>Ga0180435_10004599_pt1 | contig 13583 bp, 9 predicted proteins | sample SS_ome_3_FD_132467 | JGI IMG/M metagenome (GOLD analysis project Ga0180435, IMG submission 132467) | Hypersaline lake sediment archaeal communities from the Salton Sea, California, USA - SS_3_S_1 metaG | ecosystem: Environmental > Aquatic > Non-marine Saline and Alkaline > Hypersaline > Sediment... | reverse complement strand
TCTAATGGGGATGAGTGAACAAGTCTACGAGGGATTAAACGGTTTAGCCTTTAATAACGGTTATACAATGTTCTCAACCACTGTTCATACCGGGGCCGTAAGTGTGGGAACTTATGAAGAAACCGTCAGTTCAATGAAACGAACGCAAGCATATCAGGCCAAACAGGGTCGAGTACAAGTGCGCACGCTTGAGGATGTTTATCGAGCTAAGGTAGAAGGCCTAGAGGCCTATGATTTTCATATACAAGGTATGAGCTTTATAGATGATGTAGATAAGCTAGATGAGTTGCACAGCTTGGGATTGAATAGAGCTAATGTTGTTTATAATGTACGAAATCAGTTCGGAGACGGCATTAACTTCAATATGACCGATGATGACCGTGGCCTTACCGAAATGGGACGCCAGGCAATCCGAAAGATGAACGAGTTGGGCATAATAGTTGACTGTTCTCACTCATCAGACCAGAGCTGTCTTGATGCCATTGAAGTGTCTTCTCGGCCAGTTATCCTTTCTCATACCAACCCACGTGCGTTAATGAACGTTAAACGTAATTCACCAGATGATATAATGCGAGCTATCGCCAACAATGGTGGCGTAGTCTGTTCTAATATGTACGGCGGCTTTGTTAATGGCGAAATGACCGCAGGCCCTGAGGATGTTGCTGAGCTGGTTCACTATACGGCTGAGCTGATAGGTAAAGAAAACACCTGTATAGGTGTGGACTACACCCACAACCTACGTGAAACCATCGACTTTTTTGTGCGTAACCCTGATATCTACCGACCAGAAGAAGGATATGGCGTGCCACTACAGATGGGTATTCCAGCCGATGTTTGGGGTGTTGCTAGGGTGTTAGAAGAGAAGTATCGCTGGGAAGAAAAGGAGATTCGCGGCTTTCTCGGTTTGAACTATCTCAGGGTGTTAGCCGAGATTGAGCGCCCCTTAAAAGCCCAATAGTACTTTACTAGAAGATTTCTTGGTTAAATGGAAAGGCGGCTTTAAAGTCGCCTTTTTTATAGCTTGTGAATGTCCGCTTCTGGCTGCGGAAGCTGCCGGTCGGTAGATTTTGAACAATTTTGGGAGCTGATAGTCTCTTATCGACTGCGGTTTCAATTGGAAACGAACATTCTTATCCTTAGTTAAGAAGAGACAAGTGAATAACAATTACCGCTTGTCGATATCATGCTCCCAGAAGACCTCACTGTTACCGCCCTCTCGACTCAATGAGCGCGCCAGCACGAAGAGATAATCTGAGAGACGGTTCATATAAGCCTGCATGTCAGCATGCAATGTTCTCTGCCTGTTCAGGCTGACGAGTGAGCGTTCTGCCCGTCGACAGATAGCACGCGCCACGTGACAGTGTGATGCAGCCAGGCCGCCACCCGGTAAGATGAACTCTTTTAGTACCGGCAGTGCTCTGTTTAGCTCATCCAGCGCCTGTTCGAGTTGGCCGACATCTTTCTTAACCAACATCACCGGTGCATCTTCCATGCCTGACATCGCCAACTGCCCACCGATATCGAACAAGGTATTCTGGATTATTTTTATAAACGAAACATAATTATCGGGAGCATGGCATGCAACGACAGCAAGCTGGCTGTTGAGCTCATCGACGTCACCGATCGCCTGCATCAGCAGATCATCTTTGGCGATGCGTGAACCATCAGCGGTTCCGGTTTCACCAGCGTCACCGGTTCGCGTATATATCTTTGTTAGCCTGTTACCCATAACTTTACGATGACTCCTTTACGAAGAATCCAGCTCTAATCAGTTAAAGCAGTTCGAAGACAACATCGATGTTAAACGTCTCTGCTGTCTCAAGGTAATCCTGTGCGGCTTCGAACGGCTCGATCTTTTCCACCGCAGTAAGCGCTGCCCTGTCCAGCAGTTTGGTGCGGCTAGAGTTCACCAGTCGGGCATCTTCGATATCACCGTTCGGATGCAGCACGAAACTGACGGTGGCGACACCTTCCCTGCGCTGACGTTTTGCAAAATAAGGATACTGTTTCTTGTCACTGATTCGCGAATGGAGCAGCTTGATAAATTGATCATCGACGGTCGGTGCATCAACTGCCTGCACATTCATGGGTGTTATCGCAGCCGATTGCGGCACTGCTGAAACCGCCTCAACTGCTGCAGCCTTCTCAGTATCAGCCACAACCTGATCACTGTGCTCAGATGTAAGCAGCCGATCTTCGAGAGCTGGTATGGCTTCAGCAGCCTTGTCTTGCATAACAGGAATACGATTCGAAATCATTTCTTCGTCCACCGGTTCATTTAAAACCTGCTCCGGATTCGATTCATGCTGGAGCGATTGCGCCAGCTCAACGTCAGAAGCAATGAGTTCGAGCATGATCTCCCTGGCTGCACCCTCACCTAACGAGGTTGACTGCTCCATCACCAGGATCAGTGACAGAAACACCGCACCGTGGACCAGGGTCGACAGTATGGTGCTTGCAGCAAAAGATCGATTACTCGCTTCAATATAACTACGCATATCTCTAGATTATCTGAACTGCCATGCGGCTGTCAGCAAGAAATTGATCTCGGGTGACGGGAAATACGCTTCCCGGGAAGCGAAGGTTACGGGGTCCGTACCCAGCTGGCCGACATCCGAATACTGTTTGTTGAGCACGTTATTGATCCTCGCGTCGACACTGAAACGCTTCATGCTGTACTCCGCTTTCAGATTGATCAGGCCATAGCCGGGCAATCTGCCCAGTACGTTATCGAAATCACCCGAAAACACGCGGTCGCTGATAGCGACAACTTCACCATACAGCTGCCAGCGTTCGCTGAGGCGATAGTCGGCACCGATCAAGGCCGAATGCTCAGCAACAAACGGGACGTCTTTACCGGCAAAAGCGCCCTGCTTCACCTCGGCATCGGTATAGGTATAGCTTGCCGACAGCCCTGTGCGTTTCGAAACCATCCAGTGGCCGCTGGTGATAAATCCAGTACGTTCGGTCTCATCGAGATTGATATTGATGAAGTTTACCGGATCGAAAGCGATCTCGTCGTCCAGCGTCAGCTGGTAGACGAGGAACTTCACCGTATCCCTGCCCTGCGACCATTCGACACCGGCCTCCAGCGAAAGCCCCTGCTGTGTCTTCAGTATCACCGTCTCTGGTGGTGCCGGGAATGGTTGTGCATTGGTATATTCATCGACCTTGGCGAAGCGGTAATTCTGATCGGCTCTGAACGTCATGCGCAGATTATCGCTGCTGCGAAAAGCCAGACCGAACGTCGCCACGGTAACGTCATCTTCGATGGTCTCATTATCAAAGGTAAAACCGTCGCTCAGCACGTTATGAACTTCTGCATAGCGCAAACCGAGGGTCACATCCAGCGCTGCTGTCGCAGGCACCACGGCCTGTGCATACAGTGAACGCTGTGACTGGTCATTGCTCTGCTCACCGAAACGCGAGTTCAGACGGTAATCACTGGCAACCACATCGGCACCCAGGGTCAGCATGGTGTTATTGAGCGCCGGGATAAAGCCGATAAAACGCGGCGTGAACTCATTGATCGTCCTGTCCTGCGTACTATCCCGGGTCTCGGCACCGAACACCGAACTCAGCCTGAACACGCCCTCGAGATCGCGGCTGGTCAGCTCAGCTTCGAACGACCAGTTTTCACTGACCGACTGCACCATGCCAACACGAGCAACCCGTGTTATGGCGTCTGAGAAATCGTTCGCGAAATTTGCACTCACCTGTCGACGATCGGCGGCGACTTCATTATCGAACAAGGTACCCGGTGTATTCAGCTGGTCATCGATATATTGAAGCTCGGCAAAGACCGAGCCGCTGTCATGCTCATACCCCAGCTTGCCGAAACCGTTGAGGTAAGATGATTCGTTATGTTCACGGTAGTTGTCTGATTCACGCAGATCCAGTGATACACGGTAATTCACCCCGTTATCGAGTGACTGCGAGGTCATACCATGGAAGTTGACGGTATTGTAACTGCCTGCCGATAATTTCAGCGAATGACGCAGGGCTCCCGGCTTGCGGGTGATGATATTGATTACACCGCCGACGGCCTGATCACCGAATAGTACACCCGCACTGCCCTGCACTATCTCGATACGCTCGACGTCATCAAGCGCGATGCTGTTCAGGTCGGGTGACGCGATATCCGGATTGTTAAGGCGGCGTCCATCGATGAGCACCAGTGTGTTAGAACCGGCGCTCTCGTTGAACCCTCGCATGCCGACCGAGGCACGACTGCCATCACCGTAGAGATCGTTGATCTGCACGCCACCCTGTCCACGAAGTACCTCAGTGACGTGCGTCGCACCGCTGGCTTCGATCTGCTTGCGATCGATGACGGTGATACTGGCCGGTGTGCTCAGCGTACTCTGCTCGGTACGGCTGGCACTGACGATGACGTCGGGTATCTTCGTTATGGCGTCATCCGACTCTAGTGCTTCCACCGCGCTCACCATGGGTGAAAAGCACAGTGATGAGATGATGAGGGATGCTGTAGTACCGAGAGCGGTACATGTAGTGGTGCCCGTCCCTCGAAAAGGAACATGGCTTAGATTTTTAATGTTCATAGAGAACCTCCAAAATTAAGTTCGAGCTAATTTTTGGAGGCAACAAGGAAAGCACAACACTGTTGAATAAAAGCAGCGCGTCTAAACGACCAGCCGGTGCGATACCATTGTCGCCCACCGCGACAAATGTATGAATCCAGCAGGCCGGTCTCCGGGCTGATGGTGTGTCTCAGCAATATGTCGCCGATACCTGATCCGTTCCCTTCCCGCGCCGCAAGATTTCTATCATGCTATACGCAGTGGCTGAACGAACCTCACCAATCACCGTTGCGGGGGCAGCGTCAGATTTAAACCGTCTGTTCCGGAGCTCACTCCGGGAGAACATTCCGCTTTCACTGACTTCCCGATTATCCCCAGTTAAAAAAGATCTAACAGGGGCACCTGATGTTGAAAATTCATCATTTAGTGACATATTAGAACACAATTAACGATAAGATACCCTTCACCCACAGGAGATAGCCGGGTGATGGGTCAGGGATTGCCTATGGGCTGACAGGGGACTGAACTTTTAGCAGCTTACTTCGTCCTATAGAGCACCCTGCAACGGGGAACAATCTGTTCTGATTAAAATTTACAATAATAAATCTATCTGATATTGCTATGTCTAATCTGGAATCGATACTTAGCCTCAAACAACACGTACAGAATCACATCATCGGCCAGGAAACACTGGTCGACCGCCTGCTGATCGCACTGCTGGCCGATGGCCACCTGCTGGTCGAAGGCGCGCCCGGTCTGGCGAAGACCAAGGCCATCAAGATACTCAGCGATGGCATCGAGAGTAACTTTCACCGTATCCAGTTCACCCCGGATCTGCTGCCGGCCGACCTCACCGGCACCGAGGTCTACCGACCACAGGATGGCTCCTTCGTCTTCCAGCAGGGCCCGCTGTTCCATAACCTGGTACTGGCAGACGAGATTAACCGTGCGCCCGCCAAGGTACAGTCAGCTCTGCTGGAAGCCATGGCAGAACGCCAGATTACCGTCGGCAAGGTGACCTACCCGCTGCCGGAGCTATTCATGGTGATGGCGACACAGAACCCGATCGAACAGGAAGGCACCTACCCGCTGCCCGAGGCTCAGCTAGACCGTTTCCTGATGCATGTCAGCATCGATTATCCTCATGCCACGGCAGAGAAGCAGATATTGAAACTGGCAAGGGAAGAAGCAAAACAGGAATCGGTAGAAACTGAGCAGACAGCCTCAATACAAAAGATCAGCCAGCAGAGCATCTTCGATGCGCGCAACGAGATCCTCGATATCCACATGGCTGATAACCTCGAAGAGTATCTGCTGCAACTGGTGCTGGCGACACGTGACCCATCCGGCTTCGGCGATGATCTTGCCAACTGGTCTTTATACGGCGCCAGCCCGCGTGCCACCATCGCACTCGACCGCTGTGCCCGTGCCCACGCTTGGCTGGACCAGCGCGACTTCGTCAGCCCGGACGATATTCAGGCCATCGCCTTCGATGTACTGCGTCACCGCGTCATCCTCAGTTATGAAGCAGAAGCCGACGGCATCACGCCGGACAGCTTCATCCACGAGCTGATCGCCCGCGTGCCCGTGCCTTGATAGCCGCTGTATATAAGACTCAAATCTGAAAGACATAGAAGCCAGAGATAGACCAAACGTATTCAATGTCACGCACCCCGCATCCAGACACATTAAACGATGACGCCGAAGGCATCACCTGGATCAGTTCACAGTCGCTGATCCAGCTGCGCCATAACGCCAGCCAGCTGTTACTGGACAGCAGCAAGATCCACGCCAAGCAGGGTGGCGCCTACCTGTCGTCGTTCAAGGGCCGCGGTATGGAGTTCGATGAGTCACGCATCTACCAGGCGGGTGATGATATCCGCAATATGGACTGGCGTGTAACCGCTCGCACCGGTACTGCACATACCAAGGTATTCTGTGAAGAACGTGAACGCCCGGTACTGATCTGGCTGGACCTGAATGCCTCGATGATGTTTGCCACGCGCAACAAGTACAAGGCGGTGGTAGCGGCAGAGGTCGCAGCACTGATCGCCTGGAGTGCTGTGAAGAACAATGACCGCGTCGGTGGCCTCATCTTCTCCTCACTGCAGCACACCGAGATCAAACCCCGGCGCGGCAAGGCCGCGGTACTGGACCTCATCGGGCGCTGCAGCAGTCACAGTGCATGGCAAAAACAGAATCAGGACGGTCAGCATGACCGCGACATGACCGCTGCGGTATCTCGTCTGCGAAAGGTCACCCATCCCGGCAGCCTGATCTTCATGATCAGTGATTTCCGCGACATAGACCCGCAGGCTTATTCACAGATCGCCGATATTGCACGCAGCAACGACATCATCTTCATCAATATCTCGGATCCGATCGAAGTCGAACTGCCTGCTTCTGGCTCATACAAACTGACCGATGGGGTAAACGAGGTGCAGCTACAGACCTCGAATAAAAAAGTTCGTGATGATTACCGCCAACGCTACCAGATACACAGCGACAAACTGAAGCATTTCTGTCGCAAGTATCGTATCCACCTGATCGATGTCTCGACACAGGATGATGCTTTCGAGCGACTGAAGAATGGCCTCGGCCTAAGCAGCAACCACAGTAACGGCGCTGGCAGCCACCGTCGCGGTAACAAAGGTCGAAAACATAAAGTACCTCGACCAGCTCGTTAAGCGTTTGATACAGCGATGAAGCAGCCAGCATTAGAACTACGTGACATCCATCTTCCCGAGCCGATCTCGTGGTGGCCGTTTGCACCCGGCTGGTGGATACTCGCGGCGAGCATACTGCTGCTTATCATCATCGCCTTCTTCATCAGAAAGGTGCATAAGCGCCGGCAGATAAAACGCGACATTGCTACAGAGCTCCGACACATCAAGCAACGATACGCCGACACGCACAGCAATATCGAACTCGCCCGCTCCCTCTCTATCCTGTTACGGCGAGTCAGTATCACCTGTTACCCGAACCACGATGTCGCCGGCATGACAGGTGAAGACTGGCTGCACTGGCTGGACCAGGTGCAGGATAACAACAAAGCAAACAACAAGAGCTTCGATAGCGATATCGGCAGACAATTGCTCAGCGCACCCTACCTGCCGGATGATGCCGTTATCGACTTCGATGCACAGGCGCTTATCCGGCTGTGTGAATCATGGCTGCTGGCATCGCATAAAAAGGCCACAAATAAACATGGTGTAAATAAACTGGGGGACGCATCATGATCTCGCTGTTATGGCCCTGGGCACTGGCCGCGCTACCGCTGCCATTCATCCTAAGACTGCTGTTGCCGCGAGCGAAAAAAGCTGACGATGCTGCATTACGTGTACCGGACCTGTCTTATTACCAGGTAAGTGATAGCACTGGTTATGCAAACCGGTCTGCCCGCTGGCCACTGCTGTTATATACGCTGGCCTGGGTGTGTCTCGTTGTCGCTGCCAGCCGGCCGCAGTGGACCGGCGATACCATCGAACTGCCGGTCAGCGGCCGGGATCTGATGCTCGCCATCGATATATCCAAGAGCATGGACCACCCTATCCGTCATGGCCAGCGCCAGGTGAGCCGTATCGCGGCGACCAAGGCTGTAGCCAGCGCCTTCATCGAAAAACGTGTCGGTGACCGTATCGGTCTCATCCTGTTCGGCGATCAGGCTTATGTGCAGGCACCGCTTACCTTCGATCGCACCACGGTGAACATCCTGTTACAGGAAGCCTTTACCGGACTTGCCGGACAGGCGACCGCTATCGGTGATGCCATCGGCCTGGCGGTGAAACGTCTCGACTCAGAACACAGCAGGACCCAATCAGACAAGCAGCAGGGCAGGCAGAAGAAGGATGAGCACACCTATGCCGACGACCGGGTACTTATCCTGCTGACCGATGGTGTCAGCAACCGCGGCGAAATAAGACCGTTGAAAGCCGCCGAGCTGGCTGCCAGGAAAGGCCTGAGGATCCATACCATCGGTATCGGTAACCGCGGCTCAAGAGAACTCGATGAAGTGACGCTGAAACAGATCGCGCAGATCACCGGCGGCCGCTATTTCCGTGCCTACAACACGGCAGATCTTCAGCAGATCTATATCCTGCTCGATCAACTCGAACCGGTAGAGAAAGATGTAAAGAGCTATCGCCCTATCAAGTCGTTATTCTATATTCCATTGACGGTCAGCTTTGCGCTCGCTGCTTTGCTGGCACTGCTGGTCCATCGCCCCCGCATTCACCTCCCTGCTTTTGTTCGAGGCAAACAAAGGAGCAAAGTCAGTGATGGATAAGCTGAGTGATATGACGATGGAGCAGCCAATAGAGCAACCAATAGAGCAGCCAATAGAGCAGCCAATAGAGCAGCTTGGGCAGCAGGCCGATATCATCATGGCGAACCTGCACTTCGTCCGTGCCGACTGGTTCTATGCCTTCATCCCGCTCGTGCTATTCCTGCTGCTCAGCTACTGGAAAAAACAGGATAACAAGAACTGGCTGCCCGTCATCGACAAGGCACTGCTGCCGTTCGTATTGACGAAGAGCGGCGGCAAGCGCCGCCGATACCCGCTCATGCTGGTTTTCATCGCAGCCAGCCTGTGCATCACTGCCCTCGCCGGACCGGTCTACAAGAAATTACCACAGCCTGTTTTCCGTGAACAGTCATCGCTGGTCGTGCTGCTCGACCTGTCTCAGTCGATGAATGCGACCGATATAAAACCATCGAGGCTGGTACGCGCCAAGCTCGAACTGCTCGACATCCTGAAACTGAGAAAGACCGGGCAGACGGCACTGGTCGTGTACGCTGCCGATGCTTTCGTGGTCACACCGCTGACTGACGATAACGCCACCATTGCCAACCTGGTGCCTTCGCTAACCACCGAGATGATGCCGGCACAGGGCAGCAACCTGTCGATCGCACTGGCGAAGACCAGCGAACTGTTCCACCAGGCCGGCATCAACAAGGGTGACATCCTTCTCATCACCGACGACATCCACGAACGTGAGCAGGCGTCGATCAAGAAGATCGTCAGCCAGGGACATCGGCTATCCATCTTCGGCATAGGCACGGCCGACGGTGCGCCTATCCCGCTCGATGAATCGCAGGGCGGTGGTTTCCTGCTCGACAGAGATGGTGCCATCGTCATCCCGCGTGTAGACAGCAGCAAGCTGCAACGTTACGCGCTCAGCGGCGGCGGGCTCTATACCGTACTGGATGCCGGTGACAGTGATGTGAATAAACTCGCCCGCCTGTTCGAATCTTCCGAGATAGATAAGGATGACAGAGAAAACGACGAAGACAATACCAATGAAACCCTTACCGCGGACGTATGGCAGGAAGAAGGTCACTGGTTGCTGTTGCCGTTGTTATTCTTCGCCTCGCTCTGGGCGCGCCGCGGCTGGCTGGCTGTACTCGTGCTCTTCACCCTGCCCGTTCCGCCGCCGGTCTATGCGTCAGAAGCTGGCGCCGCAGCAACTCAGGCTGGCATCATTGATAGCGCTCACCTGTGGTCGACAGCGGATCAGAAAGCGATGCGAGCCTTCGATGCCGGTAACAACAATAAAGCCGCCGAACAGTTCACCGATCCTGACTGGAAAGCGAGCGCACACTACCGTGACGGCGACTTCCAGGCTGCAGTCGATGCGCTGAAAGATACACAGCATAGCGATGGCTTCTACAACAAGGGCAATGCACTGGCAAACCTTGGCCGATACGATGAGGCCATCGCAGCCTACGAAAAGGCGCTGGAACTCGATCCTGATAATGCAGATGCAGCGCATAACCGCGACCAGGTTGAACAACTCCTGAAGCAACAAGAAGAGCAGCAGGATGAACAACAGGATCAACAGCAGAATCAGAGTCAGGATCAGTCACAGCAAGGCCAGCAACAGCAGGATCAACAGAGCAGCAGCGAGTCATCCTCAGATGCCGAACAGGACAAACAGCAAGGTAGTGATCAACAGACCGAGCAGAAAGATCAGCAGATGGAAGATGAACAATTAAAACAGCGCGATGCTGAAGCAGAGAAACAACAACAGCAACAGGAGCAGCTGGAATATCAGCAGCAACAGCAGCAGGATCAACAATCGGAAGACAACACTGACGAGCAGCAGGCCAAAGGTGATGAGGAAGACAGACAGCAGGTCGAACATGCCGAGTCCGATGACCAGACCGATAATAAGCCACAGGAGATAGAGATCAACCCGATGGAAGCCTCTATCACCGAAGAAGAAAAAGCCACCGAGCAATGGCTGAAGCGAATTCCCGATGATCCCGGCGGTCTACTAAGACGCAAATTCCTATATCAGTATAATCAGACACAGAATGGCAATGATGAACAACACCCCTGGTAGCTTCGATTACATTGGCAGCACGAACAGCACTGGTAGCATTAACAGCACCGGCACCCCGATGATAACAAGGCTGGCAACGAGAGAACCTCAGCAACGCTTCAGTATGCTCATACTGCTTAGCCTGTTAATGCTCACCTTGCTGCTTACCTCGTTGTATAGCTCGATGGCACATGCAGCCAATATCACTGTATCCACCAGCCGCAATCCGGTGACACTGGATGACTCTTTCCATATCATCTACGAAGCCGACAGCAGTGTCGACGATGATCCCGACTTCACCCCGCTGTATAAATATTTCGATGTACTGAGCAGCAGTCAGAGTACCAACATGCGCTCGGTGAACGGCAACTGGAGCCTGAAGAAATCCTGGGACCTGACAGTGATTGCAAAAGACGTCGGCAAGTTCACTATACCACCGATCAATTTCGGCAAAGATATCAGTCCTGCGATACAGGTCACGGTAAAAAACAGTTCGTCACCCAACAGTGTCTCTCCTGACGGCCAGTCGACCGTGCCGGCAAAGATCTTTCTCGAGAGCACCATTGATAAGAAATCCGGCTGGGTACAGTCGCAGTTCATCTACACCGTGCGCCTGTTGAGGACGGTGAACATCGCCAGTGCTTCGATCACCGCGCCGGAGACCAGCGATCTTGATGCGATCATCGAACAGATCGGCGAAGACAGCTACCAGACGACGCGCAACGGCATCCGTTACGAGGTCTACGAACGTCGCTATGCGATCTTCCCGCAGAAGAGCGGCCGCCTGAAAATAAACCCGGCCACCTTCGAAGGACGTGTCAATGCTACCCAGCCGCGGACCATCTTCGATCAGTTTCGAATGAGCGGTCAGCTGAAACGCCTTCGCAGCAAAGCCATAGCAGCGACGGTAAAAGCAGCACCCGACAACATCAACCTGCAGGACTGGCTGCCCGCTTCAGATGTTCAGCTCACCGAACAGTGGTCTGATGATATACAGAACCTGACCGCCGGCGAACCTGTTACTCGCACCATCACCATCATAGCCGAAGGGTTGACAGGCGTTCAGTTACCCGAGCTTTCTTTCTCTGATATCGATGGACTGAAGCAGTACCCGGATAAAGCCGTTGTAGAAAATACAGTGAATGCCAGGGGCATAACTGGCAGCAAGCAGATCAAGCTGGCGATGATACCGGGCCGTACCGGCAGCTTTACCCTGCCTGAAATCAAACTGCAGTGGTGGAATACGAAGACCAACAAAACTGAAACCGCGACGATTGCTGAAACGGTTATCAATGTACCCCATGGCAGCCCGATGATGAACACCCCGGCAGCACAGCTGCCCCGGAGCCAGCCAGGGATTGATGACTCAACACCAACATCCCAGCCAGGCCGTTCGCAATCTCTGGCTGATGATGCAGCGCCGACGACTGAGTCAGACCTTATGGCACCTTACTGGAAGTGGGCCGCCCTGTTCTTTGCTACCGCCTGGATCATCACTACAGTCATGCTGTTCAGACGAACATCGGCCGACACTACAGCCATTTCTACGCCGACCAAACCGACTCCGGTGTCTCGCAAGAAATCACAGGCCACATCTAGACGCCTGGTTTCTGAGGTCGAAAAATACGCTGCGAAAGATAATGCGGCACACACCAGGGATGCTGTTATCGCCTGGGCGCTACACGCCTATGAAGACGACGGTATAACCAACCTCGGTCAGCTCAGCGCGCGATGCTCTGATCAACTGGCCGTTGAGATTCGAAAGTTGAATGCATCGCTGTACAGCTCCGAGCACCCTGCATGGCAAGGTAAGCAGTTCCTCTCTGCATTCAAAGATGAGCTTAAGCAGCTTGCTGATCAACACCGAGCAGGCGGTGATAGCCATTCCACATTGAAACCGCTGTATAACTAGAATTTACCACGCTGAAAACAATATCAGTCGGCAATACGATTGAAATAGAGCTTATCGCCGCCAACTTTGCCTGTTTCTGACAAAAATACATCATTTTTTTTAACACGAAAGTGCCGCTACAGCTTCCGTTTACCTGTTTCCTGCGTATAATTTGCTGAGGATTTACAGCTCGTTACACCGGTTCGTTACAACAGAGCCCATACTGAACGAGCCATGCTGAACGAGTCATGCTGGACCAGCCATGGTGAACGAGTAACGGTCAGGATTATCACAAGATTTAAAGGCGCACCATGATTGCGCCTTTTTCACAAATATAATTATAGGTGCAACCATGGTTTTTGAATCTTTCGCAGAATCGCTCTCCTTCTTTTTATGGTCAACATTTATCATCTCCGTGCTTCTGGGAGCGATAGTTAACAAAACCAACTTCTGCACCATGGGTGCCGTATCAGATATGGTCAATATGAGTGACTATGGCCGCTTCAGAGCCTGGCTGCTGGCGATCGCTGTCGCTATGCTCGGTGTCAGCCTCCTCGAATACATGGGTATGGTCAACGTGACGGACGCATTCCCGCCCTACCGACAGAGCAGCCTGATCTATGTCGAGAACATCCTCGGCGGCATCCTGTTCGGTATCGGCATGACCTACGCCAGCGGCTGCGGTAACAAGACCCTGATCCGTATCGGCGGCGGTAACATCAAATCCATCATGGTATTCGTCGTCATCGCACTCATCGCCTTCTACATGACCAACCCTTTCCCTAACAGCGACAAGACACTGTACAGCGTACTATTCTATGAGTGGAT
>Ga0180435_10004598_pt1 | contig 13584 bp, 7 predicted proteins | sample SS_ome_3_FD_132467 | JGI IMG/M metagenome (GOLD analysis project Ga0180435, IMG submission 132467) | Hypersaline lake sediment archaeal communities from the Salton Sea, California, USA - SS_3_S_1 metaG | ecosystem: Environmental > Aquatic > Non-marine Saline and Alkaline > Hypersaline > Sediment... | reverse complement strand
TGCAAGTAAACATGCTCCCAGTCCAACAGGCACAACCCAATCCAGAGCACCGCGCCCACGGCGCCCACCACGATCGCCAACAAATTGAGCCGCAATGGAAACCGACAATAGCCCGGCCACACAAACGCCGCCGACGCCAAGGTCAGTGTGATTTTCGCCGCATACAGCCAGGGATAGTACGCATACGGGATCGATAAACCGATGGCCTCGCCGCCAGGCAGCTCGGGCGTCGGCTCCAACGAGCCAACCAGCATAAACACCAGAAACGGCAGTAAGAACGTCAGCCAGTGCTGCCGCTCGATCAGAGTTGTTCGCCAGTTGGAGTTCATCCCACAAGCATACCTCCCCAAAAGAGAAACGGCAAGCCGCCGAAAGGGGCGTTTTTCGTGGAACCCTTCGGCATCTCATGTGTACACATCTCGATCAGAGATACTACAATGGAAATACTTCAGTCCCCCTGTTCTACTAATGTGTAAGCTCGTGAACTTTTTAACGAAGTTTAGCGACCAACGGGAGCGGGTTTGACCGTCTGGTGCGGTAGCACCGTTTGGTTGGCGGCCCTGCCGCCCTGTGGACGACTCCTGAGATTTCGTGTGATTCGGAGCAAGACGATGCAACTTATTAGCGTACCCCGCGCAGTGGTGGCGAGTGTCGGCGTTTGGGCGATTCTTTTCGCCGCCTGGCAGGCATGTGGCCAGGAACCGTCGTCGTCGGAAACGTTCGCTGTCTCAAAAACCTTCAACAACGTTCCCTTCGAGTATCGGATCCGATTGCTTGCGAAACACGCCGACTTTCGTGTGTATCGGCTGACGTATCCTTCGCCGGTGACCACGCCGGTCGATCGGAACAACACCGTTCCGGCCGACTATTACCTACCCAAGAGCATTCAGCCCGGCGTCAAGTATCCGGCGGTCATCTGCCTGCACATCCTCGACGGCAATGAAAGCTTGACCGATCTGGTTTGCTCGGCGCTGGCGGGTCGCGGTATCCCGGCGATTTCTTTCAAGCTGCCCTACTACGGCGAACGGGGACTGCCCAAGGGGCCGGAAGTTTTGGCCGACGACCCCAAGCTGTTCATCGGCGCCATTGTCCAGGCGGGCAAGGACATCCGGCGGACCGTCGATCTGCTGGCCTCACGGCCCGAGATCAATCCAAAGCGGATCGGCATCACGGGCATCAGTCTTGGCGGAATCATCGCTGCCACGGCTGCGGGGGCCGAGCCGCGTCTCTACCGAGCGGGTTTGTTTTTGGCCGGCGGCGACCTACCCCAGATCATCCATCACGCCCGCGAGACAAGGCAACTCAGCCGAATGATCCAATCGCTGCCGACACAGGCGCGCGAAGAAGTGGAAGCGAGGATCAAGGAGGCCGATCCACTCCGATTTGCTTCGGCCTTGCGCAATCGTGCCCAGCAGGGGCGCGTGCTGATGATCAACGCCACGGACGACGAGGTCATTCCACGCGCGTGCACCGAAAAACTCGCCGTGGCGTTGGGTGTCGAGGATCGCGTCGTGTGGCTGAAGGGATTGGGCCACTATACTGCCGTGGCCAAGCTGCCCGAGGCGCTGCGGACCATGACGGAGTTTTTTGCCCAAGATTTACCGGCCACTCCGCCTGTGAAAAAAGCTGCATCCGACGTTTCGCCCACGGGCCCGCGCCGGGTAGCAACGCTCCTGCAAGAGGTGGCATGTTTCCTCGAAAAGGCACCGAAACGAGGCCGCTCGGTCGATCTGGAAGTGCTGGGCAAGTTCCCCAACGGCCGGCGATTTCAGGCACGGCTCGAACTGGAGCACGGACCGAAAAATCGTTTTTCCATCGTCTGCAGGCGCCTTGCGATAGGGCCCAACGTCTTCGTGGGGAAACAGGAAGGGGAATATCCCAAGCATGAGCCCATGTCCACGATTGCCGTGGGCCAGGGGAGCTATCCTTGGATTCAATGCGGGGCAAGCCTGTTCGCGGGAACGGGGCATGCCGCCAACAACCCGCCTCACGATCCGTTGGCGCTGGCCGATCCCATGCAGGTGATGAAGCTTCGCATGGCCGCCGGTTTGCTCCGCAGTGTTGCGATGGCGCCCGAAATGCTTTTGCGTTGGGTCTCGATTGAAGAGACGCCCCTCCCCGATCAGGTCGGCGTGATGGTTCGCATCGCGCCAAAAAACCAGTCGGCGGGAAGCATTGAAATGCGTTACCCGACCGGCGGCAAAACGCCTAAGCGCATTGACGTTCGTTTTGATGGTTTTGAGGTCCGCGTGGTTTTTCACCACTGGGAAGAACACTCGGGCTTGGCGGTCGGCGATCCCACCCCGACGGCCCGCGTTTTCGAGGTGGAAGCCGACGACGTATCTCGCGTTTTCGCGGCCGCGTTCGACTTCGGTCTGGAACGGCTCGACGCAGGCGGCCGTCGTCCGAAAGCGACCGAGGCCGCGCCGATGCAACTTGTGGCCCGCGACCCCGCCGGCCATGGATTGCTCTGCCGCTACCAGAACAAATCGATCCTGATGGTCTCGGGCACACCGGCGCAAATGGGCACGGCCCACGGCACACTCCTACGCCGACCGGCTCAAAAACTGACCGAGCGGGTACTCTATCTGGTCGGCGGAGGCGATACGCTTCGCTCCGGCCGCTGGTTCCTCAACCAGATGGCGGAGATCGAGCGTCGTGTGCTGCCGCACATTCCTGCACGGTTTCTCGAAGAATGTGATGCCCTGTCGAAAGCGGCCGGTGTTTCACGGCGCGACGGCCGCTATGCCAATCTCTTTCCCGAACGATTTCATTGCAGCGGCGTGGCCCTGCGCGGCAAAGCCACCGTCGGCGGCCACGTGCTCCACGCCCGGGTGTTGGACTACATGCGTGAGATCAACCTGCAAGACGCCGCCGCAGTGCAGGTATTCATGCCCGAGGGACGGCACGCGTGGATGAGCCTCGGCTATGCAGGATTTATCGGCACGGTCACGGCGATGAACGAGCGCGGGGTGGCCGTCGGCGAAATGGGTGGTCGGGGCCAGGGACAGTGGGACGGGCTGCCCATGAGCTTTCTGCTCCGAGACGTGATGGAGCGGGCCTCGACAGTCGAGGAGGCGGTCAACATCATCCGCGATACCCCGAGGACGTGCGAGTATTACTACGTTATCAGCGATAAATCAGCGGCGATGCGGGCGCTGGAGTGCACACCCAACAAAGTGGTTGTGCTGAGGCCGGGCCAGCAGCATCCCAGGCTCCCCAACGTGCCGGAGGATACGGTGTTGATCTCCGGCGAAGATCGAGCCGAAGTGCTCGGCCGGCGTATCCAGGCGAGCTACGGCAAGATCGACGTGCCCAAGCTGATCGAAATCATCAAGCGTCCGGTGTCGATGCGGTCGAACCTGCACGACGCCATTTTCGCGCCCGAGACACTGGAGATGTGGTTTGCCGACGCCAGCCGAGACACACCCGCCTGCGACGAGCCGTATGTGCGAGTGAACCTACGCAAGTTGCTCCAATTCTACAGAGAGCAGTCCGGGAGCGTTTCACAGTGACGGGCAAACGTTCCGAGAGGTGTGAAACCCGCCTCAATTTTCCATCGGCGAAAGGACCGTCTCGAGAAAACGGCCACCGCTCTCGTACCAGCCCTCCTTGGTGAATCGGCACCAGTTCAGATCAAGGAGGAACCCGAACCAATGCCCCTTGGGCCCCTCGATCGAGGCAATCATCCGACGATGGGGCAACGGCTGCTGATGGTAGAATCCAACGCCGTGCTCGGAAAGATGCTTGCCGACGACCACCACCGTTTCGCCCTCCGGGGAAACGCCGTCTTTGCCTAGCGGTGTGAGATGGACGAGACAGGGGAAGGGATAGCGGTTGTCGCGTCGCCGTTCCATCAGGTCGTTCCGCGGATACAAGGTCGTCAACAGGCCCCAAACTTGGGTCCGAACATCGTCATCGACCGTGCTGTCGCGATTGCTGAGCAAGTCGAGTTGCGGCATTGGTAATTGCACGAGTGCCCCCCCCGCCTTTCGCCTTTGGATATTGCGTTGCCGAGTCCCAAAATTGCTTTTCGAGGACCTACCGCGCGTCCCGCGCGCGGCCGTCGAGAAAAGGCCGGTCCGCCTGTTTCGCGAAAAGTCGAGACCGAGATCAGCCAAGGGAAGCCTAGGTTACTAAGGAAGGATCGTCAAACAGCAATGTTCCGCCGAAGGAACGGAAAACCGGAGCTATACACAACTTAGGGAAACTAAACTCGCGTCGCAACTGCCGTTTGAACGACGGGCGAGGGCCATAACCGGTTCGATCGTACGCCCCCCCCAAATGCCAATTTTGCTATCTTTCTCTTGACCCCGCTTTGACAAATCACTATCGTTCGCCCCCGAGTGGCTCCTCTGGCAACCGGGGGGATGCCGGTTTGGTCTGCGCTTATCACTGAATCTGTCCAATTGAAAGACGGAGTGCAAGGAAGCATGAAACGTCTTGTATTGCCCTGTATCGTACTTATTCTCAGCGGATGCTCATGGTGGAATGGGCTAACCATGCGGTCTCAGAGTCCCGAAACTTTCGAACCGGCCACGTTATCAACCCAATTGGTCGGCGACCTTGCCGTACCGACGGGCTTGCAGCCGATTAAAGTCGAGGCGGTTGGAATGATCAACGGCCTGCACGGCACGGGTAGCGATCCCGCTCCCTCGCCACAACGCGCCGCCCTGCTCACGGAGATGCAAACCCGCAAAGTCACCAACCCCAACGCCGTGTTGGCCTCTGGCAATGTATCGCTCGTGCTGGTACAAGGTTGGATGAAGGCTGGAATTCAAAAGGGAGACCACTTCGACATCGAAGTTCGGGTTCCTTCACAGAGCGAAACGACCAGCCTGCGCGGCGGCTACCTGCTGGAAACCCGCCTGATGGAGATGGCCATTCTTGACCAGCAACTTCGCCACGGCAACCTGTTGGCGCTGGCCCAGGGGCCGGTGTTGGTCGATCCGACGGACGATCCGAAAAAGGACCGCATTTTGCTCTGTCGTGGACGAGTTCTCCGCGGCGGCGTCGCGCGGAAGTCGCGGCCACTGGGGCTTGTGCTCATGCCCGAACACCAAAACGTGCTCAACAGCGCCCGAGTCGCCAACGCCGTGAATCGGCGGTTCCACACGTATCGAAACGGCGTCAAGGTCGGCGTGGCCAAGGCGATCAGCGACGAGCTGATCGAGTTGACGGTCCATCCTCGTTACAAAGAAAACATCACCCGATATGTCAAAGTCGTTCGGTCGCTGGCAATTTCCGAATCGGCGCCGAAGCGAATGAAGCGAATCGCCATGCTGCAGGACCAGTTGCTTGAACCCACGACTTCGGCCGACGCCGCCATTCAACTTGAAGCTCTCGGATTCAGCGGCGCGGACGCTTTACTGAAGGGAATCAAATCGAAGGATCCCGAGGTTCGATTCTACTCCGCCGAGGCCTTGGCCTATCTCGATCGTCGCGAGGCGGCCGAGCCATTGGGCCAAATCGCCCGCGAGCAACCGGCTTTTCGCGTCTTTGGCCTAACCGCGCTTAGCGCGATGCAGGACTTCGCGGCCTACGACCAGCTTCAAGCCCTGCTGTCGCTGCCCAGCGCTGAAACTCGTTACGGTGCGTTCCGCGCACTTTGGGCCATGAACCCGAACGACCCCTTGGTCAAGGGGGAATTGCTCGGCGATCAATTCAACTACCACGTTCTCGACGTGGGCGGGCCGGCGATGATCCATGTCACGCGCAATCGCCTTACGGAAGTCATTTTGTTCGGGCCGGAGCAAAAGTTGTCGCCCCCCATGGCACTCAATGCCGGCAACGAAATCATGGTTACCAGCGCGGGTGGGAACGAAATCTCGGTGAGCAAGTTTTCCGTCGCCGACGGAGATCAGAAGCGGATCGTCTCCACGCGCGTGGACGACGTGATCCGCGCGGTGGTGGAACTGGGAGGAACCTACCCTGACGTGGTCCAGGTTCTGCAAGAGGCCAAGGCCAGTGGGGCCTTGGCCTCACGCTTCGAGGTCGACGCCCTACCGGAAGCCGGTCGCATGTACGACCGTGTCGCCAGAAACCCACAGGGCGATGTGGAAACAGACGCCGGCGAGAGCGAAACTTCAGCGATACCGGCCAGCCCATCACCGGAACTTTTCTCGAAAAGACCGGCCAAGTCCAGTAGCACTGGGGGGGACGGTAGTGCCAAATCTGCCGAAAAGTTCGACGAAAACGCGGTTTCCGACGCAGAAACCAACACCAAAAAAAGCTTCTTTGCTAGAATATTGGGACGTTAGCTGCCCGTTGAAAAAGGGGGGAATCGACTTTGGGTGCGCAATGCCCACGCTTCTTCAACGGGCTGTTTCGATTTTGGGCAACTTACAATGTGACGGCCCGTCGCGACAAACTTGACCCGAGGACGAATTTTCCGACCTCCTACCATCCCTTATGCTGAAAGCCCTCGAAATCGTTGGTTTCAAGAGTTTTGCCGATCGGACTCGGTTCGAGTTTCCACAGGGCATTACGGTGGTGGTCGGACCCAACGGCTCGGGAAAATCGAACATCGTCGACGCCATCAAGTGGGTGCTCGGCGAGCAAAGCGTCAAAAGCCTTCGCGGCCGTGAGATGGCCGACGTGATCTTCAACGGGTCGGGGAGCCGCCGGGCATTGAACTCCGCTGAAATCACGCTGACTTTTGACAACTCAAAGCACCTCCTGTCGCTCGACACCCCCGAAGTGCATATTACCCGCCGCGTCTACCGGAGCGGCGAGGGCGAGTATCTGATCAATCGCAATCCCGCAAGGCTCCGCGACATCCGCGACCTGCTCTCGGGCACAGGCATGGGCACGCAGGCCTATAGCGTTATCGAGCAGGGAAAGGTTGATGGGCTCCTACAATCGTCGGCTCGCGACCGCCGGGTGATCTTCGAGGAAGCCGCCGGTATCAGCCGCTTCAAGGTGCGAAAAATCGAAGCACTGCGGCGACTGGAACGCGTCGAACAAAACCTGCTGCGGCTCTCCGACATCGTCGACGAAGTGGAAAATCGGCTGCGAAGCGTCCGCACCCAGGCGGGCAAGGCCCGACGTTACAAAGAACACACCGACCGCTTGCAGGAGCTGCGGACCCAGGTGGGACAAGTCGATTGGAAACGGTTGACCGAACGGTTGACCGGTTTCGAGAATGAACTGCAAACGCTTGGCGACGAACGTAGCGCCGCGGTCGCCGAGGCCGAAAACCTCGAAGCCCAATTGCTCGATATCGAGAACCGCGTCACGGAAATCAACGAAGAGATTCGGCGGGCCGAATCCCAAATCGCCGCCAACCGAGAGCGAATCGCCGCCGCCGAATCGACCATCGAGCACGAGCGGAATCGCGCCGCCGATCTCGAACAGGAAATCACCCGCTATCGACGCCAACTGGCCGCCATGAGCGCCCGGGCGGGTGATCTCCAGCAGCAACTGCAAGAGAACACCAAATCGCTGCAAATCGCCGAGGGGCACCACCGCGACGTGGCCAAACGGTTGGTGGAAGCCGAGCGAAGGCTGACCGAGTTGATGGCCGCGATGGACCAGATCCGCAGTGAAAATGAGCAGCGTCGGGCAACCCATCTCCGGCAGATGCGGCTGGCCTCCGCCTTGGGCAACGAAACCAGCGTGCTGGAAACTCAAGCGGCCGACGCCTCCGACCTCCGCCAACGCTGCACCCGGCGAATTGCCGAACTGAACCACACCCTGGACACGCTGCGACGGCAATTAGAGGAGTTGCGCCACTCGCACACAAGGATGACACAGCGAGCCGAGGAGCAAACGCAATCGGTTGCCGCCGCCAAGGAACAGCTTGTCCAATACCAGAAACAACAATCCGTCGGACGAAACGAGCTTTCCGAAATGCGCCAGCGCTACAGCGGCGCCGCGGAACGCGCCGCGGTGCTCGACGAGCTCGTACGCCGCCACGAGGGGCTCAGCGCCGGAGTCAAGGAGGTGTTGGGCCGGGCCGCCGACCCCGCCGACCTTGTCTTCCGCGATATTGGCGGGCTGGTGGCCGACGTCTTTCAGGTCAGCGTCGAGGCCGCGCCGTTGGTCGAGATCGCCCTGGGACCGACGGCCCAACACGTCGTGGCCGCGCGGAGTGAAAAGCTGCTGGCCCATCTGCAAACGGAATCCAACCGGTTGGGCGGCCGTGTGGGGTTTATTTGGCTCGACGGCGATGGCGCCACCGCCCCCGACGGCGACAATCGCGACCTCGAAGGACGGCCCGGTGTGCTGGGGCGAGCCGACCGATTCGTGGAAACGCACCCCCGATTCGCCCCCCTGGCCAAACGACTGCTCGGCCGAACATGGTTTGTCGAGAAACTCGACCACGCCGTGTCCCTAGCAAAGTCTGTCGGCCCGGAATTGTGCTATGTCACACTGGCCGGCGAGCTGCTGCAACCCGACGGCACGTTGGTCGTCGGCCCACGCAATCTCTCAACCGGTTTGATCTCGCAGCGGAGCCAATTGCGGGCGTTGCGAGAACAACTCAGCGAATTGGAATCGACGATTGACACCGCACAAAACGCCGTCGCCAAGCTCGACCAGCAGATTGCCGCCCAACAAAGCGTGGTCGATCAACAGACTGCGGAACAACAGCAGGCCCTCGAGGCCCTGGCCGAAAACCGAGTGGCCGTAACCACCGCCGAGGAGCGACGCAGCCAGCTCGACCAGCAACGAACTTCGCTCGACAGTGAGTTGCACGCCGCCGAGGAAAAACATGAGGACGCCCTGTGCTGTCTGGACGATGCCCGAGAGAAACGAACCCGGATCGATGCCGATCTGGCCGAAATGGAATCGAACCTCGCGGAGCTCGAACAGAAGATCGAGCGACTGGAGCACCGGCGGCATGAGGCCGACCGCGAAACCACCGAGATCAAAGTGGAGTTGGCCAAAAGCGAGGAACGTCTCCGCAACCTCCGCGTTCGGATGCGACAGTTCGAAGACAACCGGCAGGAGCGCCATCGGGCACTTCAGGAGGCCCGCGAACACCTCACCGAATGCACCAGTCGTGCCGAAACCTCGCAGCGGAACATTTTGCGGGCGGAGGCCGAAATCGCCGACCTCTACCTTCGCAAGGAAACATTCTCCACCCAAACCATCGGCCTGATCAACCAGCGCGAAACCCTGCACAAACAACGGACCGGTTCGGCGGCGGAGGTCCAGGAAATCAACAGCCGGGTTCACAAGATTGAAGAGAGAACACACGCCGCCGATCTGGCCGCCAACGAAGTCCGGCACGAACGAAGCAATTTGGCCGGTCGACTCCGCGAGGACTACGGCATCGAGTTGTCTGAACTGGAACATCTACCCAGCGACGAAGAGCAGCACCAACGCGAAGAGGTGCAGCAGGAAATCGAAGAGCTTCGACAGAAAATCAACAACCTCGGCAATGTCAACCTCGAAGCCTTGGCGGAACTCGAACAGCTCGAGACCCGCCACAAAACGCTCGCCGATCAGTTCGACGACCTTTCCTCGGCGAAGGGGTCGCTGGAAAAGATCATCGACAAAATCAACACCGACAGCCGGCGGCTTTTCCTCGAAACGCTCGACACCGTGAAGGGGCATTTCCACACGCTGTTCCGCGACTTGTTCGGCGGCGGCCACGCCGACATCATCCTGGAAGAAGACGTCGACATTCTCGAAAGCGGCATCGAGATCGTTGCCCGACCGCCCGGCAAGGAGCCGCGAAGCATCTCGCTGCTCAGCGGCGGCGAGAAAACCATGACGTGCGTGGCGTTGTTGCTGGCGATTTTCCGCAGCCGCCCCAGTCCCTTTTGCGTTCTCGACGAGGTCGACGCCGCGTTGGACGAGGCCAATATCGACCGCTTCACCCAGGTGATCAAGGATTTCCTGGCGTGGACGCAGTTCATCATCGTCACCCACTCGAAGAAGACCATGACCTGCGCGAATACGATCTACGGCGTGACGATGCAGGAGTCGGGTGTATCGAAGCAGGTTTCCGTGCGATTCGAGGATGTCAGCGACGACGGCGAGATTTGCACGCCGCCCGACGACGACGAAATCCAAGCGGCATAAATCAATCCGCGGCCCGTCACGACTGCTTGTATCTCCGGACCCAACGACGGCAACTCCGAACCTCGATCCCAATGAACAACAGTCCCACGCTCGTGTAGACCACGAGCATGACCCACGCGATCCAAGGTGCGTGGCCCTGAAACGTTCCCCCACGGAGGCGCGATCCCCAGCCGGTGCCCATTTCTCCGCAGGGCCGCCACCCCAGTCTGCCCCAGACCTGGAGTGGCGGCGACAGCGGAGATTTCCGCCCGAGGCTTATCTTGCCAAGCCAGCGGTGGTATTATCGTGGACTGTAGTGACAACTGTTTGTCACCCTAGAGCAAAGTGGTTCAGGACTTGCGAAAAAGTCTACCGAGGCGCCCCCCATGTCTTCCCAACGCGTCAATACCACGGAACTGGTCAAGCTACTGAACTTGGCCGGGCGACCCATCTACGTGCTGGATGAGGATTTAACGGTGGTTTTTATTAATCGCGCGTGCCGGGACTGGCTGGGAGCGGCTGCCGAGGGGCTCTTGGGACTCTGTTGTGCCTACCACTCAAGCCCCGCTTCCGTGGGGGCCGATGCCGTGGCGGCAGGATTGTGTCCCCCGCCTCGGGTCCTGTCGGGTGAGTGTGTCACCGCCACCGTTTCGTTGGCCACGAAAGACGAAACGCTGGTCGAACGCCGGGCCCGATTCTTGCCCTTGGGCTTCGACGGCGAGGACGTGCTGGGAATCGTCGTCGTCCTTGATGCGACCAACCAGTCGTCGGCCGACCGGGGCAACTCGTGCGGCACGGGAACCAACGAGCCCGGGCCGATCGCCTTGCACGAACACCTCCGTCGTTTTCGACGGGAGGCCGTCGCACGGTATCGGGCCAACCGTCTCGTTGGACAAGGGCCCATCATGCAGCTGGCACGGCGTCAGGTTGAATTGGCTGCGGCCAGCCAGGCCAACGTGTTGCTGGTCGGTCCCCCAGGCAGTGGACGCCAACATCTGGCCGCCGCCATTCATTACGGCGCAAACCTTTCGACACCGAACTCGGAATCGGCGGGCCCCCTGACCCCGCTGGATTGTTCTTTGTTGGGCGTCGATTTGCTCGATGCCGTTGTGGCGGCGGTTGCGCGAGAAACCATTCTCGACGAACCCGCCATCCCCAACTCGTTGTGGCTGCATCGAGGCGACGAGGTTCCGGTCGACGTTCAAGTTCAATTGATGGAGTTTTTTGCACGGCGCCCGCCCCGCCATCGGTTAATGGCTTCGGCCTCGGAGCCCTTAAACGACTTGGCTCGCCGGGGTAAGTTCAACGCCGGACTTGCCGCGTTGCTGAGCACGATCATGATCGAGTTGCCGCCGCTGGCCGAGCGCCGCGAGGATTTACCGCTGTTGGCCCAGCTGTTTTTGGAAGAGTGTAACGCGGTGGGCACAAGACAGATCGGCGGTTTTAGCCAAACCGCCCTCGATCGGCTCGATGCCTATTCGTGGCCAGGCAACCTCGATGAATTGGCCCAAGTCGTCGCTCAGTCGCACCAGAGGACAGCGGGCCCCGAAATCAGTCCGGAAGACCTTCCCCAAAAAATTCATCTGGCGACCCAAGTGGCCGCACAGCCGCGCCGCGTCGAGGAGACCATCAATCTCGACGAATATCTGGGCCGCATCGAGCGCGAGTTGATCCGCCGGGCACTGGCCCGCGCCAAAGGGAACAAGGCCCGAGCGGCCCGATGGCTCGGTCTGACTCGCCCGCGGCTCTACCGACGCATGGTGCAGTTGGGGTTGGAATAGGCCCTCTCATCGGGGTGTTCCACTAAATGACAATCAAGTATCGTTTCCATGACGGCAAAAACTCCTGAAAACTCCGTGCCCGCGCGGTTGATCGTGTGCGAGCGCGACGGTCACTGGGCCACGGCACTGCGACGCGAGCTTGCCAACGCGGGAGTTCGGGTATGGGAAACGCGAACTCCCGAGGATTGTTGGAATGAGCTGACCGAGAGCCCGGCCTCGTTTCTCGTTTGGGAACTTGGCGACGATGTTGCCGAATTGCTCCAGTTTGTTGCGAGACAGCCGCGCGAATTTCCCTCGGCACGGTTGGCCGTGGTCGCCGATCGTTCGCAAGCGGACTACGAGGGATTGTTGCGTGAGGCCGGCGCGGTATACTTTCTCTGTTCACCTCGGCAGGTTGGCCTATTGGCCCGAATGGCCTGCTGTCATCTGGCACAAGTCCCCCCGCCCCAGCGAAGCCTGACCGAAAGGATTTGGGCGAATCTACCTTGGGGAAGCGTGCTTCATTAAACCAAAAGACATAAAAAAGCATCATGACCAACAACAAAGCGACCGAAGCGGCGATTCGAACGGCACTGGCGGAGTTTCAAGACCCGGAAACGGGCCGGAGCATCACCCAACTCGAACAAATCCACGACCTGCAACTGGAAGGCCAACGATTGACGGTCACCCTGGGTTTAACCACGTGGTCGGCCCCCTTGTGGGAACAGACCCAAGCCGAATTGGTCGAACACCTTCGATCACGCTTTCCCGACCTCGACGTGACCGTGAAATTGGCGGTTCACCAGCGCAAACCGGAAAAACGCGGCGAAATAGGGCTGGCCGCGAAGACGGTCGTAGCCGTTGGATCGGGAAAAGGGGGCGTTGGTAAAAGTTCGATCGCCGCCTATCTTGCCTACGGACTGCGTCGCGCGGGCTGCGAGGTCGGGTTGCTCGACGCCGATGTCTATGGGCCAAGCATCCCCCATCTGCTCGGCAGCCGCCAGCGGCCCGAAATGGTCGATGAACGTATCCGGCCGGTGATGTTCGACGGGCTGCGGGTCATGTCGATGGGCTTTTTAGCGCCCGAGGGCGAGGCGGTCATCTGGCGAGGGCCAATGCTGCACAATGTTTTGACCCAATTTCTCCGCGACACGGCCTGGGGAGACTTGGACTACTTGGTTATCGACATGCCACCCGGCACCGGCGACGTGGCGATCTCGCTCTCCCAACTGCTGCCGATGACCGGGGCGGTGGTCGTTTGCACGCCGCAAAACGTCGCCCTGCTCGATGCGGTGAAGGCCATCGATATGTTCCGGAAAGTCCACATCGACGTGTTGGGAATGGTCGAGAACATGAGTTTTTTCCTTTGCCCAGGTTGCAACTCGCGGCACGACATCTTTGGCTCCGGCGGCGCAAAACAGCGGGCCGAGGAACTCAACGTACCTTTTCTCGGTGAGGTGCCGATCTGCACGGAACTACGCGTGCTGGCCGACGAGGGCCGGGTGGGCGCGGCCTTCGAGCAACCGGCCCTCCGAACGCACCTGGATGCGATTTGCCAAAATTTTGTCGGCAATCTCGTGACCCAACATCGCCGACAGCCGAAGCTGCCGGAACTGAACGTATTGAGCTAAGCTCTTCTCCAGAAAACACTTAGGGCCACCGGAGACGTTTCCCCGGCGGCCCTTTCTCGTTGTAGTCGATGCGATTCCCGCAGCTTAGGTCGAGCCACTGTCACGTGCAATTACTTGCAACAGCCGCACGAGCCCTTCCTAGCCGCCTTCTTCTTGGCCACCTTCTTCTTGGCAACCTTCTT
>Ga0180435_10004597_pt1 | contig 13584 bp, 11 predicted proteins | sample SS_ome_3_FD_132467 | JGI IMG/M metagenome (GOLD analysis project Ga0180435, IMG submission 132467) | Hypersaline lake sediment archaeal communities from the Salton Sea, California, USA - SS_3_S_1 metaG | ecosystem: Environmental > Aquatic > Non-marine Saline and Alkaline > Hypersaline >... | reverse complement strand
TGGACAGAGTTCCTGAACGGCTTTGGCGGGACCTACTTCAACGAGGACGGCAGTTGCGCGATGAACTCCGAGGAGGCCGTAGCCGCCCTTGAGTTCATGGTCGGCCTCGTCCAGGACGGGATCTCCCCCCGGGAAATCACCACCTGGAAGGAGGAGGACTCCCAGGTCAGGTTCGTCAGCGGCCAGTCGATCTTCCACACCGGCCGCCAGGATATGATGTTCTGGCTGGACAACCCCGAGCAGTCAGAGGTCGTTGAGAAGTGGGACTTCATCCCCATGCCGGCCACCCCGGCGGGCGAGCCCACCGGTTACTACGAGGGATGGGCCTTCAGTATCAACAAGTACTCGGATAACCCGGAGGCGGCGGCCAAGGTGCTCGAGGTTATGTTCGACTTCGACGTCCAGAAGGCCTTCAACCTCTCCCAGGGTCCGATCCAGGCACACATGGACGTCTACGAGGATCCTGAGGTGATTGAGAACAACCCGAACCTCCCCAAGATTCAGGCCGTTGCCGATACGGCGGAGCCACCCATTCCGTCACCGTATTACACGGAGATGGCCGACATCCTGGCTGACGAGCTCCACGCGGCGTTGACGGGCATCAAGCAGCCGCAGGCAGCTCTCGATGCGGCGTGCCAGCGGATCGACGCGATCCAGCAGTAGAGGTGCAACTTGCCCGGGGGCTTCGGCTTCAACAGGGGCCCCCGGGCCTCCTCCACACCTTAGCATCAAAGGAAGTCGCAAGTCAGCAGTGAGTGGGGTGCATTGATGGAACAACTGGATATGGTCGTCGCGCTGGTCAAAGTGATCGGGTTCTTCGCTGGCTCCGTGGCTATCCTATTCCTCGGAGTGACCATGCTCCGCCGCGCCGAGACGATCACGCGGGGCCGGAAGGTGACGACCCGGGCACTGATCTACATCGTCGCGGGTCTCTACGTCGTCGCTGCTCTCGCCTTTCTGATCCGTCCAGAACTTGGCGTCGTTCCGGCAGTGGCGGCCGTGGTCTGCAGCATTGCTCTGGGCACCGTCCTTATCGGCGGCTTCCGGCTCAACCTCGGCGAGAGGGACATGGCCATCCTCTTCGTACTGCCCGCCTTTCTCGGCATTCTCGTTCTCTATTACTATCCCATTGCCCAGACGATCATCTACAGCCTCCACGACCTGCGGTACACGGCCAAATGGCTTGAAGAGGCCTTCATCGGTTTCCAGAATTACGCCCGGGCCCTAACAAGCACCAATTTCCTTCAGGCGGCCGGCTTCACGTTTTACTTCACTGGTATGGCGGTCTTCTTCGAGTTCTGGATCGGTCTCGGGATGGCTATGACGACGTTCTGGGTCTCCCGGCGCGTCCGCGGCATCCTGAGGTCGATCATCGTCATACCGTGGGCCATCCCGCCCATCATCTCGGCCTCGATGTGGCGCTGGCTATTCAACAGCGACGTGGGCATCGGCGCCCTTCTCGTCCAGCTCGGACTCCTGGAGCAGTCCCCTCTATTCCTGGTGGACCGCACCCTGGCCGTGCACAGCGTGATCCTGGCGGACGTCTGGAAGTGGTCGTCGGTCATGGCGATCTTCCTATTAGGGGGGCTGGCCATCATCTCCGAGGACATCTACGACGCGGCTAAGGTCGACGGGGCCAGGGGTTTCTTCCGTTTCCGCCGCATCACACTGCCGATGATCATGCCCACCATCATCGTGGCGGTACTCTTCCGCGCGATGGAAGCGCTGCGGACGTTTGACCTGGTCTACGGGCTCACTGGCGGCGGTCCCGGGACCACGACGGAGACCCTCAGCTCTTTCGCCTACAAGTACTACTTCAAGTATTCAAACTTCGGGCTGGGCTCGGCCTACGCGGTGGTCATCACCATCGTGATCCTGGCGCTCAGTGTGCTCTACGTCAGCAGGATTCGCAAGAACCTACGATTCGGAGGGTAGACGACCCGTGAACTATCAGCAAAGACGAAGAGTGAGCGGGGCCCTGTCCCTGATGGCCACCGGCCTGATCGCCGTCTTCTCGCTCTCGCCCATCTACTGGATCTTCATAACCTCGCTGAAGCCCCGCGGCACCGAGTACCTTCTTCCCATTGAACTCTGGCCGTCGAGTCCCACACTGGCGGCCTACCGCACCGTACTGACAGAGCTGGGGTTTGTGGTGCCCCTGCGAAACAGCTTCATCGTCTCCTCGGCCGTGGCAGTATTCGGCCTGCTCATCTCGGCGCTTTCGGCCTACGCCGTCGCCCGACTCCGGTTCAAGTACCGGGTGGAGTCGCTCCTCCTGCTGCAGCTCGGCGCGATGATTCCCCCGGTGGTCACCATCGCGCCCACCTTCATGATTATCAAGACCATGGGCCTGCTGCGGACCCTGCCCGCGATGATCATCCCCAACATGTTCTACAACACGCCGCTTTCCACGTGGCTGCTCGCCAGTTACTTCTCAGAGCTGCCCTTCGAGCTGGACGATGCGGCGAAGATTGACGGCTACAAGCCCCTCCAGATCTTCTGGAAGGTGATCCTGCCGCTGTCTGCCCCGGGCCTCTTCTCAGCCGGGATCTTCGCTTTTCTCGGCTCCTGGGGAGAGTTCATGCTGGCCTCAGCGGTGACGATGGGCATACCGGACGTACAAACCCTTCCGGTAGCGATTCAGAACTTCTCGCTCGAGTTCCGCTACCAGTGGACCTGGATATCGGCCGGCATCATCTTGTCGTTGATACCGGTCATTCTGATTGTCATCATATTCCAGCGCTGGGTGATCAAGGGACTGACGGCGGGCGCCGTCAAGTTCTAGCTCCAGACAGAAAGACCTGAGGAGGATTGCGAGGACCTATGACAGGTGTCTACGTAGAGAACTTGAGGAAGGAATTTGGAGACGTCGTGGCGCTGGACGACGTCACGCTGACGTTCCCGGATACGGAGTTGACGGTGTTGGTCGGCCCTTCGGGATGCGGGAAGACGACGCTCCTGCGCATCATCGCCGGTCTGGAGCAGGCCACCCAGGGCTCGGTATGCATCGGGGAGAAGGATGTGAGTGAGGCCCCGCCCTGGGGCCGGAACACGGCCATGGTTTTCCAGAGCTATGCGCTCTATCCCCATATGACCGTCTTCAGAAACATCGCATTCCCCCTCGAAGCGCGGAAGGTCTCGAGGGCGGAGATCAGGGAGCGCGTGGAGAGGACAGCCGAGCTTCTGGGGATAGCCAGTCTGCTGCAAAGGAAGCCGCGGGCGCTCTCGGGCGGCCAGATGCAGCGCGTCGCCATTGGCCGAGCCATCGTCCGGAATCCCAAGGTCTTCCTGATGGACGAGCCGCTCTCCAACCTCGACGCCAAGCTCCGAGTGAGCATGCGCGCCGAGTTGAAGCGGCTCCAGAAGGAGCTGGGCGTGACGACGATCTACGTCACCCACGACCAGGAGGAGGCGATGACCATCGCCGATCAACTGGTCGTCATGCGCGGCGGACGCATCCAGCAGATCGGCCGTGCGGAGGATGTCTACTTCCACCCCAACAACAAGTACGTGGCGGGCTTCATCGGGAGCCCGGCCATCAACTTCCTCCCGTGCACTTACGAGAGAGCGGATGGGGAACTCGCGGCCGAATGCTTCAACTACCCTGCTCCCAAGCGGGTGAGGCAGGCCATGGCCGAGACCTCCGCCGAGCGTCTGACGCTGGGCATCCGTCCGGAGGATATCAAGGTAGAGGAGGACCCCTCGCCGGGCGCGATACCGGTGTCGGTCTATATGACCGAGCCGATGGGCAAGGAGATTCTGCTGACCCTGGAGGCACAGGACACGCTGATCAAGGCACTGGCACCGGCACGGCTCCACCCCGACCTAGACGAACAACTCTGGATGCGGTTTGGGGAGGAGTGCATCCATCTTTTCGATGACGAGACCGGTGACGCGCTCGTATAGGCGCAGCGGGCCGCGAAGCCGAGGGAACGACGCACACCGTGAAACCACGCACATAGGAGAAACCATGAGCAAACAAGAGCTGTTGAATCAACTGAGGGAGGCCCTGCTCGGCGATGCGAGCCAGGACGAGGTTACGGAGATTGCGGAAGCGGTCGTCGCCTCGGATGTGGAGATCCAGGACGCGATAGACACGGCATCCGCCGCCATTCGCGAGATCGGGCAGAAATTCGAGACGGGCGAGGTGTTCTTGCCCGACCTGATGATCGCCGGAAAGAAGATGGAGCGGTGTATGGCCGTCTTCAGGCCCCACCTGGAGGTCGGGCAGGACAAATCGGTGGGCGGGCGGATTGTGATCGGCTCCGTCACCGGCGACATCCACGACATCGGCAAGAACCTGGTCGCCACGATGCTCTCGGTGGGCGGCTTCGAGGTGGTGGACCTGGGCGTAGGCATCGGAGCGATGGACTTCATCAAGGCGGCCAAGAAGGAGAGCGCCGACATCATCGCCCTTTCCAGCTTGATGACTACCACCCTGCCCTATCAAAGGGAGGTGCTCGACCTACTCCGGGAGATGGGCGTGCGAGAGAAGTACTTCGTCATCGTAGGCGGTGGCCCGGTGACGCCGGAGTTTGCCACCGACGTCGGTGCCGACGGCTGGGCCGAAAACGCCGCGCTGGCCGTAGGCCTGTGCACCACGCTGATGACGTCGGGCGACGCGCCCGCTGCAAAGACCGTCCTGGCTTAGGCGCTCCGCCTGAGCTGCCGACAGACTGGTTGTACACAAAGGAGAAGACCCGTGGCGCTAGATCGCGATCGACTGATGCAAGTACTCAATCGGGCCCACAACGGCCCTGTCTGTGAGACGTTCAAGTGGGACACGGAGATCATTCCGCAGACCATTGCCAAGAACCTCGTCAACTACGACCTCCGCGGGACGTGTGATCCCGAGAACCCGGTGAACCAGGATGACGAGCTCGCCGACCGATTCTTCCAGGCGGGGATGGACACCGCCGTAGAGGTCGGCATGCTCTGCATCGATACGCAGCGGCGGATCACCTTCTCGCGCGAGGAGATCGAGCAGGCCATGGAGGCCGCCCCCGTCGAGTTCACGCTGGGGGAAGGCGACCAGAAGTCCGTCTTCAAGCACAGGACCTTCGAGGACCCCACGCCGCCGGTATGGGTCTGCCCGTTGAGCATCGCCGTCTCCGAGGACCTCTTCGTGCCCATCCTGGAGGGAATCGCGCGCGTGCCCGAGGTCGACTGCATCGAGGGGCCCTCCTTTGAGGCCATCTGGGGCACCAAGATCCGCGCCGGGTCGCCTTTCGAGATGCTGGCAGGGAAACGGCAAGCGGACCTGACCTATGAAGCGCTCCGCCGGGCCGGGCGCGAGGGGATGGGGCTCTACGCCGTCGGCACGGCTCCCACCCACTACGGCGTCCTGGGCGGGTACGGCATCCCCGGCGGGTACAAGCCGGAGCGGGACATCGTGCTCCTCCTCTCACCGGTCGAGATGAAGACCTCGTACGAGAGCCTCCACAAACTGGCCCAGGTCTACAACTGCGATGGCATCACATACGGTGGTTCCTGGTCGATGATCGGCGGCTACGCCGGTGGGCCGGAGGGATCGACCGTCTCGTGCATCGCCTGCACGCTCCTCCTCTACACAGCCTACCAGGCCTCGAATGGAGCCTCCTTCCCCTACGACCTGCAGACCATGGGCAACTGCGGACGCGCCGCTCAGTGGGCGCTGGGCACGGTCTTCCAGGCCCTCAGCCGCAACACCCACATCTGCGCCAACTCCGTCCTCAACCAGACGGCGGGGCCGGCGACGAAGATGCTGCTCTATGAGTCGGCCGTGGGGATGATGAACCTGACCGTATCCGGCGTGACTTCGTGCACGGGAACGCGCACCGCCGGCGGGAAGTACACGAACTACATCACGCCCCTGGAGGTGAAGTTCGCGGGGGAGGTCTTCAAGAAGACGGCGGGCATGAGCCGCGAGGAGGCCAACGACATCGCGAACAAGCTCATCCCCCTTTACGAGGATCAGCTCGGCACACCCCCCAAGGGCAAGAGCTTCGCCGAGTGCTACGACGTCGAGACCCTGGAGCCGACGGATGAGTGGCGCCGGATCTACGAAGAGGTCAAGGACGAGGTCATCGAAGCGGGCATACCGCTCGACTAGAGCGTCCCGGGAGACGTGAGGCCGCCGAGGGTCCAGGCCCCCGCTGGCCTCCCCATCTCCTCTTCGGCGCGGGACAAGGGAAAACGATGCTTGAAAACAACACGTCCAACGACGTTCTAGAACATCTGAAACAGGCCGTACTCCAGTACGATGGTGCCGCCGCGCGGGAGTGGGCGGAGAAGGCGGTCGACGCTGGCATCGACCCTCTGGACGGTCTGGCCGCCCTCACCGAGGCCATTCGCAGCGTCGGCGAGGGGTTCGGGCGCGGAGAGCTGTGGCTCCCGGATCTGATTGGTGCCTCCGACGCGATGCTGGAGGCCACGCCCGTCATCCAGGCTGAGATCGATCGGCGGGGCGTGGAGCGGCAGAAAATGGGGACGGTGGTCATCGGGACGGTGAAGGGCGACATCCACAACATCGGCAAGTCGATGGTAGCGACGCTCCTCACGGCCGAGGGCTTCGACGTCTACGATGTCGGGGTGGACGCGCCGCCGGAGGCCTTCATCAACGCCATCCAGGAGCACGGCGCAGACATCCTGGCCCTTTCAGCTCTCATGACGACCACCGCGCCGCAGCAGAGGCGCGTGATCGAGATTCTGGAGGAGAAAGGTCTCCGCGATGCGGTCAAGGTCATGGTCGGCGGGGGCGGGATCACCGAGGCCTTTGCCGAGAGCATCGGGGCTGACGGGTACGATCCCACCGCCCCGGGGGCGGTCAGGTTGGCGCGTTCCTTCGTTAGCGGCTAGGGGGAAGACTGTGGCGAGAAGAGGCTTCATCCGGAACGTCAAACCGCTGGAGATCCTCACGGAGGATCAGATCTGGCGGGTGCACCGCGCGACCCTCGACATCCTGCGCAAGACGGGTGTCACCTTCAAGAGCGAGTGGGCTCTCGACTTCCTGGAGGGTGAGGGCTGCACCGTCGACCGCTCCTCAATGCGGGTCCGCTTCCCCGAGGCGCTGGTGGAGGCATGTCTACGGCAGGCGCCGAGCAGCTACCGCGTCGAGGCCAGGAACGCTGACCACGATCTGATCCTGGGCGGGAATACGCTCTACTTCACCCACTCCGCCGGGATGCAGACCCTGAATATCGACACGTACGAGCCGCGCGACCCGACCAGGGCCGAGTACGCCGACTGCGTCAAGGTACTGGATGCGCTGCCAACCATTGACTTCCTCAGTTGCTACCCGTATTTCGGGTACGAGAAGCTCCCGCCCGCGATGGCGATCCCAGAGAGCGTGGCCCTCAAGATGCGGCATTCGTCCAAGCATCAGTGCACGTGCTACTCCAGCGAGAGCGAGATCTTCAACATCCAGATGGCCCAGGCTACGGGCCAGGAGATCACGGGTACGCTCACCTGTTCGCCGCCCCTCACGTGGGGGGACGACGCGGTACAGGCCGCACGGCGTATGATCGACGCCGGCTACCCGCTGGCAACCGTCGACGGGAACGTGCTCGGGGGGACGGGGCCCGCGACGCCGCTGGGCAACGTGGCGGTCGCCAATGCCGAGCATCTCTCCATGATCGTCCTGGTGCAGCTCATCAGCCCCGGTCACCGCATCTCCGTCGGGCACTTCGCCTGCCCCATGAACATGAGAACGGGGTCGCCCGCCTTCGGTCAGATCGGCGGCTCCATCAGCAACGTGATCTGGAACCAGATGTGGCGGCACTACCGCATCCCTTGCTCCAACGGCTCGCCTGGATATGTCGACTCCAAGATGATCGACTTTCAGGCCGGCTACGAGAAGGGAATCGCGGCCCTGGCGTCTGCTGCCTCCGGGGTCAACTTCATGCTCCTCCATCTAGGGGTATCCGCCGAGATCTCCGCGCATCCAGTGCAGGCGATCCTGGACGACGACATCGCCGGCATGGTCGGGCGCTTCATCGAGGGAGAGATCGTCAGCGAGGAGACCCTGGCTCTCGACGTCATCGAGGACGTGGGCCCGATCCCCGGACACTATCTCGGGCAGGGACACACCCGGGAGTGGTGTCGGAAAGAGCAGTTCGTACCGCGCACCGCCGAGCAATCCAGCTATCAGGAATGGATCCTCAAGGGAAAACCGAGTGCCCTCGATCACGCGCGAGAGCGGATGGAGGAAATCCTCGATGCGCACGAGCCCGAGCCCCTCAACGCCGACCAGGAGGAGGAGATCCGCCGCATCCTGGACGACGCCCGGGCGTTCTACCGGAAGCGGGGCGAGCTTGACTGATCGAGACCCTGGTCCCCGCACAAAGGCGCACCGCGTGAAGGAAACGGGCAGCACCACGCTGACGCTGGACGTTGGAACCTCGTCCTTGAAGGCCGTTCTCTATGACGCCGAGGCCCACATGCTGGACAAGGCCACAGAGCGGTATGGGTACGAGGCACCGCATCCGGGCTGGGCCGAGGGAGATCCTCACACCTGGTGGCGGGCGCTGCGTCGTGCGCTCGCTGCGTTGGGCCAGCGGAATGACCTGGAGGCTGTGGAGGCGATCTCCTTCACCGGGCAGATGCACTCGGCCGTCCTCCTCGACGAGGAGGGAGAGGTGGTCTCCCCGACCATCCTCTGGCTCGACCGTCGGGCCGCCCAGGAGACCGAAGAGCTCCAGATGGAGCTGGGTCTGCCCCCTTACGAACTGAATAGCACGTACACGCTCCCCAAGCTCCTCTGGCTCCGGCGTCATAGGCCGGAGGCATTGGATAGGACGGCCCGGATTCTCTGGCCCAAGGACTATCTCCGTTTTCGCCTCACGGGAGAGATCTGCACCGACCTGACGGAGCCTGGGGGCGCCGCCCTGCTGGACTGGCGGGGAACCGAGTGGGCGGTGGAGAGACTGGCGCTCGTGGAGCTGGATCCGAGCGTGCTGCCCTCCATCCAGCCGGCGACGGGGGACGGCGGCAATCTCCTTTCGGAGGTGGCGGCCTCCCTGGGGCTTAATCCTGGTGCCAGGGTGGTCGTGGGAATGGGCGACGTAGCGGCTCTTTTCGGCGCCGCCCCACCTGCATCGGGACGGGTCTTCTGCTCACTGGGCAGCTCGTCGATGGTCTTCGCGCCGATTGGCGAGGGCCGGGAGATCGAGGATCCCGACCATAGGCTGTACGTCTACCCCTTCGGTCCCTACCCACTGCTGGGCGGCGTCTCGTCCACCACGGGCTCGGCACTGGTCTGGATCTGCGAGCGGTGCGGGGAGGGGGACTACGAGGGATGTGTGCGCGAGGCATTGACCGTCGAGCCTGGTGCCGGTGGCGTCTGCTTCGTGCCCTACCTGGCGGGAGAGCGAAGTCCGTATTGGAGCGACGCGATCCGCGGCGGTTTCTACGGGCTCCAGCTGGCGCACAACAGCGCGCATCTGGTGCGCGCCGTGATGGAGGGCGTCGCCTACAGTTTGCGCCATCTCCTGGACATTTACGAAGAGCTAGCTGTCCCCATTGAGGAAATCGCGCTGGCCGGAGGCGGGGCAACCACTGAGGGTTGGCCCCAGATCATCGCCGACGTCTGCCAGCGGGACGTCGTCATCTATGCCGAGGAGGAGACGGTGACCCGCGTCCTGTTCGCGCTCTGCCAGGCGAGCCTGGGCCGGGCCGCGTTCGAGGATGCATTGCTGAAGACCTTCGATGCTCCACAGGTGATCCGGCGTCGACAAGAACGATCCGACGTCTATGACGAGGGGTACGAGCGATACCGCGCGTTCTCCGAGTTCGCCGACCGGCGGGCTCGAGAATCGTGACACCGAGTCGTTTCAAAATGAGAGGGTAGAGAGATATGGTGGGAAAGAGGAGACGATTGAAGCGCCTTTTCCGGGGACCCGAGGGCCGCTGCCTGCTGGTACCCCTGGATCATGGACCCTGGCTGGGCCCCGTCGACGGCATCGTCCAGCCCAAGGCCGTCGTCGAGAGACTCCTGGCCGGCGGGGCGAACGCCCTGCTCGTCAGTCCCGGCTTCGCCAGAGCCGTAGAGCCGGTCCTGGATCCGGCAACAGCCCTGGTCCTGCGCGTCAGCCTGGCCATGGGCCTCGCTCCGGACGCGACCCAGGAGACGCCTGTGGCAACCGTCGACACAGCCCTGCGCATGGACGCCGACGCCGTCGCAGTGTCCATCTTCTTCGGCCGGGGAGGAGAGACAGCCACCATGCGCTACCTGGGCGAGCTCACAGAGCGCTGTGCCCGGTTCGGCATGCCCGTGCTGGCGGAGATGATGCCGCCTCAGGATGACGCTTACGACGCGAAAGCGGTGGCGCACGCGGCACGCATCGGATTTGAGCTGGGCGCCGACATCGTCAAGACGAACTACTGCGGCCACGTGGGGGATTTCCGCCGCGTCGTCGCCTCGTCCCCGGTTCCCATCCTGACCGCTGGTGGACCCAAGAAGGGCAGCGGCGACGACAGCACGCTCCAGTTGGTGCGCGAGGTGACAGAGGCCGGCGCAGCAGGCATCGCCATAGGAAGGCGCGTCTGGCAGGCGGAGGATCCGGAGTCCCTGGTGCGGCAGATTCACACCATCCTGTTCCCGAACGGGACCGATTGACCAGTGCCGAGAGAGGAGTCCATGGACCAGCAACAGGTTCGAGAGAGACTGGCCGAGATTGTCGGGGCGGATCACGTCACGGATGAGAGCTTCATCCGGCTGACGTACACCAGGGACTTCGGCACGCAGCCTCCGCGTTGGCCAGCCTACGTGGTCCGGCCCGGGACAACGGAGGAGATCGCTGCCGTCCTCCAGCTCGCCACAGAGCTGGAGATCCCTGTCTCGCCACGGGGCGGCGGATCGGCCCAGGAGGGAGGATGTCAGTCTGAGGGAGGCATCGTTCTCGAGACCCTGCGTCTGGACCGCATGCTGGAGATCGACGAGGATACCGGCACGGTGACCGTTGAGGCGGGCATCACCTTCGGCAAGCTGATGAACGAGCTGGAGGAGCGAGGCTGGAAGATTGGCATCGCACCCTCCGGTGCCCTGGCCGGGACCGTCGGCGCGCACCTCTCTCGGCCCGGCGTCGGGTGGGGCAACATCAAGTACGTCTCTCAGGGTGAGCAGGTGATCGGCGTGAAGGCCGTTCTGCCCACCGGTGAGGTCGTGGAGACCGGCACAGCGGCCAACCCGGCCTCCGACAGCTTCTTCCGCTACGCGTTGGGCCCCGATCTCGCCGGCCTCTTCATCGGTGCCGAAGGCGCCTTCGGTGTTGTCACAGAGGCAACCCTGCGCATGTATCCCTGGCCTGAGCAGATCTACCTGGAGCGGTACGTCGGTTCCAACCTCACCGATGCCGTCGACATATTCCGGGAGATCGCGCTCCACAACCTGGTCTGCTACATCTCCGTGCCGGTCATCAAACCCGACATGATCCTCTTCGACGTCAACGTCGAGGGCGACGAGGCCGAGGTTGAGCACAACATGGAGAGGATTCGGGGTATCATCTCCGAGTATGATACGGTGACCTACGAGGGGCCGGAGGGACCGCAAGCATTCTGGGATTACCGCTGGTTCAAGACGGGCGAGGAGTTCAAACAGGGCATCGCCGGAGCCGTCAACTATTTCCTCCCCTTCGAGAAGCTGGAGGAGGCCACGCTTACGATGCGCGAGATCATCGAGCGGCACGGGATACGGGAATACGCCCAGCAGATGTTCCCCGAGCCGACGGGTTCGGAGCACGTCAGCCTCCTCTTCCACCACCCGGACGACCAGAAGGAGTATGAGAAGATCCAGCGCGCGATGGATGAGATGATGGACACCGCCCTGGCCCTGGGAGGGGCACCGTACTCCAAGGGGCGGCAGTGGGGCCCACACCTGGAGCGGCACCTCGGCGACACGGGCTACTGGGGCGTGCTTAAGTCGCTGAAGACGGCCCTCGATCCCAGCCACATCATGAATCCCGGCGTTCTTGGGTTGTAGCAGGTTGGAGGCATTTGATGCTTGAGAAGTACAGGCAGGAATTGTTCGATTGTTCACGCTGCGGGTTCTGCCGCGTCTGGGGCTGGTCCGGGGTCGATCACGTCTGCCCCACGTATCCCTTCACCGCCGGCTGGGAGACGCACTACGCCCGCGGCCGCGTACGCCTGGCCCAGGCGACGCTGGACGGCGAAGTGGAGATCACGGAGCCTCTCCTGGAGCACGCCTACGTCTGCACCCTCTGCGGCAGCTGTGAGGCGCACTGCCCCGTAGGGCTCCCGCTGACGGAGATCTTCCACGCCTGGCGGCAGGACCTGGCCGAGGCGGGACACGCCCTCCCGGAACACGAACGGATGATGGCGCTCATGAAGCGCTATTTGAATCCCTACGGACCCAAGGCGGAGGAGCCGGAGGCCGAGGAGCAGAAGACAGCCAGCGTGCTCTACTATCCCGGCTGCACGACCAATCGGATGGCGCCGGAGATCGTGGACGCCGTCACGAGCAGCCTGGGGAAGTTGGGTATCGACTTCGCCCTCTTCCAGGAGGACACCTGCTGCAGCATCCCACTGTATGAGATCGGACAGATGTCCGATGCCAGAGCGATCGCCGAGCAGACCCTGGCGTTGATCGAGGCGTACGAGCCCGACGTGCTCCTAACGACGTGTCCCGCCTGCTACCGCGCCTTCCGGTCCATCTACCCGGAGGAGCTGGGCCTGACGGTGGACGTCGATGTCCAGCATATCACGGAGTTCCTGCTGCCGCGCGTGCCGGATCACGTGATGGAAGTGGTGAAGAAGGTCACGTGGCATGATCCCTGCATCCTGGGTCGGCACCTGGAGATGTACGACGAGCCGCGCGAGCTTCTCCAATCCATACCGGGGCTCGAGCTGGTGGAGATGGACTCCAACCGCGAAAACGGCCTCTGCTGCGGCGCCGGGGGCGGCGTCTATTTCGCTGCCCAGCGGACCGCACGGGACGCTGTGGGCGCCAGGCTGAAGGAGGCAGAGGCAACCGGGGCGGAGGAGATCGTGACCTCGTGCCCGAACTGCCACGTCCGCTTCCGGCAAGGCACGCGGATCCTGCGCATGGACATGCGGGCCAAGTCGATTGCCGAGATCATCGACGAGGCCCTCGAGGCAGCCCCCGCCGAAGGCGAGGAGGGTTAGCATGACCGCGCAGGTGGACATCCTCGTCGAAGGCGCCGTCGTCATCACCCAGAACAAGGACCGCGACATCATCTACGACGGCTCCGTCGCCATCGACGATGGGGTTATCGTCGCAGCGGGCCCATCGGCCGAGATTCGCACACGCTACGTCGGCCGGAAGACGCTGGACGATGCGGAGACCGCCGTCATGCCGGGCCTGATCGATACCCACCACCATTTCCTCCAGAACTTCCTGAAAGGGTCGCGGGATGATCTCGCTCTGGAGGAGTGGATCGACCGGGTCTCGGCCCCACGCATCATCGCCGCCGTCCGGGATTACCAGGAGGGGAAGCACGGTCTCCAGCGGCACGCCACACGTCTTGGTTGCGTGGAGGCGCTGCGGTCTGGCATCACGTGCATCCTGAACATGGAGTGGGCCACGGCGCCAGAGATCGTCGACGTCTACGAGGAGATGGGCATCCGGGC
>Ga0180435_10004596_pt1 | contig 13585 bp, 13 predicted proteins | sample SS_ome_3_FD_132467 | JGI IMG/M metagenome (GOLD analysis project Ga0180435, IMG submission 132467) | Hypersaline lake sediment archaeal communities from the Salton Sea, California, USA - SS_3_S_1 metaG | ecosystem: Environmental > Aquatic > Non-marine Saline and Alkaline > Hypersaline >... | reverse complement strand
GTGATCAGTTTGGTGTGAAAACACTTGGCCACGTTTGCGATGTTCTGCATGATGCACTGGATGTCAACCACCATGGCGTCGCAGGCGCCGGTGATGATGGCCAGTTCCTGCTGCAGAAAGGTTCCGCAAAGGGGCACGCCGTGGCGCTGCAGGATTTCGTTGGCCGAGCAGCAGATGCCGGACAGCTGAATGCCCTTGGCCCCCTTTGATTTGGCATATTCATCCATTTCCTTCATCTGGGATACGGCCACGATCATTTCGGATAGCACGGGCTCGTGGCCGTGGATCACGACGTTGACCATGTCTTCTTTGAGGACGCCCAGGTTGGCTTCGGATGCCACCGGATAAGGCGTGCCGAAAAGGATGTCCTGAAGCTCGGTGGCCAGCATGGAGCCACCCCACCCGTCGGCAATGGCTGCCCGGGTGCCCTGTTTCATCAGGTTCTTGTAATCCTGGTCCACTCCGATGTGGGTGCGGTGCATGATTTCCACAATTTCCCGGTCAATATTGCGGGGAACCACCCCCATTTTTTTCCAGAGTTGGTAACGCTCTTCCGGAGCCCTTTTGGCGAACAGGAGTTCTCCGTCTGCCTTGCCCCATTCATTCATGGCCTTTTCACCCACTTCCAGGGCGACTTCGTCCAGATCCCGATCCAGGGTCTCACCGTCCTTTTCCACTTGCGTTGCGACCCCCAGGTACTGGGCCACTTCAATCAGTTTGTTGGTGTCCTTTATTCTATAGGCATCGGTTTCCTTCCTGGCAGCGGTTAGAAACACCTCGGCCACTGAGCGGCCATGGTCGGAATGGGCGGCTGCCCCGCCCGCGATCATACGGATAAAATTGCGCGCGGCAATGGTGTTGGGGGTCGCTCCGCAAAGGCCTTTACGCTCGTCCTCACCATCGATTCCCCCCTTGGGCAGGGGCAGGCGGCAGGGTCCCATGCCGCAGTTCTTACAGCAGGTGCCCTGGGTACCGATATTGCAAGGCTTCATGCTGACGGCTCGATCGAAAACCGTTTCAATTTCCAGTTTGTGGGACAGGTCGATCATCTCCTGGGTTGCGCCATCAATACTGGCTGTTTTGGGATCGGCCAGTTTTACAGCCTTGGCCTTGGGGGCGTCCTTTTTTCCTTCCATTACATTCTCCTCATTTGGCAGTATGGGTTAACAGAAATAGTGGTTTCACTTCCATGGTTAGCATCAAATATGCCATCTTCCATCCTAAATAATATATATAAAATTATTAAGATGTTAAATTGTCAGGGCCGGGTCGGATCAAGAAGGTGAACGGCTATTGTTAGAAAAACTTAGAACCCATATTCGCAAAACTTAGAAAACGGGCGCCGGAACTGCAGATCCTGCCTTGTTTTTTTGCTGCAGGAATGATCCAACATAAAATCAGTCGCATTCCGGGATCCGGTCGCCTTGAGGAATGGTCTCTCCGGGCGCCCATGTGTCAAAAGCGTCCGGCGTAATACAATCCCCCTTGCGAATCGGATTGTACACCCATACGATGCGGGTATAGCATTCGCTAGCTTTCTGAATTAGCTTATGAGGTAGTTTCATCTGCGCTTTTTCGGCTGTGATTCTGGTTTTGTGCACAGAGATGACTCTTTTTTCACGTTTGGTCGGATCGAATTCATCACATATCAAAGCATACATTAGGGCACCTCTTTTTCGGTTTATGTTTCATTATTCCGTACCCCAGGACGGCTTCAACTCCTTTATTTCGCCAGGGGTTGGTTGTCAGTTGCCCTTGGTGGAGGCAGTTACCTCGGCTTGAAGATGCTTCTCCCAACCGTCTCCCCAGAGGTCCGGTACGGTTTCCCTGACCTCTACGATGGACTCCCAGCTAACCTCCATATCCGTAAAAATTTTCTTCAATTCCTCTTCACTCGGAGCCAGCCATATACAGTAACGCATATTTTTTTCTTCATTGTAACAAGTCCGGATCCACTTGGCCTTTTCAACATTGGCCAATTTTCGCCAATTGGCCTGTACAATGTTAAAATTGAGGTCTGGATCATGATGATACGCCATAAATCTTTTCATTTTTTCCATTTTTGAACCTCCTTTCTTTCCAGCAAGGTTGCCGTACGAGACGCTGGAACAGTGTTTGCTTTCATAAGAAATCAACAATTGTGCCACATGGCGCACGGGCAATTTCAGGGCAAGCAGCTTAAATTATAACATATTGTAAATAAACATAAAATCATATTTAAAAAAAGTGAAGGGCCACTGGCGGCATCGGTTTTCATGGAATTTGACAGTACAATCAGCTATTCGCTATACTAATAGTAACGTTTGGTGGCGCCACAGTAGCGCCACTTTCGAAAAAGGGGGATGACAAACGACATGAAAGAACTATTCCAGGAGATCCACGACAGCGAGTTTGTTAAAATGCTTTTGGAATCCATAGGAGACGGGGTTTTTGCCCTTGACACCAATGGATGCATCATTTCCTGGAATCCTGCGATGGCGCATATCACCGGCTATCAAGAAAAAGAGGTAATGGGCAAAGGATGTAGCCTGCTGGGATTTAGTCGATGCTTTGGCAAAGCCTGCCCCAACGGTTTGGTGGCGTGTGGTATCCTTGTTGAAGGTGAACTGGGACCGGTTGAGTGCCTGCTGCGACATAAAGACGGTCACCCTGTTCCGGTAATAAAAAATGCAAGGGTTATCAAACAGGAAGACGGCACTGTCACTGGCATTGTGGAAGCCATAACCGATCTTTCGGAGTTGCACCATGCCAGGCTTAAGATGAAAGAGGCCACCCTGCGCCTCAATGGTTTAAACAGGTTCAGCGGTATTATAGGCAAAAGCCGGGCGATGAAAAATGTTTTTGCCGCCATAAAAGCTTCCGCTGATAGCGAGGTCGCAGTGTTGATTCAGGGCGAGAGCGGAACAGGTAAGGAACTCGTGGCTTCGGCTGTACATGACAGCAGTGATCGCAGGGAAAATCATTTGATAACGGTCAATTGCAGTGCGCTTCCAGAGTCATTACTCGAGAGCGAGCTTTTCGGTCATGTAAGAGGGGCTTTCACCGGTGCGATACGCGACCGTATGGGGCGCTTTGAGGAGGCTGACGGAGGAACGATTTTCCTGGATGAAATCGGTGAAATAAGCCCTTTGATACAGATCAAATTGCTGCGTGTATTGCAGCAGAAAGAAATTGAGCGAGTGGGCGAATCCACTAAGAGAAAGATTAACATCCGGGTTATTGCCGCCACCAATAAAGACCTATATCAATTGGTACAGGAGGGGCGTTTTCGTGAGGACTTGTATTACCGGTTGAAGGTATTTCCCATTTACCTGCCTCTGTTGAGAGACCGCAAAGACGATATTCCGCTCTTGGTCAATCACTTTATCGAGACCAATAATAAACATACAGGCAAAAAGATTCAAGGCATCTCACAACCTGCCATGAGCATTTTCATGAACTATCATTGGCCCGGAAATGTACGCGAATTGGAGAATTCAATCGAACATGCGTTTGTTCTTTGCGATGGAAGCAGGATAGATCTGACCGATCTTCCTGAGGAGGTGAGACAGATAGGGCATAAACCCGCATCTTTTCAACCGAATAAAACATTAGAAAGAGCACCTTGGCCAGGCAGAAAACTTACCCGTGGCACACTATTTGCTTTACTCAATGAGTGCGATTGGAATAAAGCCGAAGTTGCCCGGAGGGTCGGAATGAGCCGGGCTTCAATTTGGAAGTATATGAAAAAATGGTCTATTCCGAATAAGAAACCACTATAATATTAGGCATATCCAAGCAATCGAAAGGAATAGATAGGACATGTCACCGCCAACCGGCGAAGAATATAAAGTTCTCGTAGCCGTTGATTTTTCTCCATGCTCGGCCCATGCTCTTAAAAGCGCCAAACGTATCATGGGGCGGAAACCTGATTATATCTATGTCCTGTACGTCATTGATAACGATTTTGTAGAGAAATGCATATCCAGCGGTATCGCAAGCGCCCCGCAAATTAAAAAGACCTTGTTTGTCGAAGCCAGGGAAAGGCTAAAACAATTTCTACAGGACCAAAATTTAGCCAACAGCGAAATAGAGGCGGAGGTCACTAAAGGAACCCCTTTTCTGGAGATTAATAAAAAGGCCATCGAAAAAGATGTTGATATTGTCATTATGGGGACACATGGCACATCAGGGGATATGAAGACAATATTCTTTGGCAGTACCACAGAAAGGGTCCTTCGATTTATAAAAAAACCGGTTCTCTGTGTTCCAATTGAGGAAGACCGAAAGGATGACTAACGGATTGTTGAAGGGAGGCCGCAATGTATAAAAAGATACTTGTGCCTTTGGATGGCTCGCATAGATCGGAGAAGATACTGCCGCACGTTGAGGAGCTAGCGGAAAGTCATGGCAGCAAAGTTGTTTTCCTGAGGGTGGCCAGGTACCCACAGCTAGTGGCCTACAATGGTATGGAGATGGGCACATATCAAAAAAATTGTGAAGAGGTAATAGAGAGCGCCCGCTCCCAACTGGATCTAATTGCGGGCGAATTTCGTGAAAAGGGTATTGATGTCGAAGTCATAGTGACAGCGGGACCTATTGTCCGTGAAATAGTTGACATGGCTGTACGTAAAGATGTGGACTTGATTACAATGTCAAGCCACGGCCGTTCCGGAATCGGTCGGGTATTTTATGGGAGTGTCGCTGCCGGTGTACTTCATCAAATCGATCGGCCCATTTTGATGATCCGATCCCTGGGGTCGAACTAATTGATGGTGCAGGTGCTGCCTTGGTGTTTGCAGTTTCCCGAGGTTATTCAAATGCAATCAGGAAGAACGATTGATAATTTTTGTTGCATAGGCTAAAGGTGTCGAGAGCCCCCAAAAGGACCTTCTCATGAAACCGGACCCGGTAAAAATAAGTCGGCAGGACGACCGTCTTAAACATACCATTGCCCAACTGACCGAACGCAACAAAGAGATGAACTGCCTCTATGCCATCTCCAGGATCATCGAACAGCAGAATATGCCCCTGGGGGATACCCTGCAGCAGATCGTGAGCACGCTCCCCACGGCCTGGCAGCATCCGCAGTCTACCTGTGCCAGGATTGTACTCCACGACATGACCTTTTTGACAGATCCATTTGAAGAGACAAGGTGGGAGTTGACCTTTCCTTTATTGGTATCCGGACAAAGGGTCGGACAATTGGATGTGTACCGGCGTTATGCCGAAGATGACGGGGATGAGCCGGTATTTCTCAAAGAGGAGAAAGAACTGCTCGAGGCGGTGGCCGGGCGTCTGGGAAAAACCATCGAACGCCGTCAAACAGAGGCGGCGCTTCAAGAGAGCGAAAGGCGATTCAGGGACCTTGTGGAAAACGCCATAACCGGCATATCCATCATTCAGGAGAATAAGATCGTTTACCAGAATCAAGCCCAGGAGAAACTGCTGGGTCCCTTGCCCAGAAAACATGTGCTGGGTGATTATGAGAATATCCATCCCGATGATGTCGAGATGGTGCTGCAGGCCAGCAGGGATATCGAAAAGGGGGAAATACCCAAACTCGACCTCGATTTTCGCCTCATCCCGGCTGGCGCCGATGACGACCATCCCATGAAGCGGGTCTATTGCCGGGTGATGCCGATGGACTACCATGGAAAGGAATCGATTCTGATCAACATTGTGGATATGACCCAGATCATGGAACTTGAGCAACTCCTTTTCAGGCAGGACAAGATGGCTTCCCTGGGACGGGTGGCCGCCGGGATTGCCCACGAGATCCGCAACCCCCTTTCCGGCATCAACATCTATCTGAATGCCCTGGAAAAAGTCATCGATAGGCCCGAGAGTCGTCCCAAGGTGGACCAGATCATCAATCAGCTGAAATCAGCGTCGCGAAAAATCGAATCCGTTATCAAACGGGTCATGGATTTTGCAAAACCGGCCGAACCCAAACTGGCCCTGGTTCAGATCAGAGAGCCCATCCGGGACGCCCTGAACCTGACCGCTGTCACCCTGCGCAAAAGCGGCATTTCCATTGAAACCGATCTCGATGGCCGTCTGCCGCTCTGCTATGCAGATCCCAACCTTATCGAGGTGGCGGTTCTCAACCTGATCAACAATGCGGCTGAAGCCATGGCAAGAATGGAGGCCGGTAAGGAGATCAGGGTTTTGTCAGGCTCGACGGAAACAGATGTTTTTATCGAGGTTTCCGATTCCGGGCCGGGTGTGTCCCCGAACCTCAGAAACAAGGTTTTCGATCCCTTTTTTACCACTAAAAACGACGGCACCGGCATCGGCTTGAGCCTTTGCCACAGAATTGTCAGTGACCACAAGGGCACCTTTTCTGTGGCGGAAAGCGATTTAGGCGGTGCCCTGTTCCGTATAGAAATTCCCATTCGAAAGGATGTGATGCCGGGTGAATGACTTTTCAATTTTCGTTGTTGACGATGAAAATACCATCAGGAATGGTATCTCAATGGTGCTGGACGAGATGTATCAGGTAGCGACATATCCGGATGCTGAAAAAGCGCTGGCTGCCATGAAAAAGGAAGAGCCGGACCTGGTTCTCCTGGACATCGGCCTGCCCGGAATGTCCGGAATCGAGGCCTTGATGACCATCAGAGCCGCATATCCGGACGTGCTGGTGATCATGATCACGGCCTACGAAGATGTGGATACGGTGATTTCCGCCATGAAGTCCGGTGCGCACGACTACGTAGTCAAGCCATTGCACATGGACGGGCTGGAGGTTACCATCGGCAATGCCCTGGACACCATTCGACTGAAAAAAGAGGTTCAGGCGCTGCAAAGCAGATACCTCGAGGAGCACATTCCCTGCTTCATCGGTGAAAGCAAAGCCATCCAGGGTGTGATGGAATTCATCAAAACCGTTGCCTTGAGCCCGGACACACCGGTACTGATCCAGGGGGAAACCGGAACCGGCAAGGAACTGATTGCCGCTGCCATTCACTACAACAGTCCGAACTGGAAATTTCCTTTTGCCACCGTCAATTGTGCGGCCATACCCAAGGACCTTATCGAGAGCGAGCTCTTCGGTTACACAAAAGGGGCCTTTAGCGGTGCCGATGCAGGGGGTAAGAAAGGTCTGGTGGAGGCAGCTGCAGACGGCACCCTGTTTCTGGACGAGGTCGGGGACCTGAGCCTGGAGGCCCAGGCCAAGTTGCTGCGGTTTCTGGAACTGGGTGAATTTTACCCTGTGGGCGGTTCCCGGAAAAAGCAGATCAAGACCCGCGTGGTTTCGGCCACCAACAAAAATCTCGCCGAGATGATGGAAAACGGTCAATTCAGGAAAGACCTCTATTTTAGACTGGGCGTGATCAAGGTAAAGGTTCCGTCTCTGAACCAACGGCCTGATGACATCATGCCCCTGGCCAAACATTTCCTGAAAAAATTTGCTGACAAATTCGGCAAGGGACTGGCCGGTATTTCCAGCGATGCGCAGACGGCCTTGATGCGGCATACCTGGACAGGCAATGTGCGCGAATTGAAAAATGTGATGGAGGCGGCCGCCATCCTGAGCAACGATATCCAACTCGAACGTAAAGACCTGGATGCCTCCTTTGAGGCTACCGGCCCGGATTCAGGACCGGATTCATCAACCGCCAACGTCGGCCAGGTGGATTTTCCAGCAGAAGGATTCTGCCTTGTTTCCAAGCTGGAAGAGATTGAAAAGACGTATATTCAAAGCGCCATGCAGCAGGCGAAAAATAATGAGAGCCAGGCTGCCAGGCTGCTGGGAATGAATCATCACACCTTCCGTTATCGTCGGAAAAAGCTGTTCGACCCCTGATTTTGTCCCAGCATGTATTCCTAATCCGCCAGGCCAATTCAAGCTTGCCACCATTTCCCGGTTTCAGGTTTCGGGTGTCAGGTGTCAGGATAGCCTCTGGCGGTCAGCAGAAAGTTCAAAATTCGACGTTGGTGGTTGGAATTTTGCGAAACCATTTTAGCAAATTTTAAACTAATCTGCCGGACGCTTGGTTTTTCCGCCTGTTCATCCACCCTAACTATTAGATAATATTTGCTATCCAAAATATGCTGCCTTTTGGCACACAATATGCTGGTACGGGTGTCAGCGTTTTACCAACATCCCTAAACCCAGGAGATCCCATGACACCCGATTTTAAAAAGATGTTATACGCCGCCGATCTGTCGGCCGATTCCATCTGTGCCCTGCGTCATGCACTACATTCCGTTAAGCGCTACAATGCTGAAGTCGCAATTATACCGCTATCCAACGGGGAAACCGACGTTACTATCCAAGAAAAAGATGGGGCATGATGGAAATTTTCAACCTGTTGAGAAAAATGAAAATGCTGTTAATTGACGACGATGAGTGGATCCGGGATTCTTTGTCCATATACTTTGATTCGGAAGGCTGTTGCATCATGACGTGCGAAACAGCAGAGGAAGGGTTACAGGTACTGGATAGACAGCGATTCGACATCATCATCGCCGATTATAGATTGCCGGGCATGGACGGCATTCAATTTTTTAAACAAACCCATCTGTCCCAACCCGATATTATCAAGATCCTGATAACCGCCTATCCCACCGAGACTGTCAGTTCTCAGGCAGCGCAGGCAGGGGTTCAAAGAGTCATTCCCAAGCCTTTCACTTCAAGGGATTTATTGGAATGCCTGGCTACCCTCACTTAACCACCGGGTATCCCTGATCAGCAGGGGACTGGCACCTGACTTGATCACAAACCAGCGGTGCTCTACTGCGGGGCAACTTCGATTATCCGTTTTTCAATGTAGGGAAAAAAGGGATTATACCGGAGGCGCATCAGTGCGCTCAATGGAATTTGCAGCATATTGGTTTCGCCACGCGGCTCCAGGGTACCCAGGTTCACACCGTGGGGCGGCCGGGGAGTCCCTTTATTTCCGTAAAGTGGATCATCCGGAGAAAAGGGAAGGGCAAGATGGGAGAGGGAATAGACACCTTCCGGCCATCCTAACCCGAGTGCTGTCAACCTGATCTCGCTGCTGCCGGCGTCCCGTGTGCGGGCAAGAACTTCCGAAGTATTTTCCCCGACATTGGTAATCATGGTCAAGCGATAAGGCTGGTTCGGTTTTTTCCAAAGTTGATCCATGAACGCCTGAAAGTCTGTTTTCAAGACCGAACGTGTAAGGGCGTGACGGTTGATGTCAAAGAGAACCAGTTCGTGCTGCTGCCCTTGAAGCTGTTCATAGAGGCGTCTGACAACGGCATGGGTGCTGACGGTGCTGTCGACAACAGACTGGAAAGCCAGGGTAGGGGGAAATTCCGACAATCGGTTTGCTTTTTTCAGGCGGTTCATCTGTTTACGGATGTCCATGGTCAGGTTGTAGGTCTGCTGGCCGGCGTTTTTTGGAAACGAGGTGTACTTGTAAGGATCGTACTCCAGTCGAATATTTGACCATTGAAATTTTTCAAAAAAGGGGATGAAGCTGAGATACTTATGCCAATCAGCCATGGCGGCCAACGGTGTTACACCCACGGCCGGCGAGAAAAGAATCAGACGGTCCGGAAGGGGTAACGTATCCTCTTCCAGGGCATCCAGGGCATATTTGATGGCCAGGGCTGCCCCGTTGGAATACCCGACAATGGCGAAGGGCTGTGATGGCTCTCCCTGGGTCAGTATATGGCGCACCCCAATGTTTATTGCCGCCGCCCAGTCTTCCACTTGAGCCGTGTTGATGCCGGCCGGGATGGTGCCGTGGCCGGGCAGCCTGAGCCCCAATACATATACCCCATCGCGGGATAGGATCCGGGCAACTTCACGCAAACTGTAGGGTGAATCGCTCAGCCCATGAAGCAATAATGCCCTGCCGCGTATTTGTGCGGGAACAAGCTCGTAGGAGCGGTTCCAATGATCAGGAAGGCGCAGGGCGTTGTTCGCCCCTTCCGGGTTGTAGCGGTTCAGGTGATTGGCCGGGGAGGCGTCTGTTTGGGAAACAACCTTGCGATCGAGTTCTTCAAAAAGCCGCTTTTCAAGGGCTTGGTAGCTTTCAAACGTGCCGGTGCCTGCGGCATCGGCAGCCTTGAATTCATTTTCCAGGTTGATGGTGTGCCATAATTCCAAATCAGGCAGGGAACGCGACATGAAGGCCCAAACGATAAAGACAGCCGCAATGAAGCCGGTCAAGATATAGAACAGGCGCTTGAGCAGCCCGAGAACCTTCCGCGATAGGGTTGAAGCCATGCATGTTTCCTTTTAAATCACTTTAGTCACTCGTTGCTATGAGAAACAATTCTCGCCAAGGGAGAAACCAATGCCGAGCCATCGGGACCTGTGTATCTACAACGGTAATAAAACAAAGGCCCCTCGCGGTCAACCGCAGGGGGCCATCCAGGCTTGTTTCTGTAAATTATGCTGTCAGTTTGGCTGCAATTTCGGCAACGTGTTTCCCCTGGTATCGGGCGGCGTCCAGTTCATTATCACTGGGCATGCGAGAGCCATCGCCGCCGGCAATGGTGGAGGCGCCATAGGGTGACCCGCCGGTGATTTCATCCATGCGCATCTGTCCTCCAAAGGCGTATGGCAGGCCCACAATCACCATACCGTGGTGCAGCAGGGTAACGTGAAAGGTGAGAATGGTTGATTCCTGCCCGCCGTGCTGTGTGGCGCTGCTGGTGAACACGCTGCCCACCTTGCCCACAAGGGCGCCTTCCGACCACAGCTGACCGGTGGAATCCAGAAACTGGCGCATCTGCCCGACCATGTTGCCGAAGCGGGTGGGCGTGCCGAAAATGACGGCGTCGGCTGCGGCCAGTTCATCCAGGGTAACCTCGGCAACATCTGAAAAAAATGATGCCTGTGCGTCCGAGGCACCGGTTTTTTCAAGTACCTCTTTGGGAAGGGTTTCCGGAATCCGGCGCAGCATCACATCGGCGCCTTCCACCAGGGCCGCGCCTTCAGCAGCGGCCCTGGCCATTTTGTCAATATGTCCGTATGTCGAGTAATATAGAACCAATATTTTCATGTTAGTTTCCTCCCTTAATGTTGGTTGTTATTCTTGTACTTCCATTCGATCTTCCTATTATATGGGTTTTTCGTGTCCAAGCTTTTTCAGCAACCTGCCGAGTTGTTCCTGTTCATCCCTTTTCAATACGGCAAATACGTCCTCCGTTATGGCTGCGTGGCGGAAGAACACCCCGGATATAAGGTCCTTCCCCTTCGGCGTCAGATGAATTTCCATGTATCGCCGGTCCCGGGTATCCTGAACCCGTTTAACCAGGCCGCGTTTGACGAGGTTGTCGATCACCAGGGTCATGTTGCCGCCGCTTTTGAGTATCTTCTCCCCGATCTCCCGCTGGCACATGGGTCCCAGATGAAGCAGCGCCTCCAAAACGCCAAACTGACTGTTGGTCAGTCCCTGGTCCCTCAAATGCCGGTGCATTTTATCGGTAACCTTGCCGGTGGCACGCATGAGCTTGACGTATGTGTTCAGCGCAAGTTGCTGGGATGCTGATATGTTTATTGGATGCCTCACAAATGTCTCCACATCAAATAGTTTAATGTTAAACTAATTATGGGAGGTCAATTGTCAAGATTGAGATTTTATTTCCAGCCGGGCATGATTGCCCGGCTGGAAATAAAATCAGAGGCTGCCTTTTTTCAGGATGGCCACCAGCAGCCAGATGCCCAGAATGGCAGCAGCCAGAAAGCCGATGATGCCGATGATGGATATGCCGTAGAATAGTGGCGGGGTTTTGGAGATGACAATCAACGCCGACCCGATGATCAGGGCCGCGATGACAATGGAAAATGAAATACGATTGCTGATCTGGTCGTGGGTGGACAGCATCCGGTCCATCCCTTCCAGGTCGTGCTTGAAGGAGAGCTTCTGGTACCGGATGAGCCGTGTGATCTCGAGCAGATCTTTTGGGAACTCATGGATGAATTGGTAGGACTGAGAGATCAGTTTGACCAGGTCGCTCTCGATGCGTTTTGGTGAAAAGCGGTTGAGTTTCACTCTGGCGACAAAGGGCGCCGATTGCGCCACCATGTCGAAGTCTGGATCCAGTTTGCGGCCGATGCCTTCCACTGTGGTCAGGGCCTTCAACATCAGGAAAATATCCGGATAAATTCTGAGACGGTGCAGGGCAGCTAGTTCCAAAAGTTCCTGCAGCAGTTTGCCGAGGTTGATTTCCTTGAGCGGTTTGTATAGGTGGCGTCCCATGAAATCAGCCACGTCCTTTTCAAAGGCCCGATTATCAGGTTCTTCTTCCCAGGATGTCAGCTTGAGTATCTGGTGCGCAGCCATGGATTCATCCCGGCGAACGATGCTGTCCACCAGTTCCACAAAACTTTCCCGGGTGTTGCGGTCGATGTTGCCCACCATTCCGAAGTCCAGGAGGCAGATGACGTTGTCCGGCAGGACAAAAATGTTGCCCGGATGGGGATCGGCATGAAAAAATCCATGATCAAAGACCTGGCTGAGACAAATATCAGCCCCGCGTTTGGTGATCAGTTTTTTATCATAACCGCCGGCATCGAGCAGTTCTTCGTTGGATATCTTGATGCCCTGGATGAATTCCGTGGTCAGCACCCTTGCTGACGACGTTTCCCGGAAAACCGCAGGGATGATGACATGGGGCGTATCTAGAAACTGGCGGGCCACACGTTCCATGCTGGAGGCTTCGATGTTGTAGTCCAGCTCCCTTTCCAGCGTTTTGGCGAATTCTTCGACAATTTTCACCGGGCGGTGAAAGGAAAGTTCTTCCACATGCTTTTCGGCCAGGGTGGCCAGGTGCAGCATGATTTCAAGGTCCACTTCGATGGTCTTTTTGATACCGGGCCGCTGCACCTTGACCGCCACGCTATCCCCATCCAGGAGTTCGGCCCTGTGCACCTGTCCGATGGAAGCGGACGCAAGGGGTTTTTCCTCAAAGGCGGAAAATGATTCTTCAAGGGGTTGGCCGAGTTCGTTTTCAATGATCTTTCTGGCGTCGTTGAAAGGGAAGGGTGGGACTTCGTCCTGCAGTTTAGCCAGTTCGGAGATCAGGTCCGGGGTAACGAGGTCAGGGCGGGTGGAGAGGATCTGTCCCAGCTTGATGTAGGTGGGGCCCAGTTCCTCGAAAGCCATCCGGATGCGTTCCGCCCGGGTTGATTTTTCGACCCGGTCCCTCTTTTTCCTGGAGATCATCTGCAGGCCGATCTCCAGGTACTGGTCGATCTTAAGGGTTTCGACCAGGTCGCCGAAACCGTATTTGAACAGGATTCCCAAAATCTGGGAATAGCGGTTCAGGTTCCGGTAGGTCCGGCCGATAACGCCGATTTTTCTAATGCTGAGCATCCAGTGCTCCGGTTAAAGTGAGAAGTGACCTTTTAATCACGAAAGGCCGAACACACGAAAAAAACAGGTTGAAGGTTTTTGGTTGACCCCTGGCTACCAACAATATTTTTTGGCCTAACTTCCGTCTTCTGGCTTCTGTTCTCGGTTCTCAGGCCTCTGGACTCTGGCTGATGAGCTTTTTCAGATCACGGATTTCATTTTTTAGGGCCTTGAGATCCTCGCCGGTGACAATGTCGGCTCTTTTAAGAAAATCCCTGACGCTTTTTTCAACCCGCTCCTCCAGTTTGGTTTGGGTTTCT
>Ga0180435_10004595_pt1 | contig 13588 bp, 14 predicted proteins | sample SS_ome_3_FD_132467 | JGI IMG/M metagenome (GOLD analysis project Ga0180435, IMG submission 132467) | Hypersaline lake sediment archaeal communities from the Salton Sea, California, USA - SS_3_S_1 metaG | ecosystem: Environmental > Aquatic > Non-marine Saline and Alkaline > Hypersaline >... | reverse complement strand
GTGAACTGCATGTGATTCAAGCATGGTCAGTGTATGGGGAGGGATATATGTCGGTACGGGGTGGAATAAGTGACGATGCTATCAATGAAATGAGGATATTAGCCAGACGGCAATATTCTGACCAGATTGATAGTCTGCTAGCAGCTGCCAAGCTTGACAGTATTTCAGTATATAAACACTTACCGAGATCAGAGGATGTATCCAAGGCCATTGTGTCACTGGCAAAAAATAAAAATATTGACCTTCTAGTTATGGGTACTGTCTGTCGCACCGGAGTGGCAGGACTTATCATTGGTAATACCGCTGAAAAAGTTTTGAATAAAGTCGACTGCTCTGTACTGACGGTTAAGCCGGAAGGTTTTGTCACACCGGTAACTTTAGAAAATAGGTGACATCTCAATGCTGCTGAATCATGGTTAAAGGGCCGCTTGCATATAAGCTGGTGACTTGATTTATTATGAAGCAAGAATCACAGAGCAATCAGGCCGCAGGCGGTGAATTTTACCTTGTTTTGTTATGGCCTATTGTTGCGGCGTTTTTGTTGGCGGGACTGGTGTACTGGTTCGTTCTGCCACAGGGAGAGCGTATCGCTGGTGCATTATCAGTGACCATGTTTGCCGCTGTATTATGGATAACCGAGGCATTGCCGCTTCCTGTGACGGCTATACTCATTCCAGTGGGGCTGGCTGTTGCCGGTGTGTTTGAAGTTAATAACGCCTTTCAATCATTTGGTAGTCCCGTGCTGTTTCTTGTACTTGGCGGTTATGCACTGGCAGTGGCGGTTGAGGTTAATGGGGTTGATCGCTGGCTGGCGCAACATGTCCTGGGTATGGCGGGTAATCGTAGTATTAGTTTACTGATTGCCTTTATGCTGATTTCTGCTGTTCTTTCGATGTTTATCTCAAACACTGCCACGACGGCTTTATTGTTACCTGTGGTCATCGGCATTATCAACCGTCAACAGGCGGATAAAAATCTTTCTCGCGTATTGTTGCTCGGTATTGCCTATGGTGCCAGCATAGGTGGTGTGGCAACACTGATAGGTTCGCCACCGAACGCCATTGCTGCCGGACTGCTCGATATCAGTTATCTTGAATGGTTAGCTTATGGTATGCCGGTAAGTTTTACCATGCTGCTGCTGACCATTCCTGTTTTATGGTGGACATACCGTCCTGAGCAAAAATATATTAACTTTGATCTTGGTGAAGAATTGCCAATGACGGTCAACGGTAAACGCACATTGTGGGTGATTGCGCTTACCCTGATGTTGTGGTTGTTCGGGCCCATGCTGGGCAAATGGCTGGCTTTGCCAGCGGCACTTTTTAAAGCCGAGGCAGTTGCGGTTATCGCCTTAGTGGCTTTGATGCTGACTACCTGTGTTAACTGGAAAGCACTGGAAAAAGGCATTCACTGGGGAGTGTTATTACTCATGGGTGGCGGCCTGACACTGGGTCGTGGCCTGACTGAATCGGGTGCGTCAAACTGGCTGGCGGGTTTACTGACGGACAGTATTGGCGAGCTGCCTCTATTTTTTCTGTTGTTGATCATAGTATTCATCGGCGTATTAACCACAGAGTTGATTTCTAATACCGCGGTGACCGCAAAACTTGCACCTATTCTTATGGGTGTAGCATTACAGCTTGGATTGGAAGCCGATAGTCTGGTTGTACCCGTGGCGATTGCCACTTCCATGGCATTTATGTTGCCGGTAGCAACACCGCCGAATGCGCTGGTGCATGCCACAGGTTATATCAGTCAGCGTCACATGATGCGTGCTGGTTTACGCCTTAACGTGGTAGCTATTCTGGTCATCACGGTGTTATTTCATTTTGGTATTGCTGGATGAACTGGTTTAACACGGCATGGCTATTTCTAGATGTTGCTATTATTGTTATGTTGATTCCCGTTGTGATATTACAACGACGCGAATCAGGCGCCACGCTGGCATGGATACTTGCGATTATTATTTTACCGTTCATTGGTCTGGTGGCTTTCTGGTTTTTCGGTGCAAAAAAACTGCATCTGCGAAGACGCAAGCGACGTAAGATTGAGAAACAGCTCACCAGAGAGTTGCACAAACTACAGAATCTGTCAGTGATCAATCAGCTACCGGTTGATCTGCCGATGTCGCCATCGTTACTTCAGCTCACAGAAAAACTGGATGATATCGGACCGCAACCTGGCAATGAAGTGATGATGCTACGACAGGGGGCAGCAGCTTTTGAGGCGCTTGAAACTGCCTTTGATCAAGCACAGCACCATATTCATTTGATCTATTATATCTGGGAACCCGATAGCACCGGTATGCGCCTGCGTGATGCGCTGATCAGGGCCTGTCATCGTGGTGTTATGGTTAGATTGTTACTCGATGATGTGGGTTCACGAAATGTCGGTCAGCGTTTTTTTAAATCATTACTAAAAGCCGGTGGTCTTGTCGAACGTTTTCTGCCAGTTAACCCGCTGGGCCGTCAATTGATGTTAAATAACCGTAACCACCGTAAGATTGTGGTGGTTGATGGTGTCATCGGATTTACCGGTAGTATGAATGTCGGTGATGTTTATGCTGGTCTGGGAGAGCCATGGCGCGATCTGCATTCGCGGTTATCTGGGCCTGTCGTGCATTCGTTGCAGGAAGTGTTTTGTCAGGACTGGTTTCATGCCACGAATGAAGACCTTGTAAGTGCGGATTATTTTCCACAGCCTGAAACCACGGGTAAAGTATGGGCGCAGATACTGTCCAATGGACCAGCGGACGAACGCTGGCGGGCAATACATACGCTGCTGTTTTCCGCCATCAATCAGGCGCGTCAGCGGGTATGGATCGAAACGCCGTATTTTGTACCTGATCCACCCATTATCATGGCGCTACAGACGGCAGCACTAAGCGGTGTCGATGTTCGGCTGCTACTACCAGGTCATTCGGACCATCCAATGGTGTTGCATGCCGGTCGTTCGTTTTATCATGAGTTGTTAGATGCCGGGGTCAGGATTTTTGAAGTACAGGACGCGATGCCGCATGCAAAAACGGTCACTATCGACAGTGTTTTTTCGACCCTGGGTTCTGCTAATATGGACCAGCGCAGTTTTCGCCTTAACTTCGAGACGAATGCATTTTTCTTTAGTGCGCTGGTTGCCGGTGAGCTAGAACGGGATTTTCTCGACCTGTGCAGCGCGACAAAAGAAGTAACTGAAGTGAGCCGACAGAGTGTTTCATGGTCACAGCGTTTCATTGAAGGTGTTTGCAGGGTACTGGCACCACTGTTGTAAGCAATAACAAGGCTTGATAATAGAGCTTGCCATGAAGTGTTTTTAAAGTGATTATTAAGGACGAATAAATAGATCATCGTAATAGCCGGAGAGCAATAGTATGCAGTGTTTCAAAAATATTCTTTGTGTTATTTGGTCCTGATCCGCATGGTGACAGTGCACTGGCACGTGCCCATACACTTGCGGTGAATAATCAGGCACGTCTCAGTGTTGTTCAGGTTATCGATGAAATACTGCCTAATACAAAGCTGATGGATCGTGTCATGTCACCGGTTAATCTACAGGCGAAAATTGTTGAAGTACATCAAAGCGCGCTACGCGAGCGGGTGACTTCATTAAGCAGTAACATCGAAATAAATACCGAGGTGTTAGTCGGCATCCCTTTTCTGGAAATTATCCGCGGAGTTCTGCGAAATGACCATGATCTCGTGATCAAGATGAGCGAAGGCGATGGGCTGATGGATCGTGTATTTGGCAGTGATGACATGCACCTGTTGCGCAAGTGCCCCTGTCCGGTTTGGCTGGTCAAACCCGGATTGCCTGAGTCGTACGACAGGATAATGGCCGCGGTTGATGTAAATGATGGCTATCCGCCTGAAGAGTTAGACACAAGACGTTTGCTTAACCAGCAGATACTTGAACTGGCGAGCGCCTTGCAAAGCTAGCGGAGTAAAGAAAGATTTTGGCGCAGGATCATTCATCAGTTGTCATGATTATAAAGAAAATAACGCCACTACGGAAATAATTGAACACACCTGACTTAATCAGAGCTTCCCTGGTTTTCAGGTACATGGATAGTCTCGCCAGACTGCACTCAGACCCAGTCAGCAGAGGGTAATGATAGTTCTGCGATCGCTCAACAACCGCAGGACTTTAGTTATAACTTGCATTAATACTTAAAAATGCCTGGCAATCTTCTTGAGTCCATCATGGATTTCATCACCCAGCAGTTTAGCTGCAGCACCGATATCCCGCGAGGCTTCCGCCGTTGCGCTCCCCAGCTCACTGGCCTTAGCTTCGAGATGTTCCAGTTTTAGCTCAAGCTTTAGCCACTCTTCATTCGCTTCCAGCTTAGCAAGCTTTAGTTTTAACCGTAGTTCATCACGCTCTTGTTTTAGGTCTTTGAGCAAAGTATTAATGCTTGTTTTGATATCGGTCATGATGCACTCCTTTTTTCTATGTTGACATGATACAGATATGTCATCAGCCGAAGTGTTCGGTATATTCGGCAGTGATTGTACGGATTCGATTTACCCACTATATTGACACATTTCAAAGACGAAGATATTTGTTTTAGATGAGGTAGCAATGAACCTGAAATTATTCATCATACTTGCCCTGATTGCACTAGCTGCCATTTTTATCGTGCAAAATGCAGAAATTGTCGAGTTACGTTTTTTATTCTGGAAGATAGCGATGTCACGTGCCTTGATGTTTGTATTCCTGGTGCTGATAGGTATTTCTGTAGGCTGGCTACTGCGCGGTCATGCATTACATAAGTTGCAGAACAAAGACATGAAAGACACCTGAGCGGATCTTAATTCGACAGGTTCGATGTAACCTGGAGTCAGCCAACGGCGGTTATTGGTTAGGGCGATCCTGACCTGCAGAAAGAAATAGACATGCACTCTTTCCAGGTAATCTAGCGCAGCTCACTAAGAGAGAATATCCATTTGAGAGAATGCATTTTTTCTCGGTAGTTTGTGTCTTTTTAGTTACTATCAGCGTCTGATTGAATTTAGATAATAGCGTAGAAAAACCTGCCAATGTTTGAATGATTAATTTGTTGGTACAATCATTTAAAAACGAATAGGAATTGACTATCATGAGTAACATGATCGATAAGGAAGAATCTGCTCTTCCTGATATCTCAGAAGATATGTTGCAGGAAGCAGTCGAAGCTGCCGATAAACAACAGGTCGCAGCAATCGTTGAATCCATTTCCAGCCAGGATGTTTTACGGCAGGCTTCTCAGATGAAGTCGGAAGAACGTGGCCAGCTGATATCGATACTGGAACCGGAAGCTGCTGCTGAATTGATCGAAGAGGCACCCGCCGGGCTTGCCGCCACCATGATCGAAGGACTCGATTCCTCCGTGGCGGCGCGAGCGAGGGCTAATGCATGTATGACAAGGTGACAACAGAGGAAAAGGTGAAGGATCGAATGGCTGAAAAGCAGGGTGCGGATAAGTTTGTGAACGCGATACTCGCGATGACCATACCGTCGATGCTGCCGGCCTGGGCCGGGAGAGGCGCATGCGCAATAAATCAATGCAGGGTTGGCCGTGATAGCACTGCGACTGGTACGAGTTCCGTGAACTCACATAGAGAAGAGCGACCAACATGAAACCCTTGCTGGAAAAACACTGGCACCATCTGCCTCGGGACGAGGTGCTGGATCTGCTCGACACCGATGCGAAGAAAGGCCTGGACCGTTTCGAGGTCGAGGAGCGACAGCAGAACTTCGGTCCCAACGTTCTGACGCAGCGCAAGGGCAAGGGGCCACTGCTGCGTTTCCTGCTGCAGTTTCACCAGGCACTGGTCTATATCCTGCTGGCCGCGGTCGTGATCAAACTCATGCTGGGCGCCTGGGTGGATGCCAGCGTGATTTTCGGCGTGGTCCTGCTCAATTCCATCATCGGCTTCGTGCAGGAGGGCAAGGCCCTGAGCGCACTAGCGGCGTTGGCGAGCGCGTTGACCACGGCTGCCACTGTGCTGCGCGCCGGCGAGAAGCATCGCATTGACGCCCGTGAACTGGTGCCCGGCGACATTGTTTTACTGGCCTCCGGCGACAAGGTGCCGGCGGACCTGCGCCTGCTGCACGCCCGTAACCTGCAGATCGACGAATCCGCCTTGACCGGCGAGTCAGTGCCGGTGGAGAAGTGTTCGGGCGAACTGGCCCACGACGCCGTGCTGGCGGAGCGCGCCAACATGGTCTATTCCTCCACCCTGGTGACCTATGGCACCGGGGTCGGCGTGGTCACCGAAACCGGCGACAGCACCGAAATCGGCCGTATCTCCGAACTGATCGCCAGCGCCGAAGTGTTAGCCACGCCGCTGACCCGCAAGATCGCCCGCTTCAGCCACGTGTTGCTCTATGCCATCCTGGTGCTGGCTGGCCTGACCTTCGCCGTTGGCCTGTGGCATGGGGGCTCGGCGGTGGACATGTTCATGGCCGCGGTAGCGATGGCTGTCGCCATGATACCGGAAGGGCTACCCGCCGTACTGACCATCACCCTGGCCATCGGTGTAGCACGCATGGCGAAACGCCACGCCATCATCCGCCATCTGCCTGCAGTCGAAACCCTCGGCAGCACCACGGTGATCTGCTCGGACAAGACCGGCACCCTGACCCGCAACGAGATGACGGTGCAGCGTCTCTGGGCGGGTGACGAAGCGGTCGAGGTAACCGGTGTGGGTTACACGCCGCAGGGCGAACTGTCGCACAATGGCCAGACGCTGGTGCTCAGCGATCACACGGCGCTCTCGGAATTGCTACGGGCTGGCCTGCTGTGCAACGACGCGGTGCTGAAACAGGAGCATAGCGCCTGGAAGATTGAAGGTGACCCCACCGAGGCTGCACTGCTGGTCGCGGCCGGCAAGGCCGGGTTCGATGCGCAAAAAACACATGAAGCCTACCCCAGACTCGATGTGATTCCCTTCGAGTCCGAGCACCAGTACATGGCTACCCTGCATGGCGGTGACAACCCGGTGGTCTATCTCAAGGGCTCGGTCGAAAGCCTGCTTGCACGCTGTGCCGATATCCTGAGCGCCAACGGTGAGAGCCGGCCGCTGGACGCTGCCGTGGTGCATGCCCAGGTCGAGGCAATGGCGGGTCAGGGCATGCGGGTGCTGGCATTCGCCCGTCTCAATGTTCAACCGGATACCACGACAGTCGACCACCCACAGGTTGAGGGCGGCCTCACCTTTATCGGACTGCAGGGCATGATCGACCCGCCGCGCGATGAGGCCATCCGCGCGGTCAAAGAATGTCAAGCGGCAGGCATCAAGGTCAAGATGATCACTGGTGATCACGCCACAACGGCGGCCTCCATCGCGGGTCAGATCGGTTTGGGCGGCCCGCTGCCGGATGGCCAGGTCCCGGACGTGCTAACCGGCCGCGAACTGGCGGCGCTCAGCGATGCCGAACTGATCGATGCTGCCGCCAATACCGAGGTGTTCGCCCGCGTTACGCCGGAGCAGAAGCTGCGCCTGGTGGAGGCCCTGCAGGCGCGCGGCGAGGTGGCGGCCATGACCGGCGACGGGGTCAACGACGCCCCGGCCCTGCGCCGCGCTGATATCGGCGTCGCCATGGGCATCAACGGTACCGAGGTGTCGAAGGAGGCCGCCGACATGGTGCTGACCGACGACAACTTTGCCACCATTGGCGCGGCGGTGGAGGAAGGCCGCGGCGTGTTCGCCAATCTGATCAAGTTCATTACCTGGATCCTGCCGACCAACGCCGGCCAGGGACTGGTGATCATCGTCGCGGTGATGGCGGCTCAGCCGTTGCCGGTACTGCCGGTGCAGGCGCTGTGGATCAATATGACGACCGCCGTGTTGCTCGGCCTCGCCCTGGCCTTCGAGCCCAGGGAGCCGGGCATCATGCGCCGCCCGCCGCGCCGGCCGGACGCGCCTATCCTCAGCGGTGAACTGATTTTCCGCATCCTGCTGGTGGGACTGCTGCTGCTGATCGGCGGATTCGGTCTGTTCGAGTGGGCCTTGTACCGGGGCGCCAGCGAAGCCGAGGCGCGCACTATCGCCGTCAATGTGTTTGCCGTGGGGCAGTCCTTCTACCTGCTCAACTGCCGCTCGCTGCGCTTCTCGATGTTTCGTCTCGGTTTGTTCAGCAACCCGTGGATATGGGCCGGTATTGCCGCCATGATCACGGCCCAATTGGCGTTCACCTACCTGCCGGTGATGAACTGGCTGTTCCACACCGCTCCGATCGGCTGGATGGACTGGCTGCACATTGTAGCCGTCGGCCTGGTGATCTATCTGGTCATCGGTGCGGAAAAGGCCTGGCGGCTGCGCCGGGAAACGGGTGGCAGCGAGCAATGAAATGGTCCTCGAAATTGAGCTGCCTGTCCGCGGTCATCAACGACCAAGGCTTTTTCAAAGCGGGTGGCGCGACCTGGCGAGACGATGGAGTTCTGGAAAGACCGCAAGTTTGTTTATGAGGGATCTGAATAGATGAATGAAAATCCTATTTTAATATCAGACCCGTCCGTTATGGACTGGGTAGTCGGACTAGCTCTTCCAGTTGGTCTTGGGATTGTAGGTCTCATAGTGGTATACCGCACCGCCCGACTGTACAAGCGCTTAAGCAGTGAACGGGGTCGGAAAGGCAAGTCGTCTGGAGAGAAGAAGCCATGAGAAAATCAGCAATACGGGTCGCAGCGATCGATATTAGCTCTGCGGAAGTGACGATGGAAATTATGTGTCGTTCATGGAACGGTTCTTCGACACCCGGCGGGTTGACTTCGTACATGGCGTGGAAATCATTACGCTGGGCATGGCGCTTTTTATAATTCTTGAACTGGAAAAACTCGTGCTGCGCAAGTGGTGCAGGAAGCATGATGGCAGCCGCGACGGTGCGGGGCGGAGCGAGGCCAAACCATGACGGTATTCCCGGACGTCTTCACCGAGATGGCGGTGCTGCTGCTGTTTGCCGCGGCGGTGGGGGCTCTTGGCGTACGTTTGCGCCAGCCCTTGATCGTCGCCTTTATCGCTGTGGGCATACTGGCTGGTCCGTCGGTGTTCGGTTGGGTCAGTGCGAACGACCAGGTCGATTTGCTGGCGAAATTCGGTATTACCCTGTTGCTGTTCGTCGTTGGCCTGAAACTGGACCTGCACATTATCCGCACCATGGGGCCGGTCGCCCTGGCGACCGGACTCGGTCAGGTGATATTCACCAGCGTCGTCGGCTACCTGATCGGCATCGCCTTTGGCATGACACCGGTCACGGCCCTGTACGTAGCGGTTGCGTTGACGTTCTCCAGCACCATCATCATCGTCAAGCTGCTTTCCGACAAGCGCGAGGTGGATACGCTGCACGGTCGTATCGCCCTGGGTTTCCTGATTGTGCAGGACCTGGTTGTCGTATTGGTCATGATCGGCCTCAATGCCCTGGGTGCCACCGGTGATGTCTCATGGACCCAGGCAGCATTCGCCGTGCTGGTCAAGGGTGTGGGCTTTATTCTGTTGGTCGGGTTGGCTATGCGCTACCTGTTACCGCGGCTGCTCCACATGCTGTCACGCTCCCAGGAATTGCTGGTGTTGTTCGGCATCGCCTGGGGGCTGGCGCTGGCCGCACTCGGTGTCATGCTCGGATTCAGTAAAGAGGTGGGCGCCTTTGTCGCGGGAGTGTCACTGGCCTCCACGCCTTACCGGGATGCACTCGGCGCACGCCTGACGAGTGTGCGCGATTTCTTACTGCTGTTTTTCTTTCTCGACCTGGGGGCGCAACTCGACCTGGGGCTGCTGGGTGCGCAGCTGGTGGAAGCGCTGGTCTTTTCGCTATTCGTCCTGGTCGGTAATCCCCTCATCGTTATGGTCATCATGGGCGTACTGGGTTATAGTAGTCGTACCGGATTCCTGGCCGGGCTCACGGTGGCGCAGATCAGCGAGTTCTCCTTGATCTTGGGGGCGCTTGGCCTGAGCCTCGGCCATATCAGCGCCGAGACCATGGGCCTGATAACCCTGGTCGGCTTGATCACCATCAGCGCTTCTACCTACATGATCGTCTATTCGCATCCGCTGTATGAACGCCTGGCGCCCTGGCTTGGGGTCTTCGAGCGCCGGCAACCTCATCGGGAGGCCGATCAGGATAATGTGCCGGATGATGCGGTGCCACTGGTCGTGCTGTTCGGTCTGGGCCGTTATGGCAATGGTATTGCCCGGACGTTGCGTGAGAGAGGCTGGCGGGTGCTCGGTGTCGATTTCAACCCGGACCTGGTTCGTGCAGGCGATGCCATGGGGCACCCGGTCACGTTCGGGGATGCCGAAGATCCCGAGTACATCGCAACGTTGCCGCTTGGACGAACACATTGGGTAGTGAGTACAGCGCGTGAACGCCATGTCAATTTATCGCTAGTCCACTCGCTGCGTAGTAGCGGTTACAGCGGCCGGATCGCCATTACGGCGCAAGCGCCGGATGATGCGGCCAGACTGGAACATGCGGGCGCCGATCTGATTCTGGTGCCGTATGCGGACGCCGCCCGCGAGGCGGCTGATCGCATCATGGAGCAGGAATCTGGGCGGCAACCGTTACAGGAAGCTCAATGACCTTGAACCGGGAGAGAGACATGAAACAGACGGACCAGGGAATTGACTGGTCGACGGTCGTATCGCGGACCCTGCTGTTTTCACTCCTGTGGTGGGCGCTCACCGATGGAACGGCCGGGTCCTGGTGGATCGGCGCCCCAGCGGTGGCGGGTGCGGTGATCATAAGCGTCATGCTGGTACCGTCGTTAGGTCTTGTCTGGTGGGAAGTGATGGGATTTGTACCCTTGTTCCTTTGGCATTCGCTCAAAGGGGGTGTGGATGTGGCGTGGCGGGCGTTTCATCCGCGTATGCCAATCACGCCGGAACTTATTGAGTACCCGCTTCGACTGCCGCCGGGTTTGTCGCAGGTGACCATGATCAACATCACCAGCCTTTTGCCGGGGACGCTGAGTGCAGAGATCGAAGGGCAAGTATTGAAAGTTCATGTGCTGGATAGTCGAGGCGATTTTTTGACGGGGCTGAAAGTGTTGGAACAACGGGCGGGGCGAATGTGGGGAACGCCTCTATTGACTTCCCCAGGAGGTGAGTGAGAGATGCGGCGATTCAAAAATATTCTTTGTGTAGTGGAACACGGGAAGGAAAGCAAGTCGGCGTTGGACAAGGCGGTAACGTTGGCCGAGCACAATCAGGCTGAACTGATGGTTGTGGATGTGATTCCACGCTTGTCGGCCGGTATCGGCATGCCCGATGGCGGCCCGAACTCCCGTGACCTGCGGGCAGCCATGGTACGCGAACATGAAGCGAGGGTCGCTTCGCTGATCGAGCCTTATCGTAAAAGACTCGACGTCAAGCACAGCGTACTGATGGGCACCTCTTTCCTGGAAATTATTCGGGCGGTATTGCGCAACGGGCATGATCTGGTGATCAAGTGTCCCGAATCGCCGAGCTGGCTGGATCGCTTTTTCTCCGGTGACGACATGCACCTGTTGCGTAAGTGTCCCTGCCCGGTCTGGCTCGTCAAGCCCGAGGCACCGAAAACCTACCAACGCATCCTCGCGGCCGTGGATGTGGGTGATAATTACTTGCAAAAAGAACTGGACACAAATCATCGCTTGAATGTCCAGATACTGGAGATGGCGACCTCCCTGGCGATCTCGGAATCAGCGGAACTGCATATTGTGTATGCCTGGGATTCGTCCTACGAAATGATCGAAGGATTCGTTATGTTGTCGGACACCTCAGAGGAAAAACGCGCTGACAACATTGAGCAGGAGCGGCGTCATCACCAGTGGCTTGTCAACGAATTTATACGGAATCTTAAGGCCAACAATAATGCTGTGCGGGATGTTATTGAGTATCTGCAACCACGAATTCACCTGTCTAAAGGGAGCGCCCGTGAGGAAATCCCGGCCCTGGCCAAACGCCTGGCCGTCGATTGCATCCTTATGGGCACGGTGGCGCGCACGGGCATCCCCGGTTTCATCATAGGCAACACGGCGGAGACCATCCTGGAGCAGATCGAATGCTCGGTGCTGGCGATCAAGCCGCCTGGTTTTGTCACGCCGGTTACACCAGCAGATTGATGACTGAATGTGAAAAGAGGTGAATGAGATGAAGCGATTCAAGAATATTCTTTGTGTGATGGAGTCACAGGCGGCTGGCAAGTGTGCTCTTGAGCGTGCGGTCGCTCTGGCCGAGCACAATCAGGCGGAACTCACGGTCGTCGAAGTGATACCCCGGGTGCCCGCCGGAATCGGCATGCCGGATGGTGGTCCGATCTCCCGTGACCAGCGGGCAGCCATGGTTTGTGAACACGAAGCGCGGCTCGTTTCGATGATCGAGCCATATAGTGAAAGACTGGATGTCAAGCACGGCGTGCTGACGGGCACCTCTTTCCTGGAAATCATTCGGGCGGTATTGCGCAATGGGTATGACCTGGTAGTCAAGTGTCCCGAGTCGCCGGACTGGCTGGATCGCCTTTTCAGTGGTAACGACATGCACCTGCTGCGCAAGTGTCCCTGTCCTGTCTGGATGATCAAGCCGGAGGTCGGGGAATCCTATCAGCGCATTCTCGCGGCCGTGGATGTGGACGACAGCTATCCACCCGAAGAGTTAGCGACGCGCCGGGCCTTGAATAGCACGGTTATGGAATTGGCTGGTTCGATGGCTGTGTCGGAATTTGCCGAGTTACACGTCGTGAATGTCTGGCAGGCAATGTTTGAGAGCACCATGCGTCATAGTGCTTTCTTGAGAACGCCTGAAGACGAAGTCGACGCTTATGTTGAGCAGGTGCGGCGAGATCAAGCTCAACGACTGGATGAGCTGATGCGTGAGACGGGTGCGAAACTGGGGCCGGATGCTATGGATTATATAAAACTGCAGTTACACTTGCTAAAGGGGGAGGCTCGCGAGGAAATCCCGGCCCTGGCCAAACGGCTGCAAGTCGACTGCATCATTATGGGCACGGTCGCGCGCACAGGTGTCCGTGGCTTCATCATGGGTAACACGGCGGAGACCATCCTTGATCAAATCGACTGCGCAGTGTTGGCGATCAAGCCGCCTGGCTTCGTGACACCGGTCGAGCTGGAGGAGTGACACGGCGTGCAGGCACTGTTTCTTACCCTGGCTTTGTTTCTATTGCTGAACCTGGGGGCCGGCATGTGGCGGGTGTTGCGCGGTCCGACGGCTGCTGATCGCATGCTGGCAGCGCAGTTATTCGGCACCACCGCAGTGGCGATATTGTTGTTGCTGGCTGAAGCGTCGGGCAGCGCGGCACTTCGCGACGTGGCGCTGGTGTTTGCACTGCTCGCGGCGGTAACGGCGGTAGCGTTCGTGCGCCGCGCGTGGACCAACCGGGAGGATGAGATTGGCGCCGAGTGAGTACCTATCCGCCGCGCTGCTGATCATCGGAGGTCTGTTCTTTCTGGCTGGCACCTCCGGCTTGCTGCGTTTCCCCGATGTCTACTCCCGGTTGCATGCGCTGACCAAGGCCGACAACGTGGGCCTGGGTCTGATCGCGCTCGGACTCGCACTGCATGCGGCGTCCTGGTCCATCGCCATAAAACTGCTATTGATCTGGCTGCTGGTGATGCTCG
>Ga0180435_10004593_pt1 | contig 13589 bp, 11 predicted proteins | sample SS_ome_3_FD_132467 | JGI IMG/M metagenome (GOLD analysis project Ga0180435, IMG submission 132467) | Hypersaline lake sediment archaeal communities from the Salton Sea, California, USA - SS_3_S_1 metaG | ecosystem: Environmental > Aquatic > Non-marine Saline and Alkaline > Hypersaline >... | reverse complement strand
TATATAAGTAGATATGCTTGTCCATGGGTATAACGTCCTATTAAGTTGTCACTATTTCATGGTTGCAGGTTACAGGTTGCGAGTTACGGGTTCGCCCCAAGCTATTCGTGTATAGTTAAAAACAACCCGAGGGCTCATATAATTAGATTCAAGAAAAATGGTATATGGAATAAGTCGTTAGCCACAGTCTATTGGCCGACAGCACTCTTTTTTTAATTATCCTGGAAATCCTGTTATTCCTGTCTAATTATTATTATTCTGAGAACATTTACCGCATCTGGCCTCTGTGGCTCTGTCCTCTGTTCTCTGGCTGAGCTTCTGGTATTCTCCCTACGCCTTACTACCTACTCCCTACTGATCTTTCTGCGGCTCTGACTACCGACCACTGACCACCGGCTACCTGCCTTTAGCCTGATGCATGGCCTTGAGCAGTTCCTGATTTTCGTATTCAAGATAGGCCTCGAGACCGACCATCGGGAAATTAACCAGGCGCTTGGCCAAACGGAGGGATGACGGCGGCAGGGCTGCAAACCGGGCAGCAATCTCGACGACCTCTTCTTCATAGGTTTCCATGGGCACCAGGTGGTCTGCCAGCCCTAATTCAAGTGCTTCTTCGGCTGTAATATCCTCCTGCGCCAGCAGCAGGTCATAAACCTTGCCCCTGCCGATGGTCTGGCTAAGGAAAAAGGAGACACCGCCCTTGGGCGCCAGGCCCAATTCCAGGGAGGGGTTCTGGATAGCGGCATTGTCGCCCAGAATCCGGTAGTCAAAAGCCAGGGAGGCGCCGATGAACATGGGCAGGACCTGTCCGCAATTGGCGGATATGAAAAAAAGATCGAAAGAAACCACCTGCAGAACAACCTGGTCAATGGCCCTGAACAGGCGCATGACACTGGTTTCCGTCAAACGGTTCGGGGCCACCATGCTGAAAAAATCCAGATATTCCTCACGCCGGGGTTTGCGCGGCAGGGGCATCATCACCACCACGCGCACGCGGTCATCCGCTTCAGCCTGTGTGAGGAAAGAGAGCACCGTTTCCTTGGCCTTGATGGAGGTCTGGTGGATCATCATGTTGCCTTTAATGTTGAACACCAGGACCCCGTCCATCAAATGCGAAACAAAATAATCGGTTTCGCAGTTAAGGTCAGAAGATATGTTTTCCATTTCTTTGCTCCTTCAATAAAATCGTGTGCCACGCTTTTAAAATGCAAGCTGTGGTTCTGTACTGACCGTTTCCGTATTATCATTAGCCGGTACGGTGTCCGGCCTGATCCTGAAAAACACGGCATACAGCACCGGTACGACAACAAGGGTCAAAACGGTGCCGAAGACCAGGCCGCCCATGATGGTAACGCTCATGCCGATGTAAAAGACATCTTTCAATAGCGGCAGCATGCCCAGCACCGTGGTCAAGGCAGCCATGGTCACCGGCCGCAGCCTGCTGACCGATGAATCCAGGATGGCGACAAAGGGATTTTTACCGGACCGAATCTCAAGGTCGATCTGGTCGATGAGCACCACCGCATTCTTGATGAGCATGCCGGATAATCCCAGGAATCCCAGAATGCACATGAATCCAAAGGGTTCGTTGAAGGCCAGCAGGCCGATAGCGACCCCAATGGTGGCCAGGGGCAGGCACAGGAAGATGATGATGGTCTGGCGCACGGCATTGAACATGAGCACGATCATGAACACCATGGCCAGAAAAAATACCGGCACCATCTGGAACAGACTCGCCTGGGCTTCTCCCTGAGACTCGTATTCCCCGCCCCACTCCAGAGTATAGCCCGCAGGCAGGTCCATGGCTTCGATTTGGGGTCGCAACCGGTTAAACAAAGGGCTGGCATTTCCATACAGCGGATTGGATTTTACCGTGATGGTGCGCTGGCGGTTCTTACGATGGATCATGGCATCTTCCCATTCCAGTTGCATGCCGTTGGTGATCTGGCCAACGGAAACCGCTTTGCCCGTGGCCGGGCTCATCACGACAATGTCATCCAGTTGGTCCACCGTGGCAACTTGTGATTCGGCTGCCTTGATCACCATGGGAATGAGCTTATTCTCCTCGCGATAGAGGCCGATGGTTTTGCCGGAGTAATTCATGGCAATGGCATCGGCGATCTGGGGCCGGGTAATGCCTAAGCGGCGGGCCGTGGCATCCGCCACCTGGGGCCGCACCATGGGAACCTGCTGCCGCCAGTCGTGGCGGATATCCGTCACCACAGGATCGGCAGCCATGATCTGTTCAGCCTGTGCTGCCAGATCTCTTAGAACGCTAGCATCAGGGCCGTTGAAACGGGCCTGAATCTTGCTGTCGCTGCCGGGACCCCGTTCGAATTTATTCACGAATACCTTTGCATCGGGAAATTCATCCATGATGTGGGCCTTGATAGCAGGCAGCATAGCATCGATGTCGCGATAGTCTTCTACGGATACCAGGAACTGGCCGTAGCTGGTGTTGGGCATCTGCGGCTCGTAGGATAAAAGGAAGCGCAGTCCCCCCTGGCCGATAAAGGCAGTTGTGTCAGTAATTCCGTCCTGATCTGCAAGATATTGCCCGATTTTCTGCATGTCTTCCGCGGTCTTGTCGATATGCGTACCCTGGGGCCGCCAGAAGTCGATCATGAACTGATTGCGGTTATCACCGGGAAAAAAGGCAACTTCAATAAAACTGAAGCCATACAGCGAACCCGCCAACACAAGGACAAGGGCTGCCATGGACAGGGCCCGCTGGTGAAGGCAGATTGACAGGAAGCGCCTGTACAAGCTATAAACCCTGCCGCCATAGGGGTTGCCATTTTGTCCGGTCTTCTTGCGAGGCAAAAACTGCACACAGAAAAGCGGTGTCAGGGTGATGGCCAAAACCCAGCTCAGCCCCAGGGATGCGGCCATGACCAGAAAGAGGCTCATGAGTACCTCACCGGTGAAATCCTGGGATGTGCCAATGGCGGCAAAAGCCAGGATGGCCACAATGGTAGCGCCTAAAAGGGGCCAGGCGGTCTGGGCCACGGTTTGTATGGCGGCCTGTTTGCGCTGCATGCCCTGCTGAATGCGGATCAAAATACCCTCGGTGACCACGATGGCGTTGTCCACCAGCATACCTAAAGCCAGGATCAGGGCGCCCAGGGAAATGATGTGAAAATCGATGGCCATGATCTTCATGAAAATAAACGTACCCAGGATGGTTAAGAGCAGAATACCCCCCATGAGCATACCCGAAGCCAGCCCCATGGTAACGCAAAGCACGGCTATGACAATGGCCACGGCCTGCACCAGGTTGACAACGAAATTTTTAACCGAAGTGGACACCAGATCGGACTGGTAGGCGATGATGCCCAGCTCCATGCCCATTGGCGTTTCAGGGGTCAGTTCCTGAATGCGCTCACGCACGGCACGGCCCATGTCCACCACATTGCCGCCATCCACCGTGGCAATGCCCAACCCCAAAGCCGGCCGGCCGTTGTACTGCATAATCCAGTCGGGCGGATCCTGGTAACCGCGTTCGATGGCGACCACGTCCTTGAGATAGATGAGGTTGCCCTGGGAATCACTTCTCACCAGAAGCTCACCCAGGTCTTCCACGGAGGTGAATTCGCCATTGGGGTTGATACGGATCTGGTCATGGGCTACGTCCACTTGTCCGGAATCCACCACCTGGTTTTGCAGGTTCAGGGTGTTGATTATCTCCTCCATGGACACGCCCAGCTCGGCCAGGCGGGAACGGGATATGAGCAAATCAATGGTTTCCTGCTGGTCCCCCCAGATGTCCACGGAAGCCACGTTCTCCACCAGCAGCAGTTCGCGTTTGAGAAAGTCCACATAGTCCTTGAGTTCCTCGTAGGTGTAGCCGTCGCCGGTCACGGCAAAAAACACGCCGTAAACATCGCCGAAGTCGTCGTTGACCATGGAAGGCCCGGCCCCCTGCGGGAGCTGGATCTGGGCATCAGACACCTTGCGTCGCAGTTCGTCCCATATCTGGGGAATGGCATCCGTGAAGTACTTGTTTTTGATGTCCACGTAGATGATGGAAAGCCCGGTCTGGGAGATGGAACGCACTTCATCCACCTGGGACATCTGCTGAATGGCGGTCTCGATGCGGTCGGTCACCTCCTGCTCCACCTCTTCTGCGGATGCGCCGGGGTAGGGGGTGGCCACCACGGCTGTCTTAATGGTAAAAGAGGGAAACTCCAATTGCCCCAGTCCCTGGTAGGCCCAGATACCGCCGCCCACCAGAATCAGGACCAGGAAATAGGAGATCGTCTTTTTTGTTATAGCGAATTCGGTGATTTTCACGGGTTGCCTCCTTTTTTTCTGCTCAGGATGCGAACCTCCTGATTGTCCGCCAGAAACCGAGCGCCGGCAGTGACGATCTCATCACCTGCCGACAAACCAGATGTAATCTGGATGGTGTCCTGATTCATGCTGCCGGTGGTTACTGCTACCTTGGCCACCCGCATGGTCTTTTTGTCCAGCCGCCACACGCAGGACTGTCCCTGGGAATCGGCAAACACCGCTGATGAAGGAACCGGAAATCCTGAACCCGCAATGGTTTGTTTATTCAATTCCAAAATCAGGCTGGCAGCCATGCCCGGCCGAGCAACAAAGTTTTCATCGGTTGTCAGGATCACGGTCAAGGGATAGCTCTGGTTGGCCTGATCGGTTTTACGACCCAGTTCCTTGACAACAGCCGGGAAAGTTTGCCCTTTGTAGGCATCGAGCGTGCATGTAATGGAAGCGATGTCCTTGTGCCGGATCACCACATCTTCGGGTACTGCCGAACGAACCTCCACACCGGAAGCATCCAGCAGGGTAACAATGGGTTCTCCGGCTTTGACATTCTCGAAATTCTCCACGTGCTTGCTGCCGATATAGCCGTCAAAAGGGGCCTTCAGACGGGTGTCATTGAGGGCGTTCTCGGCAGCCCGCAAATCCGCTTTGATGCGTTTAATGCCGGCCTCGGCCGCCTGGATGTCCTCTATACGGGCCCCGGAACGGGCTTTTTTCAATTCCTGTTCAGCCATGTTCAGGTTGGCTCGGGCTGTGTCATAGGCGGCCTGGGAACTGTCATAGGCGGCCTGGGTGGTCACATTGTTTTCCAGAAGCTCCTTTTGCCGGCGAAAATTTGCCTTGGCATCCTTCATCTGCACCTGGGCAGCGGTAAGACGTGCTTCCAGGCTAGCGATATCCTCGGCCCGGGCACCCGCCTTCATGGCCGTGAGGCCGGCCTGGGCTTCTTTCAAAGCAGCCTGAAGGCGCATGATGTTGATTTTAAAATCCCGGGCATCGATACGGGCAATGGTGTCGCCCTGGTTGACATGCTGACCGATGGATACATCCAGCTGCTCCAGGGGGCCGCCCACGCGAAACGCCAGGGAAACTTCACGGACCGACCGGACCACACCCGTAAAGGTGCGGACTTCCTTTCCGCTGGATCCGCTCAGCGCCATGATCTTAACCGGGCGGACGGGCTGAGCGTTGACAACCATTGCCCCGGCGTTGTCCTCTTTAATAAGCAATGTCACCCCTATGCCGATGGCCAGAACGGCAGCTATACCGAGCATGAGCGCTATTTTTTTGTTTGAAGACGATGAAGTACGCATTAACTGCTCCTTTCAAGTAGGGTGCATTCTTTGCAAACAATGTGATGAATTCTGCCAAATTCGGAAAAGGCTGCTGCCAACTGCAGACCCAATACGCTTTTGGCTTTTTTAGAGATCTTGCCGTGCCACTGAATGACGATCCTCAGATCCGTGTCCAGCAAAACATCCTGGAGCAGCCGGACACTTTTCATGGCATCCCTCAGGTCAGGCAGGCCGATTTGGGAAAACGCCTGCATGGCTGCCTTGCGTTCCTTTTGAGAAAACAGCCGGATATGAATAATTTCAAACCATTCCATTTTTACTCTCCTTGTATGTCCTGCAATGGTTTCTGGTTAACCCTAAAACATCAAACTTCGTTTTTTATTAGCCAGATTCATGCCAAGTTTTATTAAAGAATTAAATCAAGTTGTTAAATATTCTTCCAAATATATACCACCATATTTAACAGCCAACGCTTTTATATTTGACAGGCACAATACAATTCTGTTATATATGACAGTCAATTGGAGGATGAAAAATGATTGATGAAAATATCTTTTTTCGTGAAGCAGCCCTGCTTATCTGCAGCAGCTTGAAAGTGAATACCGCCCTGGAACGGTTGATGGATTACATGAAAATCCACATGCCGGTATCTGGACTGGGACTCGGGCTTTACGATCCAGGCATGAACATGGGCCGTATTCTTGCCTGGGTCGGGTCGCAACTATTACCCACCAACCAGGACACCCTCCCTTTTCCAAAAGAAAGCGGCGACTGGGCGCGCGAAAAATGGGAAGAAGATTCCGGGATTCAGATCATAAACGATCTTCTGGAAGAGGAACCAGAGAGTCGAAATATAATGCGGAACATTTTTCCAGAAAATTCATCACACATCCACATGCAACTCAATCTGGAGCAAGAGCGGTTGGGCGCTTTGATTGTTCTTGCCCGGGCAAAACACCAATATTCAGACGAACACGCTCATCTGATCAGCCTGCTTCATGATCCTTTGGCCATAGCCATGTCAAACATTCTGCAATTTCGTGAGATATCCAGACTCCGCGATCTCCTGGCCGATGAAAACCGCTATTTGCGCAAAGAACTGAAGACACAATCCGGAGAACGGATTATAGGGGCGGATTTTGGACTTAAAAACACCATGAAAATGGTGGACCAGGTGGCCCCCCTCAACAGCCCGGTGTTGATCATGGGGGAAACCGGGGTGGGCAAGGAACTGGTGGCCAATGCCATCCACGAAGGCTCGAACCGCAAGGACAAGCCCTTTGTCAAGGTGAACTGCGGCGCCATCCCGGACAGCCTTGTGGACAGCGAGCTTTTTGGACATGAAAAAGGCGCCTTTACCGGGGCCCTGGCCCAGCGTCGCGGGCGCTTTGAACGGGCTGACCAGGGCACCATCTTCCTGGACGAAATCGGCGAACTGCCGGCGGCAGCCCAGGTCAGACTTCTGCGGGTTCTTCAGCAGCACGAAATCGAGCGGGTGGGCGGCAGCGACCCCATCCCGGTGGATGTGCGCATCATCAGCGCCACCCACCGCAACCTGGAAGAAATGGTGAAAGACGGAACATTCAGGGAAGATTTATGGTTTCGGTTGAATGTGTTCCCCATCATGATCCCGCCGCTTCGTCAACACACGGAGGACATCCCTGCCCTTGTGGGCCATTTTATCGACCAGAAGTCCAAAGGATTGAATATCTGGCAGCCGCCCAAGCTGGCCCCGGGAAGTATGGAACGGCTGCAGTCCCAAGCCTGGCCGGGGAACGTCCGGGAATTGGAAAACCTGGTGGAACGCGAGCTCATTCAAAGTCAGGTCAGCGGAAATTTTCATTTGCTGACCTTCCAGGGCTTGTCGCCTGCGAAAAATACCCCTGCCGGTGCCCCCCTCCCTGGTCAACGAGAAGCCATTGCGCCCATGGACGATGTTGTCAGCGACCATATCCAATATGTATTGTCCGCCACGAACGGGAGGGTTGAAGGTACTGGTGGTGCGGCAGCCTTGCTGGGCATGCACCCGAGTACCCTGAGAGCCAGGATGCGGAAACTGGGGATTGCCTTTGGACGAAACGCTGCCTGAACCACAGAATTCGGAGCAGCACAACGCCAGAGCCCCGGAGGACGGAACCGCAGTATGGAGCAGGAAGTACCGAGTAAGCAGTACGGCTAAAACATTTGACACAGATTTCACGGATTTCACAGATTCAATTCTTGTTTTGATCCATGTAATCCGTGAAATCCGTGTCTGATTGATGGGTAAGGGCATCGGAAAGGAAACCAGAGCAACCTTGACTTGCGGAAACTGGTAAAATCAATCTGCATATTTCTATATTTCTGGAAATATGGTCGACAGCCGGCTTTTGATGCAATATCATCCTCCCATGAAACTCGATTACGACCTAGCAGCTTCCCTGCTCAGCCAGTTGGGCAACATAACACGCCTCAAAATAGTGCGTGAGCTGGTAAGGGCGGGCAATACTGGCATGCCGGTGGGTGAGATCAGGGCCAGACTCGACATCCCCAATTCCACCCTTTCCCACCACCTCAGCCACCTTAGAAATGTGGGGCTCATTCGCCAGAAAAGAGAGGGAACCATTTTACGGTGCTTTGTCAATTACGAACACATAGACGGTATTGTGGCATTCCTGACTGAAGAGTGCTGCGCGGCTGATCCGACGCTTATCAAATAATAACAGCTTTTTGAACCGTAAAGGGCAGAAGGCAAGAAGGTGGGAACTTGAGAAGCTGAGAGGTAGTCGGTAACCTGTAGTCAGTGTACTTCGGAAATCGGCAGTCGGACGATTAATAAAAATCAATCACGAAAACACGAAATCTAAAAAGCACGAAATATTCAGAATTCGTTTTTGTGGTTTCGAACCTTCGTGATTTCGTGATGAAAATAACGAATTATAAAAATGGAAATTAGTTTGTTTGAAACGATTGAGTGACAACTTTAAATCAGGACTCGACCCAAAACACCAAACACCAAAGACTAAACAACAAATACAAAACCATTTTTTTAAACTGATATTTCTATTCTTCCAGAAATTTAAAACAATAAAGAGGAACAACCCATGGAAAACGCACTTGAGGTCATCCTGCCGGCCAAACCAGGACGACGGCTCTTCTTATTCCTAAAAGATTGGGTGGTGATTACCCTGCTGCTGGCATTCTCAGCCTACATGAACGGTTACGCTGCAGTTCCATTGATATCCGGCCTTATGGAGATGGGTATGATTCCGGGCGCAGCCATGGCATTTATCACCGCCGGCGCGGTATCCTCCATACCTGCTGCGATGGCCGTGTTTGCCCTGGTGACAAAACCCGTGTTTGCCCTTTACATCATATTGGGTCTGACCGGGTCGATGCTGGCGGGATTGTTCTATCAAATGAGCGTGGGTACGCTATAGGAGTGGCTAAAGCGATATAAAATGGCTAAAGTTAAGAAATATATCCATTATATGAGAGACGGCGCGCAGCGATTCATTACCGTTAGATCACTATTCACTTTAGGTCACTTATAACGTCTACTGTTCGAAATACTCGGGAGTCGTTTCAGACTTAACCAGCGTGTTGCCGCAGTGGGGGCAGAAGGGCGTTGCGATGTTCTGTTCATCCACACATGCTTCCTGGGGGATGTTGAGCTCATAGGGGCCGTTGCCGCCGTATTCACATTCTGTTTCCGGGCATGAAAATTTCATATCGATAACTCCTTTATTATTGCGTTTAATAACATTCCGTTACGAAGGTTGGACCTTAACCATAATTTAAATCAATATGCAAGATTTAAAGGTTTTATATTAAACGCTACATATAATAGTCATTTATCCCCCAATGGCAAGATGCTAACGCCATACTGTTTTCATATTATCACCTAAACATTAGCAACACGTTTCCGCACGGTTGGTTTTTAATATCCCGGGTTCTTGGAGCCCGGAAGACGGTTGTATAATGCGGCGAACTGTTTCTAATGAATCTGATTGAAGTTCTTTTTCGGCTATGCTATCGAGATCAATCGCAGGATTCACAACGGGTCCCCGCTATGGTTAATATTTGAATAACTCATTTCAGATAAAACGTTCACGATTGCAGGTTAAATGATGGCTGCTGGAGACAAGATCAGACAATACGATGCCATTCTGGTTGCCGGGGAGGGGGAAGACAGCCACAGTGTGCTGCGGCAGCACAAAGCCCTTTTAAAAATTAAGGGTAAATTTGTCATTCAACATGTTATCGAAACCCTCCGGCAGGTTCCGACCATCGCAGATATCTACGTTGCCGGTCCTGCGGCCAAACTGAGCGCTGCCTTTGAAGAGGCAGGGCTGGACCTTGCCACACCCAAGAGAATCCACCTGGTTCAGCAAAAATCAAATCTGTTTGAAAACGCCTGGCACGGCTTTTTAAGCACCCTGCCCGGGTACAACGAAACGCCTGTCCCGGACCTGTTCGAGCACAAGGAAAAAGCTGTCCTGATGGTCCCCTGCGACGCCCCGTTGATAACCCCCCAAGAGGTTGCCCACTTCATCGATCGCTGCGACCTTGAACAATATGATTTTATCGTCGGACTGACACCGGAAGAGCAGATGGCCCACTTTTATCCCCAGAGCAACCAACCGGGCATGAAGATGGCATACCTGCACATGAAAGAGAAAAACTTTCGCATCAACAACCTGCACATGGTGCGGCCCATGAAAGTTATCCAGCGTCGGCACATCAACACCCTGTATGCTTTCCGTTACCAGAAAAACATCATCAACGCCATTCTTCTGGGCATATACCTCATGGGCAAGGAGCAGCCCAAAAGCATACAATTTTTTTCCGGATTACAGTTTGCGATGATCTCCAGCCGGCTCGGCTTTCCGAAACTAACCCGATTTTTTAGTAGCTGGACCCCCAAGCAGGATTTGGAAAAGGCCATATCCGGACTGATGAACACCCGCTTTGCAGGACTCGAGGTGCCCTTTCCCGGCGCCGCCCTGGACATTGACAACGATAAGGATTTTCGCACCATGGGCATCATGTTTGATCAATGGCAAGCCTATTTGGCAGGACCCGATCCATTCTAGCATGAGCGCTCAATGTGGCGCACAACTCACTGCAACTCTTCAGACAGGACATCCCTCAACCGCTCTATGTAGTCCTCCGGATAAATCCACGCCGGCAACTGGTCATGCGGCACCAGCCCCCTTTCATCCGGTTTCAGACCATACATCAGGGTAATCAAAATGTCACTGCTGACCCAGGGGCTTTTACGAAAGTACGCGTGTCCGTTACCTTCAGAAGATCCTTCGGCACCGGTAACATCGATAAACTGTAATTCCTGATTGTTATCTAAAAACCGATCAACTTCAGGATTCAGCTGCTGATCAAGCACCAATTGCCCCAATCGCTGGCGTTTAAACAGCCACCTGGACAGTCCCAGGGCCTTGTCGGTTTCGGAGATATAAACATACATGGCCTTCGGGACATTGAGCATACCATCGACGATCCCCGCACCAAACTGCTGGGCGCCATAATCGCTTCCCACCAGGATGACGTTTCCAATCTTCAGCTTTTCCTGTATGGATCTGCGGGTCTCGCCGTGGTGCAGCAAGGCAAGCTGCTGCAGTGCGTTGATCACCACCCGTGTGCCGGCACTGTAGCCGATGATGTTTATACGGTTCGCCTGGGTTTCCTCGGCCAGGTACTGCAGGAACTTGCGGAAATTCTGTGATGAAAGAACCGCTGTTTCAAGATCTGCAACATAGGCCCGGTTGCTGGGGGTGGAAGGCCAGGCATAGGCAACAAACACACCTTCATAGCCGAGAAAATGCCAAAGCTCGGCAGCTACCAGCAGGGGGTTGTTAAATACAACCTTGAATCCGTGCACGTAGATGTAGATGTCCTTCACCGCTGACCTTTCCAGTTTTTCATTTACGTGGCGGACAAATTGCTCGGCAGGACCGTGGATATCTTCCGGAACCAGATCCGGATGGGTAAACATGTGGATGCTTCTATCAAGAACGCCCAACTCTTCCACTTGAGTCAATTTAATGGGGTAATTTTCAGTGCGGTTTTTCAATAGGGAAATTTGCCGCGCCTCTTCCCAGGTGATCTCTTCGTCACCGATGACGAAAGAGCCAATACCCACCCGCAGCAGCCCACCTCTTTCATTGGCATAAAACTCGTCGCTACCTTCGGCCGGTTGCCTGTCCGTTGCATAGAGGATGCCCTGAAAGGGGATATCGGCAATGGGATCGTGGTCGGTAAAGGGGTTGACCAGCTCATTCTTGTAAATATCAGGCGCCGGCATTAAATTGATTTCGTAGATATTCTTCTTGGAGCCGCAGGCCGCCAGAACAAAAAGGATTGCAAACAGGCATATCCCCTTGCGTACTGAAAAACGCCATCTGTATGTTTTGGATCTCTTTTCCTGCATAACTGGCCTTTTATTAGCTGATGAATCGCTTAGATTATAGATAAATTGGTTTTTTTATCAAGAATCTTAGATTTAGAAATGGTATTGTAGATATACGCAATTATAGTTGCTGCCGCCTTTGATATTTCCAAACAAGGACGATGTTTCAAACATGCCGGAACGGTGGTGAATGTAATATCCCAGCCACAGGTCCTCCAGCGATTTGGCGCGTAAGAGCTCGCCCAGATTCAAATCCAGGGATAAATCCAGGTAGTTCATCAGATTGCTGGGCGTGTACCCTTTATCTTTCATATCCTCTGCTTCGATATACGTAATTTCCGAAGCATACGAGAGACCCTCGCCGCACCCGAAGCGCCAGGCAATCGGCCAGTTAAACGTATAATACAGTTTCATGGCCAGGACATATTCGAAAGACGGGTCCTGGACATCCGACTTGTGGTGCCTCACCAGTCCAGGCGTCAGATATATGGAAAAGGGTACGCCGAAAAGCTCGTCTGCCAGGGGGTGGCCGTAAAACAACGATGTAAGCTGATTGTTTTCCTCGTCGGGTACGGATTGAAACGTGATAATTTCCTGGAGGCTGGATGGTGTGGCCCACCCATGGCCCAGTCTCAAGTATGCGTCGGACGTCAATCTCGGCGGTGGTTCCTGTCCCGGGTCGCTGAAAAAACCGATGCCGAAAAAGAACTCGCCCTGGAATTGGCTGTCGATGACGTCGCTGTTGGCTGTGTTGCTGTCAAGCACCCCTGCGGCTCCACGGCCGATCAGGTGCAGGTTCCGCCAGACATGGAAACGAACATCTGATCCTATTTTCGCATCAAAGCCTGAGCCAGGCGTATCAATGTCCAGCCCATAGTAGAGGTTGTTGAAATCCGCACTTTTCCAGCGAATTGTGCCAAAAGGCAAAAAGGTCCAGCGCCCGGTTTCATATTGGTAATTGGTGTAAGAGGCAATGTGGTATTTCCCGCGCTGGTCGATCATGAACTCCAGGTCCACATCCAGGTCGGGCATGGGAATGTATTTCAGCTGAACGCCGTAATCCAGGGCATTGCCGTCATATTCTTCCTGGATTTCCTCTGGAAAGTCGAGAAAACGAAACCGTGCCAGGGCATTTATTTCCCAGTGTTTTTTGGGCAGCAGCTTAAACCAGGAAGACAATCCATGCAAGTTGAAGCGCTCGCCGTGATAGTACATCAGGGGCACGATGTCGTTCACATGGTCGACGTCGGCCTTAAAAGGAACAGACGCCGTGCGCACACCAATGGCCAGGCCCCAGTCCTTGGGCGGTTTGGTGTCGGCCAGAGCCGGATGCGGCACCAGCAGCATGCAGACAAACACGATGGTGGTTATCCTGCACAGCCACCTTCGGCAGCACCCGATGGATAGCGATCGTTTAATTATTTCTCTCATATTCAGCTGCTATATAAATCAGAATATCAATATCCAACCAAAATTGCAAAAGCTATGCAATGAACCAAAGGTGTTCTGCGTTTTTCATACCTTGACGCATAATTTGAACCATGCAACAATTCAGACATCCATTTAAAGCTGATTTCCGTTGATGTTATCTATCATAAAGG
>Ga0180435_10004592_pt1 | contig 13591 bp, 9 predicted proteins | sample SS_ome_3_FD_132467 | JGI IMG/M metagenome (GOLD analysis project Ga0180435, IMG submission 132467) | Hypersaline lake sediment archaeal communities from the Salton Sea, California, USA - SS_3_S_1 metaG | ecosystem: Environmental > Aquatic > Non-marine Saline and Alkaline > Hypersaline > Sediment... | reverse complement strand
TACCAACCCGAGCAGGAAAAGATTATATCTCTCTTTGGGACTGTGGTCTTTGATCCTGGATATGACTATAAAAAGCAGAGAATCAGGCATAAGCATAATAGGACCCAGATCAAAAAATGGTAACCATGTGCTATTAATATAGTTGTCGGCGCTGACTTGGTATAATTATATCGGTCGTGGTTCAAAACTAAATTAGCGTCGCAGGCGCTAATTTAATGAAATATCTATTTATTCTAGATCAATTCGAAAAACTTCATCTGTCGGCGGATACTTCATTACTGCTGATGAATGAAGCATTGCGGCGGGACTGTGAAGTTTTCTCCTGTACCGAGTTCGATATCTACCGGGATAACCGTTCTCTCTTATGCCGGGTCCGGCATCACAAAGCCAGGCTGTCTTCTGCTATTATAGAAGAAACTCCGGTGTACAATGATTATGATATGGAGACTTTCGATCTTATTGTGATCAGAAAGGATCCTCCCTTTGATTCATCCTATCTGACACTTCTTCTTCTACTCCAGGTTCTGAAGCGGCCCTGGATAATCAACAATCCGCTTTCGGTGCTCCGCTATAATGAGAAGCTATCGATCTTTCTCTTTCCGGAATTTATCACTGAAACAATCGTCGCCTCCTCGGTTGCCCGGATCACTCGATTCATTGATGAAGTAGGCGGCGCCGCTGTCCTAAAACCTCTCTTCAGTTGTAGCGGGAGAGGTGTCCTGCTGCTCAGGAAATCAGAGCCGGGACTGGAAGAGGCAATAATATCCGCCACCGGCGCCGGTACCGAGAAAGTCATGATTCAGCGGTATCTTTCCGAGGTAACCACCGGTGAAACCCGGGTATTTATGCTGGAGGATCAGCCGCTGGCGGTCTTTAAGAAAGTACCCGCGGAGGGTTCCTTCAAAGCCAACTTCGACTTCGGAGCGCGCGGTATCCCTCACTCCCTGACCGATGCCGAATTGGGGATCTGTCGGATAGTAGGGGATTTCTGTAAAAAAGAAGGGATTATCCTCTCCGCCCTGGATATTATCGGCGGTCATCTCTCCGAGTTCAATATCACCAGCCCGGGGCTTCTGGCTGAATCCAACCAGGTGGATGGAGCGCGATACGAAGAGGAGATTATGCAATTCTTAGCCGATCGATTAGAGCGTTGATTCCGCCCCGCCGGCACGCGTCGTAAGCCAGTTCCCCGGGTGCCCGTCCCTCACTGATCAGATAATCAAGCGGAGCCAGGTATTCCGCTTCTTCCCCTGTAAGATTTTTCCGGGCCGCGGCGATCAGGTCCTCCGGTATCATCAGATGGTCGTAGGAGATGGTGTTATAAAACAGGCCTTCCACCAGGGCGGTAATCGCCAGCAGGATATCCGGCTGGTTGGAGTCAAACGGCCGTATCTCAAGTGTGGTATTGTTAAAACGGACTAAAGAGAAGATTGTGTTGAGGTGAAGGATCCAGTCTTTCAGATCGGGATATATCCCCTCATATCCCGCCTCCAGAAATGTCCGGAAAGTAACTCGCTCTTCTAGCCCATGATACTGCCCACCCCGGAAGAGGAAGATCATGGGGATATTGAGCGCGTAATTGACATAATCGGCAAATGAGTTGATGGGATTGCCGCACCCTGCCGGGACTCCGCTCCGCTCTTTATCGGTCTTGCACCAGATCTTCTTTCGGAAAGAATTCGTATACCGGTACGCGCTGTCATATACCGGCGAGTTTCCGAAGAAAGAGGAGAGAATATCAGAGAGGATGATAGCGTTCTTGATCTTTCTGATCGCGTCCTCTTCCGAGTTGTAATCAATACTGACCTGGATCGCCGCGGTTTGCTTCATCATATAGAGACTGAGACCCGGTTTCTTCTCCCAGTAACTCCGCATGACCCGATAGCGCTGCTTCGGCATCCAGGGGACCGCGTCAAAGGAATTGACCGGATCTACTCCGGAAGCGATAAAGATAATTCCCAGTGACCCGGCGTCTTTGAGTAATCCCAGGTAGTGGTCCAGCTTCAGTGCGAGTTCCCCCACCGTTCGGCAGGGAGAGAAGGAAGCCTCCAGCTGCCCTCCCGGCTCGATGGTGATCGTGAAATCATCATGCTTGAGACCGGTTAGCAATCCGTCTTCTTCCGTCCGCCTGAATCCCGGCTGTTCCGCCATAAACTCAAGCAGTTCTTTTATTCCCGGTTTCCCTTGATAATCCAGTCGGGCAAAGCTGTCTTTGTGGAGACAGATGATCTCATACTCCGCGCCCAGCCGATTCTCTTCCGGTGGAACGATTGAGCGGCGGCAATTATCAATAAGGTCATTGATATCCAACTTCTTTTTCATATTTTCTTCTTCAGTATTTCAATTTAAATTTGGAAATATTTTTTCTATTAAAACAATCGAACACTGTTAGTCTTTTTTCAAAACTAAATTAGCGCAAAGCGCTAATTTATTACTTTATCAGAGATCCATGATTGGTAGAAATAGAATTTTTTCAGAAAGTTATGGATACTGAGGGAAAATGCTATATAGTCTTTTGCTACCAATGATTAACGTACTGTTTTGGAATTTCCCCGATATTCATTTGGGTAATAGTAATAAATGTTGAAACAAAGGTAGCCGCAGACTTTAGTCTGCGTTTCATTGCGCACCCTAAAGAGGTTGTCCGATAAAGCCGATTTTGGTGATTTCAAAGGTAGCCGCACCTTTTAAGGTGCGTAATTGTATAATCCACAATTAATTATAATTCAACAAACGCAGACTGAAGTCTGCGGCTACCAAAAATGGCTTTATCGGACAACCTCTAAAGGGTGCGGCTACCAAAATACAGCGCGAGACGCTAATTTATAGTTTTTCAGGAGGCATAAAGATTATGAGTAGAATTAAAGAAATCACAGCCCGGGAGATTCTAGATTCCCGGGGTAACCCTACAGTGGAAGTGGATTTAAGGCTGGAGAGCGGCGCCTTCGGGCGGGCGTCAGTTCCCTCCGGTGCTTCTACCGGAGAACATGAAGCCCTGGAGCTGCGCGATAAGGATACGGCCCGTTATCAGGGAAAAGGTGTCCTCAAGGCAGTCGGGAATATCAATGGAGTATTAAGCGACAATCTGATTGGAATTGATTTTTCCGACCAGCAGGCTTTAGATGAAAAGATGATCGAACTTGACGGAACTCCCGGCAAGAGCAACCTGGGCGCTAATGCCCTGCTGGGGATCTCACTGGCCTACGCGAAAGCCTGTGCCAATCAGGCTGGTCTTCCCCTTTTTCAATATCTGGGCGGAAAAGACGCCCGGGTTCTCCCGATCCCGATGCTTAATATTATTAACGGCGGCAGCCATGCCGATAATAATGTCGATCTCCAGGAGTTTATGATCATGCCCCGGGGTGCCTCTTCATTCCGTGAAGGTCTGCGGATGGCGGTAGAGGTATTCCACACTCTTAAAAGTGTTCTCAAATCCCGGGGGTTCTCTACCGGCGTCGGAGATGAGGGAGGATTTGCTCCCGATCTTGATTCCAATGAGGAAGCGGTTCAGGTAATCCTGGAGGCAATCGATAAGGCCGGTTATCGTGCGGGGACGGATATCTTCATCTGCCTCGACCCGGCCGCCAGTGAATTTTATAGAGACGGCAGGTATGTCTTGAAGGCGGACGCCGGCGCGTCTAAGACCTCGGAGGAGATGGTCGATTACTATGCTGACTGGGTTGATAAATATCCCATCTTCTCAATCGAAGACGGCCTGGCGGAGGATGATTGGGCCGGCTGGAAACTTATGACCGAAAAGCTTGGTTCCAGAATTCAACTGGTCGGTGATGATCTCTTTGTTACAAATACCAACCGGCTTAAACGCGGCATTGACGAAGGTATCGCCAATGCAATCCTGATAAAACTGAACCAGATCGGTACCCTGACCGAAACCCTTGCCGCTATCCAGATGGCGAAAGATGCCGGTTATGCTTCTGTGATCAGCCACCGAAGCGGGGAGACCGAGGATAATTATATCGCAGATATCGCGGTCGCCACCAATATCGGTCAGATCAAGACGGGATCCGCCTGCCGCTCTGAACGGGTCAGCAAGTACAACCAGCTCCTCCGGATCGAGGAGATCCTGGGTGATCGAGCGGTCTATGGTTTGAAATAATAAATTTGCTCACTCTGTTCGCAAATTTATGTAGTATCGTCCTTCACTTTGTTCAGGACTTGTAGGAACTGTAGGAAATGTAGTACCGCGTTGCCGGGGGCAACGCTTGCTGCTATCCAAGCGAAGCGATCCTACAACTCCTACAAAGAATGCCGGAGGCATTCTGATCCTGCAAGTCCTGAACGAAGTGAAGGACGATAATACGGAGTTCATCGCCTTGAATAAATTCCTGAAGATACTCTGGCTGGTGATCCTGCTTGCCCTGCTGGGTGGGTTCGGGTATATCTTTTATCAAAAGTTCGGGAAACTCCGGCAGATGCGGCAGCAACAGATCAGGTACGAGAAGGAGCTCTCACTCCTGGAGGATAAGGTAGCCCGGCTGACCAGGGAGATAGACGAACTCTCCAATAATCCGGCCCGGCTGGAGAAATTAGCCAGGGATAAACTCGGTTTGGCCGGAGAAAATGAAAAGATATTCATCATCGAGACAGCTCCAACTCCGGAATTGCAATAAATTGATAATTCCGTTGGATCGTCCTTTCGCTTCCGCTTCAGGACTTGTGGGATCAGAATGCCTCCGGCATTCTTTGTAGTAATTGTAGGATCGCTACGCTTGAATATCCAGCATTCCAGAGCCAAATAAAGTGAAGCCAGGTTTGCAAGTCCCCCCCCGGATTCATCCGGGGGCGATACTACATTTCCCACAAGGCGAAGCCGATACTACAAGCCTTCCCGACAAAGTCGGGAAGGAGATCCTACATAAATTTGCGAACAAAGTGAGCTAATTTATATGACCTTCGCTCCTCTTGACTATATAGTTCTGATCTTATACTTCGTTTCCATAGCCTCGATCGGGCTTCTGGTCGGTCGGCGCGAGAAGAATACCGATGATTATTTTCTCGGCGGCCGCTCAATGCCGTGGTGGGCTGTAACCTTCTCTATCCTGGCCACTGAAGTAAGCGCTGTCACATTCATCGGCGCGCCGGGTGCCTCGTATCTGGGAAATTACGCTTATCTCCAGTTTGCCTTCGGCTCTCTGCTGGGCCGCATCCTGATCGCCTTTTTATTTCTCCCCGCTTTCTACCGGGGCGGGGTAACTTCGATCTACCAGTTCCTTAACCAGCGTTTCGGGGAGAGAAGCCGAATGACCGCCGTGGTCTTTTTCTTCATTACCAGACTCCTGGCCAGCGGGGTGCGGCTGCTGGTCGTTTCGCTGGTCCTCAATGTGGTAACCGGCATTCCATTGGCCACCATAATTATCGCGGTCGCGGTGATCGCCCTCTTCTATACCCTGATTGGAGGGATTAAGGCGGTAATCTGGACCGATGTCTTTCAGTTCATAATCTTTATGGGCGGCGCGTGGGTGGTCATCTATTTCCTCCTCGACGCCATCCCCGGCGGATGGGAAGGTTTGAAGAACTATGTCTCTCCGGACAAATTCCAGGTCTTTGACTTTCGCCTCATTCTAACTTCCGGACAGGTATTCCTGATCGCGTTTATCAACGGCTGTTTTCAAACCTTTGCCGCCCTGGGGACGGACCAGGATCTTACCCAGCGAATGCTAACCTGTAAAAGCCTTAAACAGAGTCAGCGGGCATTGGTTCTGACCGGCTTCCTTGATTTTCCGATTGTCTTTACCTATCTCCTGATCGGCACCGCTCTTTTCTGTGTATATGAAGTCCTGGGGCATACGCTGCCGGCCGCCTTCGCGGCTGATCCCGACACAATCTTTCCCTATTTTATTATGACCGCGCTGCCGGCCGGTGTCCGGGGACTCTTGATTGCCTCCATCTTTGCCGCCGCCATGTCCAGTCTTGACTCTGCCATCAACGCGCTCTCTTCCAGCGCGATAATGGATATCTACCAGCCCTATATCCGTCCCGGAGCATCAGAAAAACATTATCTGAAAGCCTCCCGGATCTTCGTTGCCGGGTTCTGCCTCCTCCTGATTGTCGCCGCGCTCCTTCTGAACAGTATTCCCGGGGGGAAGTTATGGCTCGGCTTTAAAGTGACCGGGTTCACCTACGGAGCTCTGCTCGGCATCTTTCTGCTCGGCGTTCTGACTAAGCGAAGTAACGACCGGATGAATCTCTGGGCAATGATCAGCAGTTCCCTGCTGTTGCTCACGCTCACCCTGGTTGAGCGGGTATTCATGGATGGGGCAACCCTCCTGGCCTGGCCCTGGTATGTAGTAGTCGGAACCATCTGGACGTTCCTCTTCGGCTTGCTTTTTTCTTTGAGAATAAAATAGCCCCGCCTGCGGCGGAACTATTTTAGTTTTGAACCAAGACCGAGATAATCAGATTAAGTCAATGTCAGCAATCATTTTCATGATTCTTGGTTGCTTTTATCGAAATAATCTTAATTCCGAAGCGGGAGATTAGAGCTTCGCGCTAACCTTATGGTAGCTGCACCTTTTAAGGTGCGTATCGAGTTGGAACAGGAAATTTCATTTATAATATGTTTGAAATATGGCAGTCTATGACTAACAGATAAGGCGTGAAATATACAATGTTAGGGATAGTATATTCATGAACTTTATTTTGAACAAAAATGTGTGTATAAATAACCCCATAATATTATTCAATGCTTGCATATCTTATTTTTACGAAGTAAAAATAAGGAGGGATTAGTATGTCAACCAGTCTCTATATTACCGCTACAGAAAAGAAGAGCGGGAAGACATCCGTTGTCCTGGGTTTAACCGAACTTGCGCTCCGGCACGCGGCAAAGCCCGGGTTCTTCCGTCCCATCATCGACAGCGGACCGGGAGCGATCGACGATATCAAACTTATTTCCTCGCGTTTCGATCCGGAGATCCCGGTTGAGGATATGTATGCTTTTACCTGGGACCAGGTGCTGGAATTGATCGCCCAGGAGAAGACCGATGAGCTCTGGAGGGGGATTATCGATACCTATCATCGGCTGGAAGAGAAGCATGACTTTATACTCTGTGAGGGCACCGATTTCAACGCCTCCAGTACGGTTTTCGAGTTCGATATCAATGCCGCGATTGCCGATGTTCTGGGAAGTCCCGTTCTCCTGGTAGCCAACGCCCATCAGAAGACAACGGATAAGACTCTTCAGTCGATCGAGATGGCCCACACCTCGCTGGCGGACAAAGGCTGCCGGGTGCTAGCGACAATAATCAATCTAACCACCCCCGCCCAGCGTGATGAGATCCGCAAACGCCTGAAGGGCGGTCGTACCGTGCAGGATAATATTTATACCCTCCCCTATGATACTCTGCTGGCCGCTCCCACTCTTCAGGAGATCTCCGACAGCCTGGGCGCGGAGAAGCTCTACGGCGGCGACCTTTCCGAAGAACATGTATATGATTATGTTATCGCCGCCATGCAGCTCCAGCATGTTCTGGAGTATATTAAATTCGGATCTTTGATCATCGTCCCCGGCGATCGGGCGGATGTGATAATCGCCTGTCTGGCATCAGCGATCTCACGCACGATGCCTTATATCTCCGGGATGATTTTGACCGGTGGATTCAAGCCTAAAGGTAAAATCAAGGAGATGATTGAGGGTTTTGAGAAGCTTATTCCCATTCTCAGCGTTCCATATGGGACCTACGAGGCGACCAGGAAAATCAACGAGGTTCCTTCCGGCATCTCTCCCCGGGATGAACGGAAGATCGCCCAGGCCCTCGGGATATTTGAGAAGAATGTGGATAGTGAAGAGTTAGCCGGAAAGATAATTCAGGCCGGTCCGAATGCAGTATCGCCCAAAATGTTCCAGCATACCCTGCTGGAGCGAGCCAGAGAGAACCGGCAGAAGATTGTCCTTCCCGAGGGCGAAGACGAAAGGATCCTGCTGGCTGCCGAGCATCTACTGACCCGGAAGATCGCTGATATTATTCTTCTCGGTGATCGGGATCTAATCCAATCGGAGATCATCCGGCTCGGCTTGAATATGGCCGACGCGGTCATAATCAATCCGGTGGAATCTCCTCTCTTCAAAGATTATGTCCAGACATTCTACGAACTGAGGAAGCATAAGGACGTCACCGAGGATGTGGCCCGGGATACCATGAGCGATAATACTTATTTTGGAACTATGATGGTCTATAAGGGTGATGCCGGAGGAATGGTCTCCGGCGCGATTCACACTACCGGAAATACCATCCGACCGGCCCTGCAGTTCATCAAGACCAAGCCCGAGTGTTCGATCGTATCCAGTGTCTTCTTTATGTGTCTTCAGGGGAGAGTTCTGGTTTATGGCGATTGCGCCATCAATACCGATCCGGATGCCGATCAATTGGCCGAGATCGCACTCAGTTCGGCTAGTACTGCCCGGACTTTCGGAATTGAACCCCTGGTCGCCATGCTCTCGTATTCCAGTGGAAAATCCGGAACGGGCGAGGAGGTGGAGAAGGTCAGACGGGCGACCGAGATAGCCAGGAAGAGAGCCGAAAAAATTGATCCGGGTCTACGAATCGAGGGACCGATCCAGTATGACGCCGCTGTTGATGCGGGCGTCGCCCGGACAAAAATGCCGGATAGCAAAGTCGCAGGTCACGCCACCGTATTTATATTCCCGGACCTGGACACCGGGAATATCACCTATAAAGCCGTGCAGCGCTCGGCCGATGCCATTGCCATCGGCCCGGTCCTCCAGGGCCTGAAGAAACCGGTTAATGACCTTAGCCGGGGGTGTACGATCCTCGACATCATCAATACCGTAGCCATCACCGCGGTCCAGGCCCAAGCGGTGGATAACAAAAAATAACAAATTCCAAATTATTTGTGATTTGTTATTTGGAATTTAGGTATTAGTAATATTGACTTCAATATCTCAAATAATTTAGAACTGATTTCGCTATCTCTGCCGATAACCTTTCCATTCCCGATTTTGGCCCTGGGTGGAGAGCAGAAGAGCCGGTTCTGTCTGGCCCGGGGAGATACAATCCTGCTCAGTCCAGACTTCGGCGATCTGCGTTTTGCTGATAATTTCCTGGCCTATCGGAATAAACTCGAGGTCGTCTGCCGGGAAGAGCAATTCATCCCCCGGGTGATAGCTCACGATCTCCATCCGGAATACGCCTCTACTATTATGGCGCCGTCTCTGGCGAACTCTTTCCATCCCCACCCCCATCTTAAAGCGGTTCAACACCATCACGCCCATCTGGCCTCGGTTATAGCTGAGTACGAGATTCGCGGGGAGGTTATCGGGATTATCTGGGATGGGAGCGGATACGGGGAAGATGGAGCAATCTGGGGCGGCGAGTTCCTGGTAGGGACAACCGGATCGTTTAACCGTGCCGCTCATCTGGAGTATCTCCCCCTTCCCGGAGGAGAGAAAGCCATAGAAGAGCCCTGGCGGATGGCGGTATCCTACCTTTATCATCTCCGCGGCGCGGATTTCCTTGATCTGGACCTTCCCGCTGTCAAAGCGATGAACCGGGAAGAGACCGCTCTCATGCTATCCATGATAGATAAGAGGATCAATTCCCCTTTAACATCCAGTATGGGGAGGCTTTTTGACGCTGTCTCGGCACTGATCGGCACCGGCTGGATAAGTAACTCTCCCGCTGAAGCGGCCATAGCCCTGGAAAATGCCTGCTCCTCGAGCGGATTGAGTGAAGACCCTTATCCATTCCGGTTGAACCGGACCCGGGAACCTTATATTATAGAACTCAATCAGCTCTTCTCCGCGCTGCTCTCGGATATCTCCGCGGGGACCGACCGGGGTGTGATTTCTTCCAGGTTTCACTCAACTATTATCGCGATAGGATCGGAAGTCACCTGTGAGCTGACGGAGAAGACCGGTATCCGGGATGTGGTCTTGAGCGGCGGCGTCTTTTCGAACCGGATAATAAGGAATGGGTTGGCTGAATCCCTGAAGGCCCGGGGATTAAATCTGTTTATGCCGGGGATGATCTCTACCGGAGATGAGAGCATCGCGTTAGGCCAGGCTGCTGTCGCCGCGGTCTAGAGTATCGGCTCAGTGGACTTAACCGGGGAAACCAATATTATATCTATATTTCGATAACGATAAATTAAATTCCATTCCAGCAAATATTTTCCACTGCCGGGATCTGATTAATAAGATCGTGCCAGGCAAGCCAACTCCCCATGTCATTAATCGTTTATATATTTCTACTGGTTTATTCGCTGTCGAATTTTTATATCTACCGCCGCGTCAGGTCAGTTATCCCGCACCGTGCTGCACGCCTGCTCGCGGCGGCGTCAATTGTCCTGCTATTTTCGTGTTACCTCCTCGCGGCATTAGGCCGGCATTTCCTCCCCCCGGAATTGCTCCCTGTATTACGCTGGATCGGTTCCTGGTGGATCGGATTCATCTTCTATACTGTTATTATTCTTCTTCTCTACGATCTGCTCCGGTTGATCGGCAGGCTTGTTCATATTATTCCACCGGCTCTCCTGAATCCGCCCCTCGCGGTCCGGAGGATCGTTTTATCAGTGATAGGCGTTGGAGTCCTTCTCCTTCTGCTGACCGGTTATTTGAATGCTCGGAATATCCGGGTGACTGCCCTGGACCTTGAACTACCTCCTTCCTGCGGCCATATGAATAGACTGAACCTGGTCTTAATCTCCGATATTCATCTGGGCATCATGATGGAAAATTCATTTCTGGAAGAGATCATCGATGGCGTGAATAATCTCAATCCCGACATAATCCTGCTGGGGGGAGACATAGTGGATATGAATATTCGAGAGATAGAAAAATCGGGGTATGGGGAGATACTCTCCAGGTTCCGGGCTCCTCTCGGGGTCTACGCGGTGACCGGTAATCATGAATATATTTCCGGGGTGGAGGAGTCGGTTAAATTCCTATCTCAGGCCGGGATTATATTTCTTCGGGATAGATCGATTAAGATAAATAACAGCTTTTATCTGGTGGGAAGGGAGGATATGCGTCTCCGCCGGGGAGAAACCATCCATGTACTCTTAAACGAGCTGGATCCGGCCTGTCCCGTTATTCTCCTTGATCACCGCCCGACCAGGATTGATGAGGCGGTCTCCGCCGGAGTTGATCTTATGCTCTGCGGCCATACTCATAACGGCCAGCTCTTTCCTATCAATCTGATCACGAATTTAATTTATAGAGTCAGCAATGGTTATAAACGGATCGGAGAAACTCAAATATATGTCACCAGCGGAGTCGGCACCTGGGCTCCCCCGGTCCGGATCGGGAATGTCCCGGAGATCGTCCAGCTGAAGATCGAGTTCGGCCCGGCCTCGGCTACTTTGCAGTCCACTAATTTTCACTAATTCGCACAAATTGTTTCCCCCCGCCTCCCCCCCATTTTTTAGCCGCGAATCTCACGAATCTTCACTAAATTTTTCAGCGCGCGTAGGTCATAATTTTTCACATAAAGATCCCTGCCGGTTTATCCGGCAGGTGAATCAATTCATTAGCTAACCGTAATTACCCACTACCCCAAAAGGCCCCCGTGACCTTGGGTCCCCCCCGATTCTCGGGGTGTCACGGGTGAGCAAGATCACGGGCTGATTGCTCTTTTCTTTTTCAGGAAGATTGGGAATGGCATAATTTATTTAGCCATGAACTTACTCCCCTGCCGCATAAAGTGCTCGCATCCCGAAGCATTTCGGGGCGGCAGGGGCCATTTTTTGGGTTGGCGCCATTTGATTAACTTATTGAACTTTCATTCCTCGGGGATAAACCCCGGGGGGATGTTTTTTATTTGTGACAACCTATATTATATTAGGAATTTGGAGATTGGAAGTTGGATATTCAGTTCTTCACTGATCAGCTGTTTCTCGCTTTCAATAATTTCGAATAAAAGGTAGCCGCAGGCTTTAGCCTGCGTTTTATTGCGCACCCTGAAGGGTGCGGCTACCAAAAGTTGGCGCGAAGCGCTAAATTCCAGCTTCGAAATTTAACCCGGTTTTTCTCCTGCAACTGACAACCGTTAACTTTCAACCTCTCTTCCATCCTTGACCAACGAGAAAAATTCTACTACGCTATTGTGTTTAAACAAATTTATCAGTATTTGGGGGGAATATAATGAGCATCATGAAAGTGATTCATTTCTTGAAAAATAACTTTCGCCTTAAAACGATCTGTCTCTTTGTTTTTGTATCTGTCTTTTTGTCTGGTTTCCCCGGCTCCGGCCGGACAACTCCCGATCGGCCGGCCGCGCCGTCACCTGAAAAAGAAAGAAGATTGGTTATAGGCGTAACCCCGATCTCGCCCTTTGCTATGAAAGATAAAGACGGTCAGTGGCATGGGATCACCTGGGAGATCTGGCATCTTTCCGCGAAGCGTCTTGGATGGACCTATGAGATTAAGGAGATGCCATTGGCCCGGATCATTCCATCGCTCCTGGCGGGCGAGATCGATATTGCCGCCACGGCAAATGGAATCACGGAACCCCGGGAGGAAGAAGTTGACTTTACCGTTCCCTATCTGATCAGTTCCTTCGGAATCGCGACTGTTAAGATGAGACAGTTCGATGCCTGGATGGATATATTGAAAAATATCATGTCAGTCGGGTTTTTGAAGATAGCCTTGACTCTGCTGGCTGTTCTAATTCTCGTATCTTATCTCTTCTGGATTCTGGAGAGAAGGAGGATTCCCAAAGGAAAGAGGGTGGGGATTATGAAAGGTGTGGGGAATTCAATGCTCTTAACGGCAGAGACCATGACAACGGTTGGTTACGGGGAGAATGTACCGGTAAGTGCTCTGGGGAGGCTTGTGGCAATCGTCTGGATGTTTATTGCCATTACTATGCTGGCATCCCTTACCGCGGGAGTAGCATCTTCGCTGACAACACTACAGCTTCATAAAAATAAATATGAATTAGCTGACCTGCAGCGATTAAAGGTTGGTTGTCTTGCTCCTCCTTCCCGGAGTGCTCTCTATTTAAAGGAACACCATATCAAGCACGAGCCTTTCGATACCGTACCGGCCGCTTTGCAAGCTTTGGTCGACCGCAAGATTGACGCAGTTGTTTATGATTACTCCACTCTGAAGTATCTGGTTGAGAATAAATATAAGGATGAGCTTTCCGTTACGTCAGAGATGTTCCACCCGCAGTTTTTCGGCTTGCCGCTTGCTCCGGATAGCCCACTGAGAAGGCCGTTGAACCTGGCAATGGTAGAAGTTATGAAGACACCTCTCTGGCGCCAGATACTGATTTCATATCTAGGGAGAGATATCACCCCCTCCATGAGTACCAGTGCCATTGAATAGGGGGCAAAGTCACTGCCTCATAATTTTAATAAATTGTTCCGATATTTATTATTAAACAAACCGGAATCCCGATGAATAACGGTCCCGATAACATCAATTAAACAAAACCGGGATCCCGAAGTATTTCGGTCCCGATATCTATAATTGAACCAACCGGGATCCCGAAGTATTTCGGGAGAGAAAATTCCGTTGTATCGCTCCGCACACAAATATTGTGTGCGGGACTTGTAGGATCAGAATGCCTTCGGCATTCTTTGTAGGAGTTGTGGTATCGCTGCGCTT
>Ga0180435_10004591_pt1 | contig 13599 bp, 16 predicted proteins | sample SS_ome_3_FD_132467 | JGI IMG/M metagenome (GOLD analysis project Ga0180435, IMG submission 132467) | Hypersaline lake sediment archaeal communities from the Salton Sea, California, USA - SS_3_S_1 metaG | ecosystem: Environmental > Aquatic > Non-marine Saline and Alkaline > Hypersaline >... | reverse complement strand
TTGGAGGCCGTCATGGCGGTATACCTGGTTCAACACGGCCGGAGTCTGCCGAAAACCGTGGACCCGGAACAGGGCCTGTCCCCGGAAGGCATGGCTGATGTCCGGCGCATTGCCGACACGGCCAAAATGTATAACGTGGCGGTCTCCGGAATCGGGCACAGCGGCAAGCAGCGCGCCCGGCAAACCGCGGAGATTTTCGCCGAGGCGCTTAAGCCCCCCGGGGGCGTCGCCGTGGTTGACGGTCTAAAGCCCCTGGATGATGTGGCGGCAGTGGCCCAAGGCCTGGATAGCGGCAGCGGACGCATGCTGGTGGGCCACCTGCCATTCATGGAACGGCTTTGCGCCTGCCTGATCACCGGGACTGCGCATAAACCGGTTTTTAAATTTCAGAATGGCGGGATCGTATGCCTGGAAGATGATCCGGACAAGGGCGGCTGGGTGGTAAAGTGGGCATTGATGCCCCAGGTGAGTTGAGCGGATTGAGACGATTGGTTTAGCGAGCTGGACATAAAGGGGAGGCACCATGGGCCACGATTTCATTGAAGATTTGCTGGATGCGCTAAAACGGGTAGTGGTTCCTGATTCCGAGGTGCTCCGCGAAATCCTGATTGTGGGGGGGATGCCCCGTAATACCCAGAACCTGCAATATTTAAGCTACAACCGCCAGGTAACCGAAGACGCGGGCCGGACCCTGATTTTATCCGCCGTAGCTGTCATCAACAATCGTCGCGTCGCCAAATGGAGGCTCAAGGGCTACCGTCAGAAGCTCAGCCAGATCGTCTTTGACACCCGCTGGACCCGGAACCCCCTGGACCTTTTCCTCAACAATCTCCGTTGTGATGAAGAGGTGATGGATATTTTAGCCCGGGCCCCGGGGGATTATACCCTGCTGGGAATACTTCAGGTAGAGCAAAAAGAAGGTTCCGGGCTCCGTAGCCGTAAAGTCCGCCACCTCCGCCCGGTGGTCGCCCTGCCCGGCCTTGCCCCTGACGATCTGGAAAAGGTCATGGCCTTTGAGACGCGCAACGAAATCCGCAAAATGAAGATCCGGGGACTGCCCGTATATCGTAAAGCCAACCCCAAGAACGTTTAGTCGTTTTGGGTTCCGGCCCATGGGCCGGAACATGCGCTTGTCAAGGGCGTTTGGCTGACCCAACATTTGGTGGGGGCGGGTTTTAAACCCGCCCCTGCGTTATGTCGGTTCGACGCTGAACTAACTAGTGTCCGTCCAGAAATGAGGATTTTTTCGTGTGGGCAAGGCGGGCCACAGATTTAAACCGGAGGAATACCCCGATTGTCATAGCAGGGTTCTGACTGATTAGGACCCGCCTAAGGATTGCAGGCCTTTTAACTTAAAAAAACTGATGACAATCGAGCTGTACCGCTATTTCGAGGATTTAAATCATGGGGTCCAACTAAAGCCCACGCGGAAAAAGACCATTTATGGATGGGCACTTACTATCAGAATGACGCTACGCGAACCACGTTAACGCATCATCCTACCAGTTTTCCCCCAGCAGTTCGAAATGGGCCTGGGGATGGGCGCAGGCCGGGCACATTTGCGGTGCTTCCGTGCCCTCTGCCAAGTAACCGCAATTGCGGCAGCGCCAGACCACCGGTTCGGGCCTTTTGAATACCCGGTCCGCCTCGAGATTACCCGCCAGTTCCACATACCGTTTTTCATGCTGTTTCTCTGCCACGCTGATCATGTCCCAGACCATGGCTGCCGCCTCGAAGCCTTCCTCCCGGGCGATTTTGGCAAATCCGGGATAGAGTTCGGTATGCTCATGGCGTTCACCGGCCGCGGCGGCCTTCAAGTTTTCCAGCGTGCTGCCAATGACCCCCGCCGGAAAAGCTGCCACGATCTCCACCTCGCCCCCCTCCAGGAACTTGAAGAAACGTTTGGCGTGCTCTTTCTCATGGTTGGCGGTCTCTTCGAATATGTCGGCGATCTGGACAAAGCCGTCCTTTTTGGCCTGTCCGGCAAAGTAGGTGTAGCGGTTGCGCGCCTGGGATTCTCCGGCAAAGGACCCCAGCAGATTTTTCTCGGTTTGGCTTCCTTGCAAGCTTGGCATAAGCTCCTCTCCTTTCCTTGATGCGGTTAGGGCACATCTCCTTTGGAACAGTGATCTTGACTTCCGGGAGAATCCCGGAGTTGTCGGAACGGTATGCTGACAATCGCTATAAATACCGCGGTTAGCCTGCCGCGGTCAAATGGGTATGTCAATCAAGAATAAAATTCTATAGAAAATCATTATTGATAAACGGATAAAATCCAACACAAAATCCCAGGGGTATTACTCCGGCAATAAAATACATCAAGTTCGCCATTCCGGCGTAGGCCGGGCACGAAGTGAAGCTTTAGCGCTATCCAGCGCTACTACTGGATGCCGGATCGGGCCTGCCCCTCAACTCGATGGGGGGCGGCATGACAGGATTTGGGTATTTTGTCGCCGGGTTATTATCAAGGGATTTACCCCTGGAGATTATTGGCAGGGTTGTTCCCGGGGACTGGTTCGGGGCTTAAGCACGGATTGGCACTGAAAATCGGGATCAGTCCTTTTTTTTGGGGGGTCGCATGTCCTGGAAGGTGACGGTGCCGGATTTCCCGCCCTTGTCCTTCCCGGCGGAGGGCTGGCAGCCATCGCAGCCGCATGCGCAGTCAGCGGACGGGTTTCCGGAGAACAGATTGACAATCCGGCGCACGGCCCAGACCAGGGCAGCGCCCACAATGAGAATGACGAGAATGGTGTCCATGGCCGGGCTGTCCTCCCTTTGCGCCGGTTTGCGGCCGGATACTTATGCCAGGAGTGATCCCACCTGGTAGACCAGGGTTGCCAGTATGAATGCCGTCAGCGTATTGAACGCCATGGAAAAGGCACCCCATTTCCAGGAGCCGGATTCGCGGACGATACACGTGACCGTTACGAAACAGGGGGCGTAAAAAATGATGAAGATCATCAGGCTCATGGCCGTTACGGCGCTCCATCCGGGAGCCGCCGCCAGCCTGTCGGCAAGGGACTGGCTTTTTCCCGCATCGACTTCGCCCAGCGAATAGGCGGTGCCCAGGGTTGAAACCACCACCTCCTTGGCGGCAAAACCGCCGATGAGGGCGATATTGGTCCGCCAGTCGAAACCGGCCCAGCTGGTGATGGGCTCCAGAGAACTGCCGATGCGTCCGGCCAAAGAGCGCCTGAGGGCTGTTTTTGCCTCGCGGTTTTCAATGGCGCCAATCCGGTCCGCCAGTTCCCGGGCGGCGGCGGATGCTTCGCTGTTGATCGCCATGGCTTCGAATTCCCGGACAACCTGCGGGTCCGCGGCATCCAAAACTGTTTGGCGCTGCGCGGCAAATTGCGCCCGCTCGGCTTGGGGCAGTCCCGGAAAGGTCATCATGGCCCAGAGAATGATGGAGATCCCCAGGATCACAGTCCCGGCTTTTTTGATGTATTGCCAGGTCCGCTCCCAGGTATGAATGAGCAACCCTTTGAAAGTGGGCAGACGGTAAGGGGGCAGTTCCATGACAAAGGGCGTGGCCGCACCGCGGATCACGGTGGAACGCAGCAGGCGGGCAATGAGCAGGGCGCCGATCCAGGAAACCAGGGTGATGACCAGCATAACCAGGGCTTCTTTATTGGCGAAAAAAGCAGCCACCAGCAGGGCGAACACCGGCAATTTGGCCCCGCAATTCATAAAAGGCACGGTGAGCAGGGTGGCCAGCCGCTCCCGGGGCGATTTCAGCGTGCGGGTGGCCATGACTCCGGGTACGGCACAGCCCCCGGCAATGCCGCCGGAAACGATAAAGGCCATGACCGAGCTGCCGTGCAGGCCGAATATGCGGAAGATACGATCCAGCATAAACGCCACCCGGGCCAGGTACCCCGAGTCTTCCAGCAGGGAAACCCCTAAAAACATGAACATGATCAGGGGCACAAAGCCCATGACGCCGCCCACACCGTCGATGATGCCGGAAACCACCAGGGATTTGAGCAGACCGTCCGGCAGCAGGTTCTTTGCTGCCGCACTCAGCCAGCCGAACAGAGCTTCCACCCAACCCACGGGCACTTCGCTGTAGGTGAAGGTGAAATGGTAAAGGGCGAAGACCACCGCCAGCATGAGGATCGGCCCCAGAAAGCGGTTCATCACCACCCGGTCGATTTTGTCAGACATGAATAACCGGTCCTGATCGATTTTGCGCTGAACGACACCCTGGCGGATCAGGGAGTGGATATAACCGTAGCGATGGTCGGCGATAACCGCTTCGGGATAGGTATCCAGGGTGCTGTGCAGGTGGTCTTCAACATCCTGGGTCAGGGTTTCCAGCTCGGTGGAAAAGGCCTGGTTTTCCGTGCGTCCGCGGGCCATGACCTGGCTGTCCTTTTCCAGGTATTTCAAGGCGATCCAGCGGGCATGCCCGATGCGGTCCAGGAATCCGCTTTCACGGATGCGTCTCTCCATGCGGTCCAGGACCAGGTCGATGTCCTTGCCGTAGGAGATGATCATGGGTTTGTTGGCGGGTTGTTCGGCAATCATCCGGGCCGCCGCGTTCATCAGCTCGCGCTTGCCGGTACCCTGGCGGGCCACGGTGGGCACCACGGCGATGCCCATGAGTTGAGACAGTTTCGCATGGTCGATGGTGATGCCCCGGTTGGCGGCCACGTCGATCATATTGAGGGCCAGGCAGACCGGAATGCCCATTTCCCGCAACTGGATGGTCAGATAGAGGTTGCGCTCCAGGTTGGCGGCATCAATGATATTGACCACCAGCCGGGGTTTCTCGTTGACTAAAAAATCCCGGGCCACCACCTCTTCCTGGGAGTAGGCCGTCAACGAGTAGGTGCCCGGCAGGTCGACGATGTTGAAGCAGTGGCCGTTATTAACGTAGAGGCCCTCTTTTTTTTCAACGGTGACCCCCGGGTAGTTGCCCACATGCTGCCGGGCCCCGGTGAGGGCGTTGAACAGGGTGGTTTTGCCGGCGTTGGGGTTGCCGGCCAAGGCGATATTTGTCTCCACTAAATGACCTCCACATCGATGTAGTCCGCTTCGTTGTTGCGCAAGGACAGGGTAAAACCCATCACCCGCAGGGCCACCGGATCCTTGAGCGGTGCCCGGCCCTGGATTTTGATGGCTGTCCCCGGCACCAGACCCATATCCCGAATCCGCCTGCCCAGTTCACCCCGGGCTTTTACGGTCCGGATCACACCTGTCTGGCCCTTACGCATCTGCCGCATGTTCAATCTTGCCATTCAGTTCTCCGAGGTTTTAAAGTTTGGTGGAATGTTAGGTATACCGAACTTTATATGGTGTCAATTAAAAAGTTGATTCGCCCGCTAATGATGTGCTAACCCTAACCTTCCGTGCTGTTTGAACTCTATGCCAATCCGCCAAGGAGATGTTATGACTGAAGACGGGCAGTTATCCGACAATATGGAGAACTATCTGGAGGCCATCCTGGAACTGGAGTCGGTTCACAAAGTTGCCCGCGTCAAGGACATTGCCCAACGCCTCGGGGTCCAGCGCGGCTCCGCCTCCGGAGCGCTGAAGACTTTGGGGGAAAAGGGTCTTATCCATTACGAACCTTACAGCTTCATCACCCTTACCTCCCGGGGCCGTAAGATCGCCGAGGAGATCGCCCACCGCCACGCCGTGCTGCGGGATTTTCTGCTCAACGTGTTGCAGATCGATCCTGATATCGCCGAGAGCACGGCCTGTAAAATGGAACACGCCATCGATCAAAACACAAAAGAACGCTTGGTTTGTTTCATTCAATATATTAATACCTGCCCCCGGGCTGGCAAAGCGTGGCTGGAATCTTTTATTCAATTCTGCCGCCAGGGTGGTGATAAAAACCCCCAGTGCAACCAGTGCATTGAGGATTGGAAGGCTGTCCATTAAGCCAATTTGAAACCGTGCCTGCACGGAAACCTTGCTTATCCTCCCCCGACCCCGCCAGCCAGGGGAGGGGGGCGGCCAGTCACACAATAACGGGATTTGACATGATGATTGCCGAACTTATTGCCACCGGGGACGAATTGCGCACCGGCGCCTTGGTGGACAGCAACTCTGCCCACATTGCCGCCCGGCTGGAAACCCTGGGTATTGTCGTGAGCCGCCACACCACGGTGGGGGATGACCTCGACCAGTTGGCGGATGTGTTCCGGGATGTGGGTCAGCGGGCCGATGTGGCCATTGTAACCGGCGGGCTGGGACCCACCAGCGATGACCGCTCGGCCGAGGCCGCGGCCCTGGCCGCCGGTCGGCAGCTGGTTTTCGATCCGGCTGCCTTTAGGGTGACGGAGCGGTTTTATACCCGCCGCAAACGGCCCATGGCGGCTTCCAACCGCAAACAGGCCATGCTGCCGGAATCCGCCCGCTTCATCGACAACCCCACGGGCACGGCCCCGGGTTTTCACATGGCCCTGGGCCAGGCGCAATTCTTCTTTTTGCCCGGGGTTCCGGGAGAGATGCGGCGCATGCTGGCGGCCAGCGTATTGCCGGATCTTGCCGCACGGCTGGGTGACGAGCGCCAGGCGGGATTGCTGCAGACACTGACCACCTTCGGTTTACCGGAGTCGGTGGTGGGGGATCGGGTCGCGGACTTCGCGGATGCTTTTCCGGAATACACCCTCGGTTTCCGGGCCAAGTTCCCCGAAATCCAGATCAAGCTTTACGGTAACGGCCCCAGCCGGGGATTCGACCCCGGCCGGCTGGACCAGGCCGTGGCATGGATCGCCCGGCGCATGGAGGAACGCCTGCTGGCACCGGACGAGACCACCCTGGAAAAGGTCGTGGGCCAGTTGCTCGGAGAGCACGGGGCCACCCTGGCCGTGGCCGAATCGTGCACCGGCGGACTCATCGGCCATCGGCTGACCAATGTGTCCGGCAGTTCGGATTACTTCCTGCTGTCGGCCGTGACCTATGCCAACTCCGCCAAGCAGCGTGTCCTGGGGGTGCCGGCAGAAATTCTGGAGACCCACGGGGCGGTTCACGAGCAGACCGCCCGGGCCATGGCCCGGGGCGTCCGGGAACTGGCCGGGGCTACCTACGGCCTGGCGACCACGGGCATTGCCGGACCCTCGGGAGGAACCCGGGAAAAACCGGTGGGCACGGTCTGCATCGGCCTGGCCACGCCCGCGGAAACCGTGGCCCAGCGCTTCAACTTCTTTTTTGACAACCGGCAGGCCCACAAATCCATGTTTGCGGCTGCCGCCCTGGATATGCTGCGGCTGGAACTCATGGGCTTTGCCCCCCAGGCGGCCGGGGGTAAACTGGCGGTGGGAGCAACGGATGCACGCTGAAATGAAACAGATCAAAATACACTTTTTATATTAACCCGGTAACAAATTACGCCACTTCCGTCATGCCGGACCCCCCAATCGAGTTGAGGGCAGGCTCGATCCGGCATCCAGTATTTGCGCTGGATAGCGCTAAAGCTTCACTGCGTGCCCGGCCTTCGCCGGAATGACGAATGTGATGGTTTTATTTGCCGGAGCAATAATACGGATTGCATCATGGCTATCATCTATTTCTTAGGTACCCTGGCAGGGATTTATATCGTCGTCACCCTGGTTTTTTCTTATCTGGTGCACCGCTATCCGCGCCGGCCGGTACAGGATCCGCCGGACTGGGGAACCGTCCGTGACCTGACCATCCCCGCGGCCGACGGCGGTTTTTTGGAAGTGTGGCGGGTGGAGCCCGAGGGGCCCTCCCGGGGCATAGTGCTCCTGGCCCACGGCTGGAGCCGCAACCGCGACCGCATGACCAACCGCGCCCGGCTGTTCGGGGAGTGGGGGTTTACCACCATCTACCACAGTGCCCGGGATCACGGGGGATCCAGCCCCAAGAAAATCGTCAACGGCCCCATGTTCGCCCGGGATATCGCCACCGTGCTGGACTGGGTGGGCGAGCCGGTGATCCTGTACGGCCACTCCATGGGCGCCGTGGGCGCTTCCCTGGCCGCCGCGGAAAATCCCGACCGCGTCCGCCTGCTCTTTCTGGAGGGCTGTTATGCCCACACCCGCCCGGCCCTGGCCCAGCTCTACTGCTGGTTCAATCCCTTTTTCGGCCGGGTGATCGCCCCGCTGATGCTGGTCTGGATGGATTGGCTGTACGGCGTGCGTCTGGACAGCACCAGCCCGGCCCGGGTGGTCTCCGGCTTGCCCATGCCGGTCATGCTGATCCACGGGGAGCGGGACAGACGCTTTCCCCTGGAGATGGCCCGGGAATTGTATTGCGCCTTCACCCATCCCGAAGTTGAATTGTACGTGGGTCCGGGAGCCGGGCACAGCAACACCTCCGAGACCCCGGGCTATGCCGGGGCCGTGAAGGCTTTCCTTGCGCGCTATCTGCCGCCCCCCGCCACCGCCGGTCTACCAACTTCGCCGGCCCCCGCTGATGCGCCTGCGCCATGAACCGCCAGCTACGTATTCGCGCCGGCTGGCTCATTGACGGTTCCGGCGGACCGCTGCAAAAGGATGTCGAACTCACCCTGGCGTCGGCCGCCCGCCCTTGGCCGCCCGCCGGGGAGTCCCGGCGGAGCGAAGCTGCCGAATCCCCTTCTGCCGCCGTCATCGACTGGCGTCATTGTACGGTATTGCCGGGACTGGTGGATGCCCATGTCCATCTCTGCTGGTCCGGCACCCTGGATCCAGCGGTGCGCCGCAGCCAGCTCAATTTGTCTCCCCAGGCGGCCGGGCCCGTCATCCGCCGGCACTTGGCGGAGCATTGGCGCCATGGTGTGGCCGCGGTGCGGGACGGCGGGGACCCCTTAGGCCATGTGCCGGCCTTCAAGGCGGCAACGGCCGCCGAAATGGCACATTGTCCGCAAATCAAGGCTGCCGGGCCGGCCATCCACCGCCAGGGACGCTACGGGCGCATCATCGGCCGGGCCGTACCTTCCGGGCGGGAACTGGCCGCGGCCGTTGCCCGCTCTACCGGGCCCCGGGACCACCTGAAACTGGTCAACTCCGGGCTCAACAGCCTCAGCGCTTACGGGCACAGGACGGCACCCCAATTTTCCGGGGAGAGCCTGGCCCGGGCCGTGGCTGCGGCCACAGCGTGCCGGCTGCCGGTAATGGTCCACGCCAACGGCGAAATCCCCGTGGGCCGGGCCGTCCAGGCCGGCGTGACATCCATCGAACACGGTTTCTTCATGGGCCGGGACAATTTGGTGCAAATGGCCGACAAGCAGGTCTTCTGGGTGCCGACCCTGGCCACCATGGCCGCCTTCGCTGCCCATAACCCGGGACGGGAAGGGGAGGTGGCCCAGCGCACCCTGGACCACCAGCTGAGACAGCTGGCCCGGGCCCGGAAATTGGGCGTGCCCGTGGCCCTGGGCACCGACGCCGGCGGCCTGGGGGTGGCGCATGGGCGATCCGTGGCCTGGGAATTGGAACTGTTGATGGCCGGGGGTTATCCGCTTACCGAAGCCGTCCGCTGCGGCACCGCCAACGGCGCCCGTTTATTGGGCAGCCGCCATGGGGGACGCATAGCAGCGGGCGCTGCCGCGGACATCATCGCCGTACTTGGCCCGCCCGGGGACCTGCCGGGCAGCCTGGCGCAGATAGCCGGGAGGATTAGCGGGGCAAACGTGCAAAGCATCCGGGACAGGTGATCATTCAGCTTTCGTATCTGTGGTAGCGTATCCCGCCAAGGGATCTCTTGATGGACCTGGCGAAAATCACCGCGATGCCCTGGGTGTTTTTTGCGGGGATATTGTCACGCATAACCTGCAGAGTGGCCACGCCGCATGATCGATGGCTACCTGCGCGTGGGTTTCCGCCCTACCGGTTTTGATGGTCATAGATCTATTGCTTATCTCTTTGGCGCAGAGTTTTTTCCAGAACCACTAGGCGCTGTTTATCCTCTGGGGTTTTTGACTTTTTCTTGAGTTCGACCAATTTCCTCAGACTAAGAACCCGTAAAATTTTACCCCTAAATTCAATTTCGTCGGAGTCATCAAGAAGATCATCATACGTTTGGTTTCCTTCAATGTATGCCAAAACATCAAGAGGGCCCAATCTCGTGGTTAAAAGTAGATGCCCCATGCCTGAAATATCCTCCAAAGTGGGCTCAATGACCTTCTCGTCCGGCCTGCGATAGATGGCGTCAACTGATTGCAGGTAGCGCGCTAGCCTGGAAAGGTTTTCGGATGCCTGGTGATGGACAATATCCACATCCATGGTGGTGACGGGTGCACCCTGGACCACAGCGGCCAAACCGCCGACCAGAACGAATTCGATTTCGGCCTTGAGCAGGCCTTCAATAATTTGGCTAAGTTGTACGCTGCTTGGTTTTCTTCTGTCGGTAGGCATCTCTCAGCTCTAAAATGGTATTGACTGCATTGTCGTTGGCCAACAGTCGTTCCTCCGGGGTCATTCTCAGGAACATGGCAATCAAACCCTTGTCAGCGCCTGTTGACTCTTCATAATTTGATTTAGCAGTCAATGGATTGTCCCTTTCGCTTCAGAAAAGTATGTGCCGGTATTGTGCGTTTGTGTTTATCCTGATCACTGTATTTTTCTTATCTTTCCCTTCCTGCTCTAATAATATCGATTATTTCCCTGGTAGTAACCTGTGCTTTTACCGTTGGAACCTCCAGAGGCGAATTGGCTATTTTTTCAGGAGTTAAGGCAAATGTGCGCCCGTCTTTCCTCCGAATGAATACTTTACCTGTATTTTCTGCTTGTTTAAGGACGATGGCGAGCTTTTGCCTGGCCTCCGAATATGTGTAAACCTGCATTTTAAATCTCCATCGTTTCGACGTTGACATTCCGTGCGGATGCCATGAGTTTTTTATCCAACGTCAGGAGCGGTGCTTTATGCCGGATGGCAACATCCAGGAAATAGGCGTCGTAGGCGTATAGATTCGTATTCTTAGCAAGATCCAATACTCTGAAAAAGTCTGGTTCAATATACCGGAGCGGAATCGTCTTAAAAATAGATAAGCCTTTTTGAGCCTCCTCTAACGTCAGTTTGCTGCGTTTAAACATGGCCGAAAAGGCATTGCCGACTTCCCAGGGAATGGAGCCCGGACCGATAAGTGTGTTTCCTTGTGTGGCATCAATGATGGCAACACGCTCAGGTTCACCGACGATCACCGCAATTAGCGCAGAGGTGTCAACGACAATGTCCATGGTAGCCTCCAAGTTGCTATAGCTTATGACAATTGTACAACAGTTGTACAATATGTCAAGAGTGTCAAATACGGGTCCGGTGCTTTAGGCCCTTTGACAGGCGTTGGCGTTGGTATTTCTGGTAGAGAGGTTATCGGCCCTGTCCCATGGCAAGCATCACATTGCGCTGGAATATCTCGTAGGGAATGGTTGTTTTCAGATGGCCGAGGGCCTCGTGATAGCCCGGTTCGCTGAGTTGGGCCAGGCGCGGTAGCGAGAAAAAAGCTTCCCACCCGGGGATCCTTTGATGAAAAGCAGCCGTAGTCCGGGTGGGCAGGGGGTGGGTCAGGTGTTTGGCATTCCAGGGACAAGCCTCCTGGCAGACCTCGCAGTCCATCACCCGGTTGTCCATGGCGGCGCGGGCCTTGTCAGGCAGACCATCGGTCTGCAGTAGATGGGACAGGCAACTGGGACGGTCCAGCACAAAATCCTGTCCGAGGGCCCCCAGGGGACAGGCTTGCTGGCACTTGTCGCAACTGCGGCAGCGGTTTTTCTCTTCAACCCGGTTGGGCTCCAGTTCGGCATCGGTAAGGATACCGCCCAGGGCCAGGAAGGTCCCGAATTTCTTGGAGATGAGCAGCGAATGCTTCCCCTGCCAGCCCAAACCCGCCCTTACCGCGGCCAGTTTGAGGGGCAGGATGGACGATACATCCCGGGAACTGTCACAGATCATGGCCTTACAACCTTCCCTGCGCAGCAAAGCGGCCATGGGCTCCAGGGGCTGAATCACATCAAGGAAGAAGCCGGACAGAAAGAGCCGGCTGGTGCGTCCCACGGAAGGATCGGCCCAGGCCGCCAGGGCCAGGCCGCCGATGTAGACGCCGGCCACAATGATGGTCCTGGCTTCGGGCAAAGACAACCGCGGATCGCGGCGCCGGGAAGCGGGCCAGGCATAGCCGGCAAATTCGGACGCATCGGCAAAGCCCAGGGCGTCAATGCCGCTGGCATCGGCTAAATCTCGTATTTTTTCTGCGAGAATGTCTGGCTTCATTTTTCTGAATCATTGTGTACCGGGTAATTGCGTGCGTCGCAAAGGCTGCCTTCCGGATCACGGAAACCGCTGGAAGTTCCTATTCACCAGGCCTTCCAGCGGAGGGCAAGCCCCTTCTCGATATCCGCATGTACGACCTTGAGTCGTTTATCCACAATCTATAGTTCGAAGTCAAGCACAAGGTTAATACCGTAATTAAGTAATTTTTGATTGCCTTTTCTAATTTACTGGGTAATAGTCCGCTTATCTAAAAATAACTCTTTCGTCTCAAGCTTTGCCTGATGAACTCAGGGCAAACTGGTTATCAAGTATTCAGTTTTTGGGTGAAAGCAGCAATAAATCCATGTTTGGTTTTGAATTTGGTGGTATTACGCGGGATCTGATTCAAACCCAGAAAGCTCACATCAATCAACACATGTGCGTTATTATGCAGAATCCAGATGATACCGTATATAGGACAAATTGTGGAATCGTAGCAACGTATTTATTACCAGGCCGCCAAGGGTGATAATCAATTATTGTTAAATTACAGTTGGTTATTATATGAGGTGGGTGAGTTTCATTATGAGGTAAATTTTTGAATTCCTGTTACTGCTTGGGAAAAAAATAGAATCCACATAATATTAATGTTGGGTCAGAATAATCATGCTTTCACTAAATTTGGCAACTCTGATAGACATAGTTCAATTGCGTGATATTGCCGTGAGTGCATTCGCTGAAGACGAAACCTATAGACCGGATGGGATAGATGATGGTGACCCACCCGGACTTGATACCATAGAAAAGCACGAAGGATGGTTAAACTCAAAAACCTACCTCAAATGCACAAAGAATGGAGACCTTGTCGGAAGTTGCATTCTAAAAATTGATGGTGAAAATGGAGTGATTTTTGGCCTGCATGTCGGACAACAGCACATGAATTCAGGGATTGGTTCGTGGATTATTAATGAAATACAGCGAATGTTTCCTCAGATATCTACCTGGACCCTTGAGACGCCGGACTATGCAACCCGGAACCATCATTTTTACAAAAAAAATGGTTTCACATTAAGACAGATAATTCCGAAGGATCCATCACTTGGATTTGGATATCACATATTCACGAAAAGAGCCCAACCTTTGAATTCAGCGGACGCAAAAAGCCGCGCCGCTGATTAAGTCGTTAGCCGTAAAGACAGTAAAATATATCAATCAATGTCAGCTACCCGCTATTTAATATCTGAATTTCAAAGCCAAAACGTAAATGATATCCTTAACGCTATTGGGGTAGATCCAGATTGGGATATTTTTACAAAAAGCCATATTGAAAGAGAAAAGTATAAGAGCTTGCTAAACAACAGCCCAGCCTTCGTCTGCTATCATGGAAATGAATTTTGTGGGTATATCAGGGCCATTTTAGACCAAAACTTTGCCGTATACATTAGTGAGTTGTTCGTT
>Ga0180435_10004590_pt1 | contig 13599 bp, 10 predicted proteins | sample SS_ome_3_FD_132467 | JGI IMG/M metagenome (GOLD analysis project Ga0180435, IMG submission 132467) | Hypersaline lake sediment archaeal communities from the Salton Sea, California, USA - SS_3_S_1 metaG | ecosystem: Environmental > Aquatic > Non-marine Saline and Alkaline > Hypersaline >... | reverse complement strand
CTGTGAACTCTCCACTCGCCCTCAACTGCGGGGGAGTCCAGTCCGTTTCGCAGATAAGCTTGCGTGAGAATTCATAAAACATCCGCTCCGGCTCCGGCTGCCCGGGCGAATAACCGGCCAGTACAAGAGGTATGTTTTTTTCGAGCGCAAACTTTATCGCCTCGCCTTCAAAAAGAGGCGCGTAGACATAGGAAACAGTATAAACGGCTCCGCGCTCCTCCTGGTTTTGCAGCAGGTAGCGGAATAGTTTCTCATAGTAGTTGCGGGGCGGACTGTAACTGATGTGGTCGATACCCAGCTTATCCAGCGTGCGCCGGATATTTTCCCAGGCAAGCGGAGGAATGTTCACGTCCACCGTGAAGGCAAGGACCTTGAGGCCATAGTCATGCTTGAGACGGTATAGCAGGTAGCAGCTGTCTTTCCCGCCACTGAATGGCACCAGACAGTCATACTCAGCCTGACCGCGGCAATCCTTCAGAGCCTGTTCGAGATTCTTTTCCCTTTCGATTCGTGCATCTTTATCTGATTCCTCCTGCAGCGCTCCAGCCACATCGTGGCATAGGTTGCAGATGCCATCCTCTGACAAGGTGACGCCTGGAACGATATCTGGAATCAGACAGTTTTTGCATCGGGCCATAGTTCACAAACTCCTGTATTACCGGCTTATGATTAGTGTTTTACGAATATCACCAATCAATAAAACTAAGGTGAAAGGAAAAGTTCTTGCTCATCTTTTATACGCTTCACCAATTTCTCTTCTGACGAAACCGTACATTTCCTTCAAATCACCCTTCATACCTTCAAGTGCCGCCTCGGTTCGTATGAAGTACGGAGCACGATTACCGTGGTAATCGATATCGTGACCGGCGCGCTCGAAAACGATTCCGGACCGTTTCATCAGGCGCGGCAGAAACGGCTCCATCATGGCGAATACCTGGGTTCGCCCACTCAACTCGGTCAACGCTGTCGCCGCGAGAAAGCCAGCCACTGCGATCATGGAAAAGGTGCGCTCCTCCCGGCGAGAGATGTCCATGGAATCGACCTCGCCGAAGCGGGTCTTTGCCTCGCCGGAGCGGCGCCGAAAAGCCCCATCAACCGCCAGGCGGGAGATTTCACACACTTGAGCGCGATCCAGATCCAGGCTCCCCACAAATTCACTGTCGACACTATCGCCACAGTACTTTTCGAAGGGCAGCGGATCCGTTTCGATGTCACCGTCGGTTGGAACCAGGCGCACACAGCCGGCCGGCATCCCGCTACGGTGCATGATCAGGCAATGCAGGGACCTATCGTCATACTCGTCGCGCTCCATCTGATCCGGAAAATTCGCCGGATTCTCGTAACCGAACTCCTCACAATAAACGCGGTAACGAATCGAATAGGCGTGCGCCCTCTCCTCATCCGTGGTTGCCAGTTGCACGGAAAAATATTCCAGGAAATGCTCTGCCAGTGAGCCGGACTTTTTCTGTTCCACCACAGATTCCTTTTCTTCGTGGGGCCACATATGACCTGCACTGGGTCATACACGCCTCGTGAAGAGTTTAGCGACCTGGGCAAAAAATACTTTAAATTCTTGTAACAAAGGAAAAATTGGCGACAGGCGTCTACTGCTTTCCATTCGTCGCATCAGCCAAATATTTCTTTGCGCACTCGCCTTTGTTTGAACGTCAGCCGCACCGGGGGCCGTAAGATTTCAAAGGCGTGCCAGAGAAAACCCCAGGACCTCCTCGATATCAGCAGAATCCAGCTGACACATAAGCAACCGGTCCAGGCCCAGCGCCACACCGGAACAGGCTGGCAGGCCCGCCTCGAGCGCCGACAGCAATGCATCATCAACCGGCATCGGCTTCTGCCCCGTGCTGTAGCGACGGCAATTCTCCTGCTCGAAGCGCTCCGACTGCTCATCTGGATCCGCCAGTTCCTCGAAACCGTTGGCCAGCTCCAGACCCTTCCAGTACAGCTCGAAACGCTTCGCCACACGCGGGTCCTCCGGATCGATGCGGGCCAGAGACGCCTGAGTGGCGGGATAATCGGTCACGAAGGTCAAGCCTTCGCGCCCGAGCTCCGGCTCGATGAAGCTGGTCATCAGTAGATCCAGCCAACCATCCCGGTCCAGTTGCATGCCCTCGGCACCGAGCAGGTTTCGATCCAGAGCGCACCTGCACAGCTCCGAGGCCTCAGCCTCCAGAGGGTCCAAATCCAAGTGGTCAAGAAACAGGGACCGATACCCGAGGCGCTCTACCGCTAGATTCGGCACGTTCACCAGCGAACAAATGAGAGAGGCCACCTCATCCATGAGCTGGTCCGCGCTGAACCCCGGACGATACCATTCCAGGAGAGTGAACTCGGGATTGTGCCGCTTACCGGCCTCGCCATTGCGGAAGGCCTTGCACACCTGGTAGATCGGACCGCTGCCCGTTGCGAGCAGCCGCTTCATGAAGAACTCCGGCGAGCTCTGCAGGAACAGCCGCTTTCCTCCCGGGTAACCGGGACCGGTGAATTTGGACTCCAGCGGCTCGATCGACGGATCGGTTCCGAAGGATGCCCCCAGCAACGGCGTTTCCACTTCGAGCACATCGCGCTGATTAAAAAAAGCCCGCACACCCTTCAGTAGAGCCGCACGGGTCTTAATCACGTCGAGCGATGCACCAGGGCGCCAATCACCGGCATAACGCTGGGTCATGTCGAGGGGTCAGTCGTCCTTGGCGCGGCTGACGTACTCTCCGTTGCGAGTATCGACTTTGATCTTCTCACCGGTCTGGACGAACAGGGGAACGCGCACCACCGCTCCGGTCTCCAGAGTCGCGGGTTTGCCGCCACCACCCGAGGTATCACCTTTGAGACCGGGATCGGTCTCAGTGATTTCCAGGACCACAAAATTCGGCGCCTCCACCGCAATCGGTGTCCCGTTCCAGAGCGTGACCAGGCAGTTGTCCTGCTCTTTGACCCAATTGGTGGCCTCGCCCATGGCATTGGCGTCCGCCTGGTACTGCTCATAGGACTCGTTGTCCATGAAGTGCCAGAATTCACCGTCGCTATAAAGGTAGGCAAGATTGCGATCCATTACATCGGCTGCCTCAACCGACTCGCCGGATTTAAAGGTTTTTTCGAGCACCCGGCCGGTCTTCAGGTTACGTAGCTTGACCCGGCTGAAGGCCTGGCCCTTGCCCGGCTTGACGAATTCGTTCTCGATGATCGTGCAGGGGTCGCCGTCGAGCATCAACTTGAGACCGCCGCGGAATTCATTGGTATTGTAAGTTGCCATGTCATCCCCTATCCGAAGGCAAAATCAGCCCTCTATGATAACGCCAACCCCCCTTCGGGCACAGCGCGATTCTTGGCAACGTGAACTTTCTCAGGCCATTCACGATCCAGCAATTCTGCTGGAAAGGCTTGAACTACCGTCCACCCTGCTCGCATCGGCAAGCTCCGGCGCCAATCTTTTTCCCCTCCGGGTTACAGAGCACTACCTGGGACTGATCGAAAAGGGAAACCCGGATGACCCCCTGCTACGTCAGGTTCTTCCTCTGGACGCGGAAAACAAACAGGTACCGGGTTTTAACGCCGATCCGGTTTCCGACCACCTGGCCAGGCAAGGTCCGGGTTTATTGAAGAAGTACTCCGGCCGTGTACTGGTGATCACAACCGGCGCCTGCGCCATTCACTGCCGCTACTGCTTCAGGCGCGAGTATCCCTACGCCGAAGAGAATGCGACACGGCAGTGGGCGAAGATACCCGAGCACGTCGCTGCAATGCCTGACGTGAGCGAAGTCATTCTGAGTGGAGGGGACCCCCTCACGCTGTCTGATCGAAAACTGCAAGAACTCCTGGCCGGACTAAACCAGAACCCGGAACTGAAAAGACTGCGTATCCACAGCCGCATTCCGAGCGTGCTTCCCTCCCGTATCACACCACAACTCATTGATATATTTGAGAACACTCGCCTTCATACCAGCCTGGTACTGCACTGCAACCACGCGCGCGAACTGGACTCAACCCTGGATACAGCGCTCGCCGCTTTGCGTCGTATTGGCGTAACGCTCCTGAACCAATCCGTTTTATTGAAGGGCGTCAACGACTCAGCGGACACACTGGCAGAACTCAGTGAACGACTCTTCGAGTATGGGGTTCTGCCCTACTACCTGCATGCACTCGATCCGGTCAGCGGAGCTGCGCATTTTAAAATCCCGGATCAGGAAGCAAAAAGACTGCATCGGCAGCTCCGTCACCGACTTCCCGGGTACCTGGTGCCCCGGCTGGTAAGGGAGATTCCGGAGAGACTGTCAAAAACCCCTTTACAGTAGGGAGACTTGCGCCTGCATTAAAAGTTATTTTGCTAAAGTGAGTAGCAGACCAGCCGATAAAAAGGTGACTTGTCCGTAGCCGGGATCGCGTCTTCCATCCAGAGAGCGTATTCCCGCTCAGCGGCTGCCGTACAGGGAAGTTGAGCCAACTGCTCCTTGCGGACTTGGGACCGGGAACCTTATGCCAGAACCAATAGACAGCGCGAGCGATACAGGGTCAGGAACAACTATCCGCTCATTGGGCTTGCGAATACCACAAAGGATGCCTCCTCCGGAGCAGAGTCTTTTCCTGTCTCCCAATGAGACCTCCAAATGGATCGCGTCTCTTCCGCTCGTCAACATCGGTGAGACCTCCCGTCAGGTCTACACACAACTTGGGAAACTGAATCAATACGTTATCCCAACAACAACGCGGGTCAAAGAAACCGAGGCGTTCCGCACCATCGTCGCGTATATCTCCGAGAATCTGCGACGCCACTACATGGATGCCAGCTTCCCGCTCTCGCCCAAGGCGTGGAACACACTAATCCTCAGCCGGGAACTGAACAACGAACTGGCGATCAGCTACAAGATCCTCATCGAGGAACTGCTGGGTAATCCAGAAGGCGGTCTGGATAAAAAGCTGCTGATCATTGCATTGCACCGGGCACTTCATTTTCTCAGCCAGGTATATCTGCAGGTCTGCCTCTCCTACACCACACCACCAGTTGGGCTCTGGAAAGAGATCAACACCCTGTTTGCCTTCGCCCGTCAGAATCAACTACACCGCGTGCCGGTGAAAATGAAACACGGGGACCACGACGAATCCTCAACCATCGAGCAACGCTATAAGGCGCTTATGTTGTTCGCTACATGCTCACCGGCGAGACTCGCCCAGTCGCACCTGGAACTGACGTTCCACAGGGCGAGGGATTGGGCATCGCTTACCAGTTTCCTCAACCCGAATGAAGTGGGATCAGAAATCGATACCCTGAACGTAGCGCTGCGCCTGGATGAATTACCGGTACACAATGCGCTACGCAAACCAGTGAATCTTGGGCAGATTGCCCTCCTCGACCTGAGCAAACTCGTATCCAAGCTGAAGGAAGATCTACAGAAGACGCCTGTGGATGGCGCGCAACAAATCAAACCCGAACCCGACAAGATGCCCAGGGCATTGATTCGGCAATTGATACGCAACTGGCATTCACCGTCTGAGCGTCGCTTCCAACGAACCCAATTGAACTTCTCTTTAAAGGTACTTTGTGGCCTGAGATCGATAATTGGAGGACTTGTAGCGCAATACGAACAGGCCAACTCTGCGCAGGCAGCGCGCGAAATCAATCCCTACAGCACCATCGGTCTTGGAAGCAACGATTTTTCGAGCTCACAGGGATTGGAAACCGGCTCCCTCAGCCTGATGGATAACAATGGGCATGAGGCTTCACTTGGTCCTGCTTTCAATGCGAGCCATCATCTCGATGCAACGCAAGATTACGATGCCTCCGGAGCATTTGATATCTCAGGAGGATCTGCTAACAGCCCCGTCGACCTTGATTTCGCTGAAGGTGTTTCTGACGACCATATCGTTACCACGGTCAACGAAAGCGCCAATGGCTACTGCATTCGATGGGCCGCAGGAGAACAACTACCCAAGACCAGGGTTGGTGATTTGATTGGAATTGGGGCAAATGACAACACGTCCGGTTTCAGTCTCGGCGTGGTTCGCTGGCTTCGGTCCCTGGATCAAAGCGATCTGGAGATAGGACTCGAAATCATCTCGAACCAGGTAAAAGCTGCCAAGGTCTATACGGCGATCGCCGAGGGTAAGGTACCTCTGCGTAACCGGCGTGACCCTACCCCCGGCCTGCTTATTGGCTCACTTCAAAAAACAGGCAGGAAAGAAAAACCCTCTCTCATACTGGCAAGCGCCTCATATGATCTGGGAGCACATTTCTGGCTGGAAGAACCGGGTACGGCAAAACCGTCTCTCATCCGATTATCTCGTCTCATTGATTTCAGCGGGGCTTTCGCCCAATTCGCATTCGACTATGTAAAAAAAGCTGACAGTGATACTCCTGCGGAGAATTCGGAGCGCAGTGAATTCGAAACCTTGTGGAAATCACTGTGACGTCAGAGAAATCCAGCTTCGGCCTGGCCAGCCAGTAGCAATCCCATATGGGCACGCACGCGGAGTCAGTTTCTCAAGCAGAGAATGCTTGCGGTCATATCGTTGAACTGCTGCTGCCGGGATATCCGGGCCAGGATGCCGATCGTCTGCTTTCCCTGTTAGACGCCAGCGGTCAGCCCAACCGATTACATCAATTTACCGAGGATATTCCTGCAGCAGAATCTGTCGGATCCCCCATCCTTCATGTGGCCGTCATTCATCTCGACCACCTGACAACGGCACCACTGAAGATAATTAAGCGGATTCAGGAACTCCACCCTCAGGCCGGTATCATTTTTGCCAGCGGTACCCCCGCAAAACACGCCGATCTAGCCAATGCACTCGAAATCCAGGACCTGTACGATTGTCGCGATTCGCTGCACATTGCCTTGGCGATTAGGCGTAGCTACCGACGACTCATATCTCAAAGGGAACGAAGACAGGGGGAAGCGCCACCGGTTACCGCGCGAACGAAGTCAATTCCATCAATTGCCCGAGATCAGGCAGAAACGCCAGGCTTGGAGCCTGTTCATACCCCCCTACCCGAGAGCAACGGGACACCAAAGCTGCACCCCCTTTTTCGTCCTCTTGTGAGCCTGGACGGAGATTCAAGAGCACATTACCTGGTCAATCCCTCTCTGCTTGGCGACAACGGAAATTCGATCGAAGCAGCATCCAGCACTGAATGCAAAGTTATCTTTGGCGAGCCACTGGAAATCGATGGCTGGCTGGTTGAACAGGCAGCAGACAAATTGGCAGAGCTTCGGGGAAAAGCCGGGCTGCATCTCGCCATCTCTGAAGAGTCCCTCGAGAGCGAAACCTTGTTGTTACGTACCTGCGAGTCGTTGCGCAGGTTCAATGTCAGGGGCAGCAGCCTGTACTTCAATTTTGATGCCACCCTGGTAAAAGAGGAAAATCGCCACTTTTTGCGATTTCTGTCCGGACTGAAAAAGGTGAACTGCCATATCAGCTGCTACAACGTGGATGACACGCGCGATCTTCCTGCAATACTCGCCCGATATGACGTTCACATGGCTCAGTATGCGGAAACCACTATTGAAAGGGCGCTCAATCAGTCCGATTGGGCGGAAAGGCTGGCGAAAACCAATATTGAAATTCAACGCAGAGGGATCAAGACACTTGCGGGAAACATCGAAAGTGCAGAAATGCTGACACGCTTGTGGCAGCTGGGAGTTAACTACGTTTGGGGAGACTTTCTGTATACCCCTCAAATTCACCAATCGCGATGAAACAGGGTTCCCCGTCATCCCTGACGGGGAACCCTGTATTCCAGTAATTGATATGCGTGATTCTTTCGGACCTACCAAGGCACGAAGGAATTGAATGCCCGCATCGGCTTGGCGATATCCCGGTTCATCCGGTACATGTGAAGATTCATTCCCTGTGCAGCGGCATTGAGGGAACCCGTAGTCTGCGTCATGGTACGCATCGACTGATCCATGGAATGGATATTGGTCAGCATCGGCTCCAGGGTGCCGACTTTGCGGTCTATCGAATCAAGACTGACCGTCATTGCGCGAACGTTGGTGGTCAACTGCCCCATGTTCCTGGAAACAGACTGCATATTGCCCGCCAAGGTGGTCATGTTGGTATCCACACTGATTGCCAGATAGTGCACATCGCGCTGAAGGTTGTAGATAAGGTAAAAGCCGTACAGGGCAAGGACAATGAAGGCGAACAGGGACGGATAGATAATCAGTTCCCAACGCCGTGCACTCGACTCGAAGACTTCAGATAGCCGCGCGTATTCCTCTGCATGGGATTCCGGCGGGTTCTCGCGGCCCTCTTTAATATTTTCTTCGCTCATGAGTCATAAACTCTAATAGGGTATTCATAAAATTTAGCATAATCGCATCAGAATTGCACTAAATAATTTTATAGGTAACTGTAAAACAAATAGTTAGCTTATTCTATTAAAGTTTTTTGTACGGCAGTAACTCAATTATAAACGGTTTCTCTCTTTTCGTTTGGAACTGGTCAAAAACCCTGCTGGATCGCTATCACCGAAGGAACCCGTTGCAGCAGTTAAATCAGCGGGGTAATCGAAGAAGCTGGGCACCCCGGGAGTCACCTGCCCTGTCGAGTATTCCGCCCAACTGCTGGACCTCTCCCCACTCATTGAGATCCCAAAAACGTACAGCCGCCTCGTAATAGGCATCCAAGGCATCCTCAGGTCGCCCCATGATGCGGTAGAGATTACCCAGTTCGGCAAATGCTTGGGGATCCTCAGGGCGTTCCGCAAGATAGCGAAGATAATGCATCTCAGCGGAATCAAAGTCCTCGCGCAAAAAAGCATTGCGCCCGGCCGCCAACCGCCTCTGGGTTCTTTCCTCCCCCCCTCGGTGAGCGGTTACAGGTTCGCGCTCAGGATCGCGAAAACGAGAACCCTTTTTTTCACCTTGCGGCGAGAAAGGCGCTGAACTCGACTCAGTCGGGCGAAATACCGAATCCACTTCAGCCGTCATTCCAGCCTTCCCTCCCGGGACAGGCAAGGAAGCTGAATGACTCTTGCTGGCTGGAACATTCGTTTTGCTGCCGCTCTCTTCTCCCCTACTGGAAGCATCGGCTTTCTGCTGTCCCGCAGGGGTTGATGTGACTGTATTCGGGATTGGCGGAACGGAAGAAGGGTCGATACTCCCCGCCGCGTGCCCGAATATCGGCGCCCTGAAGTAGAAACCAACGAGCAGAAAACAAAAGAACCCCAACAAGACCAGATGGGTCGCCAACCAGTTTAGAAGAAGCCCCAGATATGCCATGTCTTTCCTATCCCCGCCCGCTTTTAGTCAACAGGTTTCAACGGAGAGGTCGTTCGTTTGCCACGCCGTTCTTCGAACCGCTTTTTTCAGGAAAACTATCAGGATACGGGCAAGGGTGAAAGCTCACGCTGATTTCACTGGGAAATCAATTCTGGATACAGAACTGCCGCCAGGGCATTCCATTCCGCCGCTCCCTTGCTTCGTGGTTGCTGCTCGAATACAGCCAGACCTTCGCTGAAGGAACGCCGGTAGGCGGTACGCTGTGCAAGACGGGGGCGAAGGAACTCTATACCCGGGAGACTGATCAAGGCCGCTGCAGCCTCGTCCGATTCACGAATCGCATGGTGCGTGTCAGCACGGTTGATAAAGCCCAGCACTTCGATGTCGCGGCCATTCGCGTTCGCCGCCACAAACCGCAGGAACCGTTGGGTTGACCAGATATCAGCCTGACTGGGAGGCACCGGAACGAGAATGCGATCCGCAAGACCTATGACCGTGCGGAGATTCTCCATCGAAGCCGTACCGACATCCACGAGCACCTGGTCGTGGGACTTGAGTACGTCCGGATTGTCGTGCAATAGCGCCGCGGGCTCACGCCTGACCCTGGGTTTGTAGCCCTCTTCGCCACGCACCTGGAGCACATCGCTCAGGGTAGCCTGGGGATCGGCATCGACCACCATCACATCCGTGCCAGCCAGGGCCAGCCACACCGCCAGATTGAAGGTCACCGTACTTTTGCCGGATCCCCCCTTGAGGCTGCCGATCATGGTGATCAAAGAAAGCTTTCTCCCGAATGTTTCCAGAGCCCTCGCGAAGGGTTATCAATACAGTCCGGCGAGGGGATATGCTGACTCAAACCCGCCAACTGCTGGGGTTTCACTCCGAAGGTTAGCATAGCCATTCTGTTGCCTGCTCCAGGGCGGCACCACCCCGCGCCAGGAAGCAATCCAAGGCGATGAGTAAGATGGGTGACCCATCATGGGTGGCCGACCCACGTAAGGATGTGAAGGCCACATTCCATGTGAAGGGTATCCCGTCAGGTTAAACCCGGGAGCACCCAGTTGAGGTGCAGGCGGAAATACCCCCGGTCCACCAAATGGCAATCCCGGGTAAGGCAGCGGATATGGCGGTGGCGGCAGCATCCCCATGGGTGCAGGATGGCCGTAAGTCGAGACATAGTGGCCGCCTGGAACCATCGGATAAGGCGAACCGAAGTGAGGTTGTGCCACTCCCGGGTAAGTTTGTGCTGCCACAGGGTATTGGTGCACCCCGCTGTCCTGATGCCGAGGAGCAATCTCCATCGGTCGATCAGCGGGACGCCAGGCGTACTGTTTCGCAAATGCAGGAGCGCCTGCCGAAGACGGGACAGACTGTCCCTGGACAGAGACAAAAAGACGTCCTGGATAAATCGGCGCCGGGGGTGGCGGAGGCCTCAGAAAATTGCCTCGTGGCACGGGTCGAAAGCGGGGATCGCTGAATCCCGGCAGCATCGCCGGCGGCATCGGCGCCATCGGCATCCCCGCAGTCAATCCCTCCGCGGACGGGCGCCAGCGCTGAACCTCCGCTACGGCAACCGCATTGCCAGCCATTGCCAGCGACAATACACCCAACCTCACCCAACGGTCGATTCTCATTGATTTCTCTCGTTTATTTGGTGCCGGGTCGAGATAAGGGCGTATCGCTCAGCCCTTTCAACCCATTTATCATCAACTTTAATTAAATCGCAATATATACGCTTATGCATGACTGTCAACCACAACATGTTGTGAAGAAGTCCTGTGGAAAACTGTGGAGAGAATGTGCATATAGCTTGGAAAAAATAATATTTTTCTTATTTTTCATAGCCTTGCTCGTAACGGCAGCCACCCTGAGCTGCAAATCGACAGGAGTGAAAAACGGACCCACTACGGCAATACAAGCTTCTTTCTGACATCGGATCCTTTTTGCTGAGAAATCAGGTACAAGCACCTGACCGCTCAGCGAATTGACGGAACCTCAAAGACTCTTGGCCGGACGCGCTGTCGATACACTACCAGTACGGGGCCAGCATCGGAGACGGAGAGTAAGGCTGAGGATAGACTGGCGGCATGTAGGGATACCTTGGTTGCGGAACCGACCAAAGCGGCAAAGTCGGGGTAGTCGGGTAAACAGGGCCCATTCCAGTCTGAGGACCCTGATAATAGGGAGGCCCCAAAGGATACGCGGGCGGCAAAGGTATTGGTTTGGGATCGTAGGTCTCAGCCGATCTTATGCGGGGCTTCTCAACGGGTCGAAATCGCGTCGGGGATTCTTTTCCACTCTGTTTAGAAAACGAATCCTGACCAGGATCTGAATGCGTTCGTTTATCCGGCCTGAATACCGCTGCGTCGCGGGACCCTGACGATTCAATCTCTGCCGACAAAGCAACAGCATGGCCTACGTGAATGCAGGACCCGGTCACCAGCAGCGAGAGAAAAACCGACTTCCATTTAATCAAAATCACATCCAGAGGCTTCAGTTCGGAGTTCCTTCCTGGCTGATTCAGACACCTGAGGAGTGGAAGAGGTTCTCCGCTTAACCCATTATTATAGATGGATTTTTTATATTAACCACGAATCAGGCCAAGCCGTCGTCGCTGAGGTTGTCGCTAGACTGCAGGCGAATGCCGCGACGAGGGCGGTTGCCGACGCCCTCCTCCTCGATAGCCTCTTTGTTGGGCGGAGGTGGCTCCTGTTTCTCCACTTTAACGAGTCCAGGCTTGGAGCGAACCTTTTTCGCAGCCACGGCCGGGCTCTTCTTCTCCACCGCGGTCTTCTCTAGCGGTGTCTTTTTTACTGAGGTCTTCTTTGCCGGAGTCTTCTTGGCAATCGCCTTCTTCCGCGCCACCGGCTTTTTCTTAGCCGCCTTCTTCCGTGCCGGCTTACGCACAACGATCTTTTTCCGAGTCGGCTGCGTGACCGGTTTTTCTAGTTCCACGACATCGGCAAGTTCAGGCTTTTCCTTCACTTGTGCGACAGAGACCCCGTCGTCAGACCTGGCTTCTCGATCTTGCGGGTCCGGTTTGGCCGGCAGCGGTTTCCTGATCGTTTCAGCCTGCTCACGCAGTTGAACCCTGTCTTGGACAGCCTCTTTTCGGGAGGCGCGCTTTTGCAGCAGAGACTGGACCACGCCGACCAGGCCAAAGATCGCCATGACCACGACACCCCAGACCCGCACCCACACAGGCTGCACAGGCACCGAACCATCGCGTGAGCGATCCTTGCGCGTATCCTTTTGTTCCGGCAACAGACCTTCCTGCTCACAATCCACGCCGGCCACGTCACAAAGAGCAGGAGCCGCGTTCACACATCCGAGCGGAATCACGACTAGCGTCAGGATAGTGGAAACCAGCACCCCGGAGGCGAGCGAGATAGCCATACCCTGAAAGATGGGATCGAAGAAGATGACCGAGGACCCGGCCACGAGCGCAAGCGCCGTGATCAAGATGGGCCGCGTCCGTGTCTTGCAGGCGCCCAGCACGGCCTCCACCACAGTCTGGCCCTCCCGGATCGCATGCACGGAGAAGTCAACCAACAGGATCGAGTTCCGCACAATGATTCCGGCGAGCGCGATCCAGCCAATCATCGAGGTTGCAGTGAACTCACCACCCCACCCCAGCTGGAAAAACAGGGCATGCGCGGGAATGATGCCCAGCAGCGTAAGAGGAATGGGTGCCATGATCAGCGCAGGCACCCGGAAGTTGCCAAACTCCCACACGACCAGGATGTATATCAAACCGAGTGCCGCGATGAACGCCAGGCCCATATCGCGGAAGGTCTCATAGGTGACCGTCCATTCACCTGCCCACTCAATCGCTGATTCCGTATCGTCCGGTGGTGGACCGGTCCAATAAATGTTGTCACACAGGCGTGCACCGTCCGGGGTATCGCAACCCAGTTCCTCCAGTTTTTCCTGAACCTGCATCATGCCGTAGACGGGCGCGGCCAGCTTGCCGCCGACGTCCGCCACCACGTACTCCACCGGCCGCAGGTCCTTGTGGTAGACGATATGGGATTCAACCCGACGCTCAAACCGGCCCAACTCCCTCATCGGCACCCCGACACCGTCGGAGGCCGTGACCAGGATGTCGCCAAGGCGCGAAACGTTCGAACGTTCCGCCAACGGTATCTGGATCACGATATTGATCGGTTCGTGACCTGCGCGCTGCTTGACATCACCCAGGACGAAGCCCCCCAGCGCCATGGCCAACTCGCGATTGATCGCCTCTACGGTTATCCCGCGGCGCTGTGCCTTTTCGTAATCGATCTCGAAATGCCAGTAGTCATACGGCTCGCGCATGTAATTGTCGACATCCACCAGGCTTTCTGTCTGCCTGAAGATATCGGTCAAT
>Ga0180435_10004589_pt1 | contig 13604 bp, 14 predicted proteins | sample SS_ome_3_FD_132467 | JGI IMG/M metagenome (GOLD analysis project Ga0180435, IMG submission 132467) | Hypersaline lake sediment archaeal communities from the Salton Sea, California, USA - SS_3_S_1 metaG | ecosystem: Environmental > Aquatic > Non-marine Saline and Alkaline > Hypersaline >... | reverse complement strand
TCCGACCGAGAGCAGTCGAAATGAGGATCGGTCTGGTCTGTCCCTACGACATGGGCGTGCCGGGAGGTGTGCAGGATCAGGTGACGCGACTGGCTCGTTGGTTGCGTGCCGAGGGACACGCGGTGAAGGTCGTCGGCCCCGGTCATTGCGACTTGCCCGGATTCGTCTCCCTAGGCCCGACGACGGTAATTCCGGCCAACGGAGCCAAGACTCCCGTTGCGCTCGCCCGGGGCGTTGGAAACGCAGTGCTCGCCGCACTCGCCGACGTCGATGTCGCTCACGTTCATGAACCGTTGATGCCACAGGTCTCCTTGGCTGTGCTCCGGCGGGCGACGGTGCCGCTCGTGGGCACGTTCCACTCGGATGTGTCCCGTGTCGGCGCAGGTATCTACCGCTTGGGCAAGCCGCTCACGTCACGGTGGTTCAAGCGGCTCAACGTCATGACGGCCGTCAGCTCGGTTGCAGCCCGAGTTGTCGAGTACACGGGCCGCGTCCGCATTATTCCGAACGGAATCGACGTTGCCGACTATGCGCCCACGGCCAAGAGAGCCGATTCGGTGGTCTTTCTGGGGAGAAACGACGAGCGTAAGGGGCTACACGTACTACTCGAGGCGTGGCCGCTGATCCGCGCTGCGCAACCGGAGGCAACGCTCACCGTCGTGGGAGCCGATCCGGTCGGCCCACCCCGATCTGGAGTCACCTTTGTTGGAAGGGTTTCCGAGGCTGAGAAGATCGCCCATCTCGCGGCAGCCAGCATCTGTTGCGCACCGAATCTGTCCGGAGAGAGCTTCGGCATTGTTCTCGCCGAGGCAATGGCTGCAGGCTGCGCGGTGGTTGCCAGCGCTCTCCCCGGGTTTGTTTCCGTTGCAGGGGACGCAGCCCGTCTCGTCGCGCCGGGTGATGCGGACGGCCTCGCCGGCGCAGTGATCGCGCTACTCGATACGCCGAACGACATCGGCGCGCTGGGCAAAGCAGCCCGGCTCAGAGTGCAGAGGTTTGATGGCAGCGTCGTAGCTGCTGCCTACCTGGGCGCGTACGAAGACGCGCTCGCGGGCTAGCCTCAACATCTCCCACGCAGCCCTTTGGCCGACATCGCAGCCGGGCGTTTGTAGTGCACTGCGCGGCTAGGTTCGGTCAGGCTCGCCGGTACACTGAAGAAGTGGGATTGACTTAGGAGCAGAAATGAACACGTCGTCATCAGAGCGAGGAACCGACCTCGTCAAGCGGGGCCTTGCAGAAATGCTCAAGGGCGGCGTCATCATGGACGTCGTCAACGCCGAACAAGCTCGTATCGCCGAAGAGGCGGGCGCGGTCGCCGTCATGGCCCTGGAGCGGGTTCCCGCCGATATCCGGGCCCACGGAGGCGTGGCTCGGATGGCAGATCCTTCGATCGTCGAGGAGATCGTCAACTCCGTCTCGATTCCAGTGATGGCGAAGTCGCGGATCGGGCATTTTGTCGAAGCCCGGGTACTCGAGTCACTGGGTGTGGACTACATCGACGAGTCCGAAGTCCTGACCCCGGTGGATGACAACCATATCGACAAATGGAATTTCACAGTTCCGTTCGTCTGCGGGGCCAAGGATCTCGGCGAGGCCCTACGCCGAATCGGTGAAGGGGCCGCAATGATCCGGACCAAAGGGGAGCCGGGGACGGGAAATGTCATCGAGGCTGTCAAGCACATGCGGATGATGAACAAGCAGATCCGCCGCTTGACGGTGCTTGATGAGAATGAGTTGATGGCGGCTGCCAAAGAATTGCGGGCCCCGTATACGCTTGTCAGGGAAGTAGCCGAAACGGGGAAACTGCCGGTGGTCAATTTCGCCGCCGGGGGTATCGCCACCCCCGCGGACGCAGCCCTGATGATGCAACTCGGTTGCGATGGAGTCTTCGTCGGCTCAGGTATCTTCAAGTCCGGAGATCCGGCAGTTCGCGCCCGGGCAATAGTCGAGGCAACGACCTTCTATCAGGATGCTGGCAAGATCGCCAAGGTATCGCGCAACCTGGGCGAGGCCATGGTTGGCATCAACATCGATACGCTCAGCCCGGAAGAGCGAATGCAAGACCGCGGCCTGTAGAAAGAAGGCATTCGAATGAAGCGGGTCGGGGCCCTAGCGCTCCAAGGTGATTTTCGTGAGCACCTTGCCGTCGTGCGCAGCCTTGGTGCCGAAGGTGTCGAAGTGCGAACTCCGGAGGATCTGGAAGGCCTTCACTCGCTCATCATCCCCGGCGGGGAATCGACGACCATCGGGCGCCTGGCGACCATCTACGGGCTGATAGATCCGCTTCGGGAGCTGATTGCCAACGGGTTGCCTGTGCTCGGAACCTGTGCCGGCATGATCTTCCTGGCCGGGGGAACCCTGCGCTATGAACAACCGCAACTTGGTGTGCTTGATGTCGTGGTCGAGCGAAACGCATTCGGCCGCCAGGTGGATTCATTCGAAGCGGATCTACCTGTTGTGGGTATGGCGGCGCCGATTCACGCTGTCTTCATCCGGGCGCCTTGGATCGCCAAAGTTGGGTCGGCAGTCGACGTCCTGGCTTCGGTTCGCGACCCCGAGTCGGGGGAGGAGCGCCCCGTCTTTGTGAAACAAGAGCGTATCCTGGCTACATCATTTCACCCTGAGCTGACAGACGACACGCGGATTCATGAAATGCTGATGGAGGTGGGTTGAATGGCCGGGCATTCGAAATGGGCGAATATCAAGCATCGCAAGGGACGCCAGGATGCCAAGCGCGGCAAGCTCTTCGCGAAGTTGATCCGCGCCATCGAGGCCGCCGCCCGGCAAGGGGGCGGCGATATCACCGCCAATCCCACCCTGGCCACAGCAGTTCAGAAGGCCAAGGACAACTCTGTTCCCAAGGACAACATCGAACGAGCGATAGCTCGCGGCTCGGGCGGAGAGGAGGGCGTCGTCTATGACGAGGTCTGGTACGAGGGATATGCCCCGGGCGGAGTTGCGCTGTACGTACAAGTGCTCACCGACAATCGAAACCGGGCCGCCTCCGATGTACGGGCAGCATTCACCAAGCACGGTGGCAGTCTGGGCGAGCCGGGTTCGGTTGGCTACCTATTCGAGCAAAAGGGATACATCCTCGCCGGGGGAGACGAGGACACGGTGATGATGGCTGCCCTCGAAGGCGGTGCCGATGATGTCACTGCCAGCGACGAGAGCTGGGAGATAGTATGCGCACCCGGTGATCTGGCAGCGGTCCGCATCGCTCTGGAGGAGGCTGAAGTGGTCGTCGAGCAAGCCGAGGTGACTCAAATGCCATCGGTCTCGGTGGCCGTCGACGAGTCGAAAGCCACACAAATTCTACGCCTCGTTGATGTGCTCGAAGATCTCGATGATGTGCAAGCGGTTTTCGGCAATTTCGATATCCCGGATGAGGTCCTCGCTTCGCTCAGCTAGCTGAGGGTCTCGCCGAGTAGCGCAAGGTGCTTGCATCCCTCGGATGCGCGGCCGATCATGCCGGTGCTTGGCATCCTGACTGGTGCTCTCTACGCTGTGGGAACATATGTTCGTTCTTGGAATCGACCCCGGGCTTTCGACCCTTGGTTACGGCATCCTCGAAGCGCGTGGCCATTCCATCGGGGCCGTCGTTGCCGGCACGATTCGCACGCAGCCGGGTACCGACGTCGGCCGCCGGCTTGCTGAGCTCTATCGCGACCTCAACGAACTGATCGCAGAGTATCGCCCCGATGCGGCGGCTGTGGAGCAGGTGTTCGTGAACCGCAATCTTCAGACGGCAACTGCGGTGGGCCGCGCGTCGGGGGTTGTCTTGCTGGCGTTGGCTGAGGCGAGGGTGCCCGTCGCCGAATACTCGCCGTCGGCGGTCAAGAGAGCGTTGACCGGATACGGCAACGCAGACAAGCAGCAGATGAAGAAGGTCGTTGCAATGCGGCTTGGACTGACCGAGTTGCCCAGTCCCGCCGACGCGGCCGACGCTCTGGCCATTGCGCTGTGCCACCTCCAGGGGGCTGCAATGCGACGAGCGGTAGAGGGTGCTTCATGATCGGCCGCCTTGCCGGAGACGTTGCGGAGAAATCGCCTGATCGTGCCCTGATCGATGTCAACGGAGTCGGATATCTGGTCGCAGTCACGCCGCGAACCGCTGCGGTGTTACCGCCGGTTGGTGATCCGGCGCTTCTCCACACCCACTTGCATGTGCGCGAGGACGTCATGCCTCTCTACGGATTCGTCAGCGTAGATGAGAGAGACATATTCGAAACCCTGATTGGTGTCAGCGGGGTCGGGCCGAAGCTGGCGCTTGCGGTGCTGGCCACGCTGAGCCCGGATGAATTGCGTCAAGTAGTACTCAGCGAAGACGCTGCAGCTCTCACCGCTGTGCCCGGTATCGGGTCGCGCAGCGCACAGAAGCTATTACTCGAGCTTCGTCCGAAGATGGACCTTCCGGATTCGCCGCTGCAGCCGGGTAGCGAAATTGCCGAGGTGCGCGAGGCGCTGGAGAGTCTCGGCTACCAGAGCGCAGAGATTCGAGAGGTTCTGCGCGATCTCCCCGGTGACGGTTCGATTGAAGAGCTGCTTCGTCGGGCGTTGCAGGAACTCGGGAAGCAGAGATGAGCGCCCATGCGTGACGAGGGCCTTCTGATGACGAATCCGTTTCCCGAGGAGGAACAGGAGGAGATGACCCTCCGCCCTCGCCACATGACCGATTTCATCGGCCAGACTGAGTTGAAGGAGCGCCTCGCCATCTTGATCGAAGCTGCCCGGCAGCGAGGCGAGTCGGTAGATCATGTCCTGTTCTCCGGACCTCCCGGATTGGGTAAGACATCCTTAGCGGGGATCCTTGCCGCAGAAATGGGCGCGCATTTCCAAGCCACTAGTGGGCCCGCCCTGGAGCGGCCGGGGGATCTGGCTGCAGTCATAACCAATCTCGAGCGCGGGGATGTCCTGTTCATCGACGAGATTCATCGGCTGCCCCGCCAGGTCGAGGAAGTTCTCTACCCGGCGATGGAAGACTTCCAGCTCGACATCGTGGTCGGGAAAGGACCGGCGGCGCGTTCGATTCGCCTCGAACTCCCTCCCTTCACCCTGGTCGGTGCAACCACGCGGGTTGGCCGGGTCGCACCGCCGCTACGGGATCGCTTCGGTTATGTGGCCCGTCTCGATTACTACAACTCCGCCGATCTGGCCCGCATTGTGTTGCGCTCCGCCCAAATTCTCACAGTCGACATCACTGCCGACGGAGCCGACACGGTTTCGTACAGATCGCGGGGTACGCCGCGCATCGCCAATCGCCTCCTGCGTCGTGTTCGCGATTTCGCCACAGTGCGCTCGGATGGCTTGGTCGACGAGGCAACTGCTCTGCGGGCGCTCGAGGTCTTTGAAGTTGACGGCGCAGGTCTCGACAAGGTGGATCGGGCAATACTCGAGGCAATCATCGGCAAGTTCGGCGGAGGTCCCGTGGGCCTCTCGACGTTGGCTATCGCCGTTGGCGAGGAGCCCGAGACGGTGGAAGATGCCTACGAGCCCTATCTTCTCCAGGAAGGTTTCTTGCAGCGAACGCCCCGGGGTCGGGTTGCGACGGTACGGGCCTACGAGCATCTCGGAGTCGAGCCACCCGATCCGGGCGGTCAAGCACAGCTCCTCTAGAAGGCCTCCCGATCGCCCCAGAGGTCTTCGACCAGGGCGATGAAGTCCGTCGATGGGGCGGCGAAGAATGTACGCCCCAGATCGACAGCCCTGCTCTGCAGGTCATGGCGTTGCCTGCCGATGGCGGTGAGCACGGCATCGCGATCGACTCCCTCGATCAGCGCTTGATCGGTGTTGAAGCGGCCCACCAGTACCGCGAGATCATGGTCGTCCCCGAGCAGATCGGTCAGTTGCTCCAATTCCAGCTCATATCGCATCATGGTTACGGGATCGAGCACGTTGAGTGCCTCGATCTGATGACGCAGATACTTGGCGCGCTTGCGCCAGACATGCAGCAGCGTGTCGGTAGGAGAGTCGGCGACGATACGCATTCCTCGCCTTCCCCGCTTGTAGACACGCTGCAATCCGGGCGCAATGGAAGCGAACTCATGAGGCAGGGGCAGGTTGGCTTCACCGGCGCGACGCGACCATCGTTTGCTTCGTTCTCGCACGTTGTGGAGTTGATCGATGATCGAGCTCATATGTGCCTCGTTCTCGAGCAGTGCCTGAGATTCGCTGTGAAACCGCTCCTCGAGACGAGTCTCGAGCTTGCGCACCGATGGGGCCAGCGCGAGGTCATCGGGGAGCAATCGGTCGAGCACTTCTGCCATTACCCAGGTGTCGCGTACCGCTCCGAGCTCTGCAGCGACCAGCTTGAGAACCTGGTTGTCGGTGTGATAGCAGTCGTGAGAGATGGTGTCGCGAACCAACCGCAGCACGGCCCGGAGTCGCTTGAGGGCCTTGCGAGTTGAGTGGACGGCGATAGCTTGCCGGTCAGGTGCTGCTTCTGCGATAGCTAGGGCCACGGCGAATTGTTCAGCCACTACCCGGTCGATGCCCTGGGCAAGTGTTTCACCTGCGAGGAATCGCATGGAACCGGGGGAATGCCGGAGGTCCGCGGGATTCGAGATCGTCACAAGCCAGCAGGCTAACCGATTGGCGAGGGCCAATCCCAACCAGCACGGCAAAGGGATCGGAGAGACGCGTGCCTCGGACACAACTACCCTCGGCGGCGGTGAACACGGATCTCTTTGACTACATGCTGCCCGCCTCTGCCATCGCGCAGGAGCCCCTCGAACCGCGTGATCGCGCCCGCCTGTTGCGCTGCACGGGGCGTGAGGATCGGCTGTTTCGCGAGCTTCCCGACATTCTCTGCGCCGGTGATCTCCTGGTGGTCAATCGGACCCGGGTCCGGGCGGCTCGTCTCCACGGGATAAAGGAGGGGACGGGGGGCGCGGTCGAGCTTCTTCTGCTGCGGCGCGTGGATGAGCGGCGATGGGAGGCATTGGCTCGCCCGGCTCGCCGCATCCGGGCAGGGACAGTCATCGATTGTGATGGATTGCGGGCAGAGGTGTTGACAGATCCCGAGCGCGGCGAAGTCATCCTCGCCCTCGACGCTGCCGGCGGCGATGTCGAAGCAGCGGTCGCCGATGTCGGCGAAATCCCTCTACCGCCCTACTTCCACGGTGATCTACCTGATCCCGAGCGCTACCAAACCGTCTTTGCCCGCAACGTAGGGTCGGCCGCCGCTCCAACGGCGGCTCTGCACTTCACCCGTGAGTTGGTTGGGCGTTTGCAGGAAGCCGGGCTCAGCTTCGCTGAGGTGGAGCTCGAGGTGGGCCTCGATACGTTCCGGCCGATCGGCACCAGCACCATCTCGGATCACACGATGCACACTGAGTTGTGGGAAGTGCCGGAGAAGACGGCGCGAGCGATCGCCGAAACCCGTCGGCGGGGCAAGAGGGTTATCGCAGTCGGAACGACTGTGGTGCGCACTCTGGAGAGCGCCGCCGTTGCCGGGGCCTTGGTGCGTGCCGGGCGAGGAGATACCGACCTGTTCATCAGCCCCGGCTACGAGTTGCAGGTGGTGGATGCGGTTTTGACCAACTTCCATGCGCCCCGGACCACGCTTATCGTGATGATCGCCGCCTTGCTCGGGGAGCAGTGGAGGGATCTATACAACCACGCTCTGCAGGCCGGCTACCGATTTCTCTCCTTCGGAGATGCCATGTTGATCGAAGATCCGAAGCGGGGGCCGAGATGAGCGTTTCGTGGGAGTCGACGGGTAGCCACGGTCCGGCTCGCATCGGCATCTTGAGTACGCCACACGGCGATGTCCCCACCCCCGCCTTTATGCCGGTCGGCACTCGGGGCACCGTGAAGACCCTCGATAGCGAAGATTTGGAACGGGTCGGGGCTCAAATTGTGCTCGCCAACACCTACCATCTCATGCTTCGGCCCGGAGCCGACACCGTCGCGAGCCTCGGCGAATTGCACGGGTTCATGTCGTGGCCCGGTCCGATCCTGACGGACTCCGGCGGCTACCAGGTATTCAGCCTGGAGCCCGAGATCACAGAGGAGGGGGTTGCCTTTCGCTCGACATACGATGGATCGCGGGTTGAATTGACTCCCGAGCGGGCCGTTGCCGTTCAGGAAGCTCTGGGCTCTGACATTGCCATGGTCCTCGACGTGCTGATCGGGCTTCCGGCAACACGGGACGACACTATCGCAGCAATGGAGAGGACGATGCGTTGGTCGCGTCGAGCGCAGGCCGCCAAGACTCGAGACGACAGAGCGCTCTGGGGAATCATCCAGGGAGGCTCGGACCGGGATCTGCGCGCACAATCTGCCGCCGCGACCGCTGCGCTGGGCTTCCCGGGATTCGGAATCGGGGGCCTGTCGGTCGGCGAGACCGTTGCGGCACGCAATGGGGCCATCGAGGCCATCGTGCCGGAGCTGCCCCCATCAGCCCCTCGGTACGTGATGGGGCTGGGGGATACAGAGGGGATTCTCGATTGCGTGGCTCGAGGGGTTGATCTGTTCGACTGTGTTCTGCCTACCCGACTGGCTCGCCACGGCAAGGTGCTGAGCAGGTCTGGCGACTACTCGATCAAGCGAGCGGAATGGGCCATCGACGAGCAACCTCTAGCGGAAGACTGTGAGTGTGTTGCCTGCCGTCGCTACACCCGTGGCTATGTGCGGCACCTTTTCGTGACAAGGGAGTTCCTCGGGCCCCGCTTGCTCAGCGTCCACAATCTGACGTACACGCTGGCGCTCATGCGGGATATCAGAGCTGCAATCGGTGCCGGGCAATTTGCGGAGTTCCGGGCGACTGCCGTGAGCAAACGTGCGGCGGAGGGGGCGATGGGCTAGCACTTATCCTGCAGAGCACTAACCTATGGCAGCCCGGGTCCACTGTTCGGCTCGGGCATGGTTCCCAATGGAGGCTCCTGTGCCATACCACGCGATCCTTACCGGGTTGCTCCTCGCAACAGAAGAGGGCAGCGAGCCAACCGGCTCTCTGCTCGGTCTGCTATTCCCGCTCATCATCTTCGGTGGCCTTTTCTACGTCGCCCTGATCCTGCCGCAGCGGCGCCGCCAGCGTCAGATGCAGGAGTTGCGTGACTCGGTCGTGGTCGGTGACCAGATCCGCACGATTGGCGGCATCCTCGGCCGGGTGACCAGCATCGACGGCGAAGAAGCAACCATTGACGTCGGTGGTGGGACGACCCTGACGCTGACTGTTCGGGCGATCGCGGAAAAGCTGGGAGAGACACAAGAGTGAATCGCCGTCCTCTCTGGATCTCACTGATTCTCGTTGTAGCTCTTGCCTGGGGCTCGCTGGCTGCGATGCTTGCGGCGAGCTGGGAACCCAAGCTGGGGCTCGATCTTCAGGGTGGTTTCTCAGTCGTGCTGGCCGCGCCTGAGGGAATCGACAGCGATGTCCTCGACCAGGCCGTCGAGACGATGCGGCAACGTATCGAGAGCCTCGGCGCAGTACAGGAACCGGAGATCTCGGTGCAAGGCGACCGTCGGATCCTGGTCCAGTTGCCCGGCGTCGAAGATCGAGAACGAGCGCTGGCGGCGGTAGGAACCACCGGACAGCTGACGTTTCGCCCAGTCCTCGATGTTCAGCCGATCAGTCCGGCCTTTCTCGATGGCACCCTGCCGCTTCCTGATGCGCTGACGACAACGACGACCACTGCCGCACCGGACGACGACGAAGGCACCTCCGAGGAGCCCACGACGACGACCACTACCACGACCACAACGACCGAGCCTCCGGTGATCCCCGATGACATCGACCCCGAAACCGGGCTGAGCCTCGCCGACGATCCCGAGAAGAACGTATACCTTCCGGATGAGAGCGGCGCCGTCTACTCACTTGGGCCCGCTTTCCTCACCGGCGCAGACCTCACCGGAGCCGAGCCAGGTTTCAGTGGTGTTCAGGTCGGGGGTGGTGGCGGATGGACCGTAGATCCATCGTTCACATCCGAGGGCGGCGACAAGTTCGAGGCCGCTACCGGCGTACTCTCGACCTTCACCTACGGCGACCCGAGGCGCCAGATGGCCATCGTGCTCGACGGCACCGTCATCTCAGCTCCCTCGATCGCCGCAGAGGTAGCGCCGGGGGAGACCCTGCCGGCAGATACCGTCGTGATCACCATCGGCGCCAGCGAGGATGCTCAAGCCGAAGCCGAGGATCTGTCCACGGTGCTCAAATACGGTGCGCTGCCCACCACCTTCGAACGTGAGAGCGAAGGATCAGTTTCCGCCAGTCTCGGCTCCGACTCGCTGCGCGCCGGCCTCCTTGCCGGCATGGCAGGTCTTGCCTTGGTGGCGATTGCGCTCATGGCCTACTACCGCATTCTCGGCCTGATTGCGGTGGTGGGTTTCACCGTGTTTGGCTCGCTACTGATCGGGACGATCATCTTCCTCGGCCAGGTACAGGGCACGACGCTGACCTTGTCCGGCGTCACCGGCATCATCGTGTCGATCGGTATCACTGCTGACTCATACATCGTCTTCTTCGAAAGGGTGAAGGAAGAGCACCGCCGTGGCCGTGCCCTCAAGCCGGCGGTGGACTACGGATTCAAGCGCGCTTTCCGCACAATCCTCACTGCCGATACGGTGACGCTGGCCGGGTCCGCGCTGCTTTGGCTGCTAGCAATCGGCCCGGTGAAGGGCTTTGCACTGACTCTTGGCATCGCCACGATCATCGACGTCGTGGTGGCCTACTTCTTCACTCGCCCATTCGCCCAGCTACTCGTTCGCAGTCCTCTTGGTGAAGGAGGTGCCCTGTCCATCAGGGGCGCCATGGGACGCGGCGCAGCCGAAGGGGTGGCGTCATGAGCCTCTGGCGCAACCTCTATCGAGGAGAGACCGAATTCGATTTCGTACGGCATCGACGGAGGTTCTTCGTGATCTCTGCGATCGTGGTGGGCGTGTCGCTGCTGTCGTTGCTGATTCGCGGCCTCGACGGAAGCGTTGATTTCACCGGTGGCGCCATCGTTGAAGCACCCAACGTCTCCGCCGAGGATGTCGCCGGGTATCGCGACGGCTTGTCGGATATCGGCCAAGACGGGGCACGGGTTCAGATACGTACGGAACCGGACGGCAGTGAGACGGTGATCGTCCAAACGGAGCCGCTACAGGTGCAAGAGCGGGATGACCTGGTCGGCACCGTCGCTGAGGTTGCCGGTGTCGACCCCAACGAAACGTCTATCGAGTCGGTAGGGCCCACCTTCGGCACCGAGATCACCCGCCGAGCTATCGAAGCTCTGGTGATCTTCCTGGTCGTCGTGACCATGTTCATCACGTGGCGGTTCGAGTGGAAGATGGCGGTGGGTGCCCTCACGGCCCTTTTCCATGATCTCATCATCACCGCAGGCATCTACTCAATCATCGGTTTCGAGGTGACGCCCTCCACAGTGATCGCCATCCTCACCATTCTCGGCTACTCGCTATATGACACCGTGGTCGTCTTCGACAAGATCACCGAGAACGTGCACGAACTCGGTAACCGGCATACATTCACCGAGATTTCGAACCTCTCGATGAATCAGGTATTGATGCGATCACTCAATACGTCGCTGACATCGCTGCTGCCGATCGGGAGCCTTCTCTTCGTCGGGTCCTATCTGCTCGGCGCGGCGACGCTGCGCGAATTCGCCCTGGCGTTGTTCATCGGTATCGCCGCCGGTACGTACTCTTCGATCTTTGTCGCCACCCCGCTACTCACGGAGTGGAAGGAACGCGAACCGCAGTGGCAACGCATGCAGCGGCGGGTCGCGCGGCGGTCCGGAGAAACGGTGCTGACCGCGGCTGAAGTGGCGACGGCAATGGCGGTAGAGGAGCGTAGTACCGGGGCAACGCCCCGCGCTCCCAAACAGCGCGGAAAGCGCCGGTAAACTGCTCTTGTGATCGAATCAAGAATCCGCTCGTTCATTCGTGATGTTCCGGATTTCCCCGAGCCGGGGATCATGTTCAAGGACATCACCCCATTGCTGGGTAATCACGAGGTCTTTAGCGACGCTATGGACGCGATGATTGAGCCGTATCGAGATAGCGGTATCACCAAGGTGGTCGGGGTGGAAGCCCGCGGCTTCATCTTTGCTGCCCCAATCGCGATTCGGCTTGGAGCCGGCTTTGTTCCCGTTCGGAAACCGGGGAAGCTTCCCCACGACGTCAACCACCAGGTCTATGACCTCGAATACGGCACGGATCGTGTCGAGATTCACCGTGACGCGGCCACACCCGACGACAACGTACTCGTTGTCGACGACGTGCTCGCCACCGGGGGCACGGGCCGGGCAACTACAGACCTCATCCGTGCTCTCGGCGCTCATGTCGTCGGTTTCACGGTTCTAGCCGAGCTTGCGTTCCTGGGAGGCCGGGAGCGACTGGGCGGGGTCGATGTCCACGCGGTGGTGAGGTATGGCGCTTCCTGAGACCGTCGAGACAGAGCCGCAGATCCACCTGGAGAAGATCGAGGAGCTCTACCGCTCCCACTACCCGGACGCGGACTTAACGGCAATCAATCGTGCCTACGAAGTGGCGATGGCCGCGCATGCCGGGCAGACGCGTCGTTCCGGCCACGCCTACATCACCCATCCGCTGATAGTCACCGAGATCCTCGCCAGCTACGGAATGGACGAGGCGACGCTGATCGCAGCCATTCTTCATGACACGGTCGAGGACACCGAAATCTCACTCGAGGACACCGCGGCGATGTTCGGCGATGAAGTCGCTGCTCTCATCGACGGGGTCACAAAGCTGGACCGAATTCGCTTCTCATCGCGCGAGGAGCAACAAGCGGCCACCATCAGGAAGATGGCCATCGCCATGGCCAAGGACATCCGGGTACTTCTCATCAAGCTGGCCGACCGGCTACACAACGTACGCACCCTGGAGTTCCTCCCCGAGCAGAAGCGGCAGCGCATCGCTCTCGAGACAATCGAGGTGTATGCCCCGCTGGCGCACCGGCTCGGGGTGCAGGAAATCAAGCACGAGATGGAGGACCTTTGCTTCCGTGAGCTGTATCCGAAGCGAATGTCTGAGCTCGAGGAGCTGATTCGGCGGCGGGCACCACAACGTGAGGCCGATGTCGAGCGGGTCAAAGAGCAGGTGAGAGAGGAACTCGCCTCCCAGGGCATAGAGGCGGTCGTCACCGGCCGCCCGAAGCATCTCTACTCCATCTACAGGAAGATGATGAGCAGCGGTCTCGAATTCGAGCAGATCTACGACTTGATCGGGGTCCGCGTTCTCGTGAACGAAGTGCGTGACTGCTACGCCGTGCTCGGACTGATCCACACGTTGTGGGCTCCCATCCAGGGCCGGTTCAAGGACTACATTGCGATGCCGAAGTTCAATCTGTATCAGAGCCTGCACACCACAGTGCTCGGTCCCGACGGCAAACCTCTCGAGATCCAGATTCGCACCCACGAGATGCACTCCCGGGCCGAATACGGCATCGCGGCGCATTGGCGGTACAAGGACGGTGATAAAGGCACCGATCCCCAATTCATCGCCGATCTGCGCTTCCTTCAAGAGGAGTCCACCGATCCGCGCGAGTTTCTCGAGCACCTCAAGCTCGACCTCTACGCAGATGAGGTCTTTGCCCTGACCCCGAAGGGCGATGTCCATGTGCTTCCGCGCGGCGGCACACC
>Ga0180435_10004587_pt1 | contig 13606 bp, 10 predicted proteins | sample SS_ome_3_FD_132467 | JGI IMG/M metagenome (GOLD analysis project Ga0180435, IMG submission 132467) | Hypersaline lake sediment archaeal communities from the Salton Sea, California, USA - SS_3_S_1 metaG | ecosystem: Environmental > Aquatic > Non-marine Saline and Alkaline > Hypersaline >... | reverse complement strand
GAGATGTACTTAACCAGAAAAAGCAGTAGAAACGCCGGGAAGAGAAGACCGGTGGTGAGGTGGTTAGCCAGACTTAACCCCAGGACAAAGAAGAAGATCAAACCAAGACAAAGTTCTCTCTTTGGTTCCTTCTCCGAAGCATATCTAACAGCCAGGTATAGAAGAAGCACTGTAAAAAGAGCGTGAAGCGAATATACTTCCAGTGTGCTCCCCGCCTCCCAGAAGATAGAGGTCCAGCAGAGCAGGAGTCCGGCGGCGGCGGCAGCCATCCACTGGAGCTTTTCACTGAGTAGGAACTCTCTTCCATCCTTATCTCTCCCGGATTCAGGCCTCCTCTCTCTCCTCTTCTTGTTCTTGCCCCGTTTCTCAAGCCCGACCGCTGTCGTTATCCGGAGTATTTGTTTAACCAGCACCGCAAAAAGCCCCGCGCCCAGGGCGGCAAAGAGGGCGCTCATTATATTCAACCGCCCGATCACAGTGCCGGCAACCGGAATCCGGGAGAAGAGGTGCCCGATCAGGGTAAAGAGAGGATAACCGGTCGGATGAGCTATCCCCAGTGTGGAGCAGACCGCCGCCAGCTCACCGCTATCGATAAAATCAACCGTCGGCGTGAGGGTCAGGAGGAAGGTGATGAAGGAGATTGAAAAAATCACTCCCGGGATAATTCGAAAATATTTCAGCATTTAAATTAGCGCCTTCGGCGCTACTTTCTATAGCCCCGCCGTCGGCGGGGTGTTGCTTAATCAAAATTTATTTCACCAATGCAATACGAGATAACCGATTTGACAACCACAGCCAACATTTCACACTCATTGCATGAGTTATATATTGGCTGAAAGTTAAACAAATATTATTTTTCTGGCCTCCCCCGAAGTTTAATCGGGGCAACAAACTAATAAAATAATCAAAATTCACTATAGCAGATAACTCATTAAACCAGCATTTTAAAATTTATGAATAAATTTTAAAATGGACTGATTGACAAAATCTACACCTATAGATAGTATTATATTGAATGGATAAACAACTACCATTAAAAATATCAATGAGAACCCCAAAAATAATCGGAAGCCGGAAGCCCAATTCCGGAGGACTTGAGAAAACCAATAATTTATTTGAATTAGTGATAGGGTTACGGGGAGACAAGCCGTTTCATCCGAGAGGATTATTCAAATTTAAGACCTGGAAGGAGAAAGCGGAATGGGACAGGATGATAATGGGACGTTAGAATCAAGACCACCCACCTTAGCTGATCTGCTGGAATTATGCCGGAATCTCAACGAAAATGGTGTTAAATATATCGTAGTAGGGGGTATGGCCATAATCCAGCATGGTTTTGTCCGTGCTACGGAAGATATAGATCTATTAGTTGATACCTCTCCTGAGAATGAGGATAAATTAAAAAAATCCTTGTTATTCCTTCCGGATCAAGCGATTAAGGAATTAAGGACGGGAGATATAGAGAACTATACTGTAGTTAGAATAGCTGATGAGATAGTAATAGATCTGATGGAATCAGCTTGCGGGATCAATTATAACCAGGCAATCAATTCAATATTAAACGTTGAAATACAGGGAGTAATAATTCCCTTCGCCAGCGTTGAACTATTATGGAAGATGAAGCAGTCCTATAGAGAGAAAGATAAGTTAGACAAACTGTTTCTAAGCGAAAAAATGAAACAGTCAAAATAAGCGCTGATAAGATGCTAGGAAAAAAATATTCAATAATCACCTTGATACTGACCATATCCGCCGGGTCGCTCTTATTCCCCACCGGGGGTCATACCGCCCGGGCGCGGATCCAGACTAAGACCAACAGTCCCTACCGGGGGGCGATAATCATCCGGAATGACACCGGAGAGGCCGTATTCGAAAAGAACAGCGAAATCACCTGCTACCCCGCCAGTATAATCAAGCTGATGGTACTCCTGGTCATCCAGGAGAAGATCGAGGAAGGATCCCTCAATCTCGACGACCGGGTAATCTGCACCGCTGAAGCCGCCCGGATGGGAGGCTCCCAGGTCTATCTGAAGGAGAACGAGATATTCACTATCGAGGATCTTCTCTACTCCCTGATTATCCAGTCAGCCAATGACTCCGCTGTCGCGCTGGCCCTTCACGTAGCCGGATCCAAAGACGGATTTGTCGAGATGATGCAGAAAAAGGCCCGGGAACTGGGGATGAAGAATACCGAGTTCCACTCGGTCCACGGGCTCCCGCCGGGGAGAGACCAGAAGCCTGATCTCAGCACCCCGCGGGATATCGCGATCCTCTGCCGGGAGCTTTTAAAGCATCCCGATATCCTCAAATATACCTCAACGTCTGTTCGGGGATTCAGGGACGACACTTTTGAGATGCGGAGCCACAATCCGCTGCTGGAAAGTTTTGAGGGCTGCGATGGACTCAAGACCGGCTACTTCCGGGCCGGGGGATTCTCGATCGCCGCCACCGCCGTCCGGAACGGCAACCGGTTGATCGCGGTAGTGATGGGATCAAAGAAGAAAGAGGATCGGAACAGCGCCGTCCGAAATATCCTGGCTCAAGCGTTCTCTGCCCTCCCCCCATCACTCCCCGGGGAAAATCCGGCGGCGGCCGTCAGAAGGGACTCCAGACCCATGGAAAAAACAGTCAAGACCGGACAGGCCATTGAAGAGGAATATCGTTCCACGACAGAAGAACCGGAGATAGATACGGGTGATCTGGCACAGCCGCAGGCGCGGGAAGAAGAGAGCATCGAAGAACCTGGCGGCGGGGGATTCTGGAAGACACTCCTCTATATAATCATCTTTATCATCCAGGCAGGTTTCTTTTTCTGGCTCGGGCGCAAAAGCAAGCCAGACAGCAATTCCGGCTACCCCCCCACCATCCTCAGCAAGTAGTGTGGATCGGGCATCTGAACCAGATTCTCCGCTTTCTGATAGCTTCGCGGGTGATAAGAGCCACGCCCGGAACCGGTTTCTCCTGAAACGCTGCTTAGTACTCCGTCACATAAATACGGTGACATTTGACCGTCGATGCATCCCGATCTGCGGCGTTGCTCGTCAGTCAAATACTATAGAATTCTTCCTCCTCGCGCCTTGCATATCGGGCGCCTCAACGATCAAAATACGTCATCGTATTTATGTGAAGGAGTACTTAGGGGGAGCTTCCCACTTACTGATCACCGATTACTGATTACCTCTTCTCTACCTCGTCACCGGAATATCGTCACCTGCTCCATAGTACGCCCGGGTAACTCCCTGTATCGCCCAGAGCCCGGCGGCACCGCGGAAGATGCCGATGTCGTCAGTGCCGCTGCCGTCGTAATCGGCCGGGACCGGCCGGTCGAGACAACAACCGTAGTAGAGGCGGGTAACATCACGGAGAGCCCACAAGCCGGCCGGGCCCCGGAAGATACCCGCGTTCCAGGTCCCGTCTCCGTCGTAGTCGGCCGGGATCAGCCAGTCGTCGGCCCCGCCGAAGTAAAGCCGGGAGACTCCCCGAAGCGCCCAGAGCCCGGTGGTGGGCCGGAAGATCGCGACATCGGTCAGACCGTCCCCATTGTAATCACCGGCTACCGGCTGATCTCCCGTGGTCCCGAAGTAGGCCCGGGTCACACCCCGGACCGCCCAGAGACCGGTCGAGGGACGAAAGATGGCGGTGGCGCAGGTCCCGTCTCCCCCATAATCCCCCGGTCCGGGGAGATCTCCGGAGGTGCCGTAATAGATCCGGCTCAACCCACGGATCGCCCAGAGCCCGGCGGAATCCCGGAAGACAGCCGGGTCGGCGATCCCATCTCCGTTATAGTCTCCGGAAGCGGGCTGGTCTCCGGAGGTTCCGAAGTAGGCCCGGGTGACTCCTCTGATCGCCCACAACCCCGCGCTCTCCCGGAAGATGGCAATATCGGAGATCCCGTCGCCGTCATAGTCTCCCGACACCACAACATTCTGTTCCACCGGAACGGACGGACCACAGGTGGGAGACGGTGTAACCGTGGGGGTGGTAACCGGAGATGGTGTTTTTTCAGGCGTTGGGCTGGGTGGAGGCGGTGATGAATACCAGACGTCATCCTCACCTCCGGAGGTATATCCTCCTATCACCCACATCTTTCCGTCGTGGACCACTGAGGAGTGAGAGCGTCTCCTTGACCACTGGGCGTTAGGTGTAGCTTCAATCCAGTTTATTCCGTCGGTCGAGGACCATACATCGTTTTGATTACTACCACTATATCCTCCCATCACCCAGATCTTACTGTCGTGGACCACCGAGGTATGGCGGTCTCTCCCACTCCACTGGGCCCCCGGGGTAGCTTCGATCCAGTTTACTCCGTCGGTTGAAGACCAGACGTCGTCCGCCTCGCCGGAAGTAGATGAGCCTCCAAGCACCCACATCTTACCGTCGTGGACCACGGCCGGGAAATAGTGCCTCGCCGGCCACTGTGCCCCCGACGTGGCCTCGGTCCAGTTCGCCCCGTCAACCGAGAACCAGACATCGTTTTTTCTGTCATAATTATAGTCATATCCTCCTATCACCCAAAACTTGCCGTCGTGAACCACTGACGCGTGATAGCGCCTTCTCGTCCACGCGGCATGCGAGGTGGCCTCGGTCCAATTCGCTCCGTCGGTCGAGTACCAGACATCGTCCAGGAACTCAGACCCGGAGCGCCTCCCCCCCATAACCCAGATCTTACCGTCATAAGCCACCGAAGTATGACCGCGTCTCGCCGCCCACCCTGCGCTCGCAGTGGCCCTGAGCCAGTTTATTCCATTGGTCGAGGACCAGACATCATTATTGTACTGGGAGATGGTGCTCCATCCCCCCAATACCCAGATCCTGCCGTCGTGAATCACCGAGGTGTGACGGAACCTCCCCGCCCACTGAGCCGAGAGGGTAGCATCATCCCAATAGGCTCCTTCCTGCCCGCGGGCCGGAGTTAAAAAGACAAAACATACTATAACGGCGATAAAAAGGACGGCCATATCCGATGAGATCCGGTTTCTCATATTAGAAACTCCTTTCTTTTTAATTTTTCCTCTACCCCGGCAAATCAGGGCAGAGAAAAATTTCAGTTTGGGAAGATTCCCGATTTTGAAAAGGGAACGAAAACAAGATACGAACAAGTTTTATGGTTCCGGTTCGTTTTAATCTCCCTGGGTTGAAGAATAATATTATTTTGATTATAAAACCATAATTATAATCATAAAACAATAAAAAAAGCAAAAAATACGAAAAGGCAATAGAACCATGGAATAGGCATCATAAGGCTACTCAATTCAGGCATTAATAGACGGAGATTAATATGAAAGAAGTGGCCTGGATCAGGAATCTTGATTCCATATATCCTGATTCTTGCGGCCTGCATTCTGAATCTGGTACTATATTAATTAACTTACGGTTTCGGAATTTCAATAACTGTCGTATCAATGGTAGCCGCCCCGTATTAGGCGGGGCGTTTATTGCGCACCCTAAAGGGTGCGGCTACCAAAAGTTAGCGCGTAGCGCTAAGTTCCTGCTTCGGAATTTCAATAAACCGCGGATTAAGCGGATTGGGCGGATTGTTTTTTCTCTTAATCAGCATAATCCGCTTAATCCGAGGTTAAATAAGTTGCCCGAGTGTAACGAGGGCTAAGTCCTGGACCTATTCAGAAACATCACAAATGATAACCGCGTCCAATTTAAAAAAACAGTTCGGGGACCGGATTCTCTTCCAGAACGCCTCCTTCTCCCTCGGCCCCGGGGAGCGTCTGGGGCTGGTGGGACGCAACGGGACCGGCAAGTCCACGCTCTTCATGATGATCACGGGAGAAGAACCCTGCGATACCGGGAAGATTGTCTCACCGAAAGATTACCGGATCGGACATCTGGACCAGATGCCCCGCTGTGAAAAACCGACGGTGCTGGAGGAAGGCTGCCGGGGACTCGCCCCGGAGGAGAAAGATGATACCTGGAAAGTAAAAAAGATCCTCTCCGGCCTGGGTTTCGCTGAAGATGACTTCGAAAGACCACCGGCTGAATTTTCCGGAGGATATCAGATGAGGATCGCCCTGGCCCGGCTCCTGGTATCCGGGCCCGATCTTCTTCTCCTGGACGAGCCGACTAATTTCCTTGATATCCTCTCCATCCGCTGGCTTACCGGCTTTCTCCGCTCCTGGCCGGGAGAACTGATGATCATCAGCCATGACCGGGCGTTTATGGACAACATCATTACCCACACGATGGGGATTCACCGGGAGGCGATCAGAAAGATAGCCGGCACTACGGATCGGTATTACCGGCAGATCCTGGCCGAGGAAGATGTCCACGAACGCCGGCGTAGCAACGATGAGAAGATCCGCAAGAGAGAGGAAGAGTTCATCAACCGCTTCCGGGCGAAGGCTAGGAGGGCCAGCCAGGTCCAATCCCGGATAAAACGCCTGGAGAAGATGAGCCTGACCGACCGACTGGACGCTATCGAGGATCTGGACTTCTCCTTCGATTACGCCCCGTGCCCCGGCAAGAACATCATGACCATCGACAATATCTCCTTCAGCTATTCCGGGAGCGCGCCTTACCTGATCGACTCCTTTTCTTTCACCCTGCTGGCACACGATAAGATCTGTATTATCGGACGGAATGGCGCCGGAAAATCAACCCTGTTAAGAGTGCTGAACGGGAAACTGACCCCCCTGGCCGGAGAAGTAAAAACCCATCCCCGGACAAAGATAGCTTCTTTCGATCAGGCCGACGCAGTTGATCTGCACGCTGAACATACTATCGAAGAGGAGATCCTCTCGGCCCTTCCGGTCGGTGACCGGGGAAAGGCGCGCTCTATCTGCGGGACAATGCTCTTCTCCCAGGATAACGCGCTGAAAAGAATAGCGATTCTTTCGGGGGGAGAAAAATGCCGGGTCATGCTGGGGAAAGTCATCGCCGAACCGGCCAACCTGCTTATGCTTGATGAACCGACCCATCACCTGGATATTGAGTCGTGCCATGCAATTATCAATTCACTAAAAAGATTCAAAGGAGCCGCTCTGATCGTTACCCACGATGAATATTTTCTCCGGGAAGTCGCCACAAAACTTATCGTGCTCCAGGGCGATCAGGTCCGGCTCTTCCTGGGAACCTACGATGAATTTCTGGAGGAGGTCGGCTGGATGACGGAAGCAACGGTGGATAAAGACGGATCGGCGGGAAAATCAGTTAACAAGGCTCAATTGCGGAGAGAGAAGGCCCAACGGAGAAACCTCTACAACAAAACTGTCAGACCACTCAAACGGGAGTCGGAACGGCTGGAAAAACAGATCGCGGCACTTGAATCTGAACACGCAAATATCACCCGGGATCTCATAACCGCCTCAGAGGAACAGAATGTTCCTGATATACTCCGTCTGAACCGGGAACTGGCGGAGCTGGAGCGGCAAACAGAACAAAAATACGAAGATTACTGCCGGGTCCATGCGGAGTATGAGAAGAAAAAATCACAAATTCCAAGCACCAAATTCCAAATAAATTCCAAGTCACAATGATCAAAATTTCAAACAATTCACCAAAACGAAGGGCGGTATTTTCATGCTCATTGCTTAATCCATGTCATAGGGGGAACCTGGTAAGGCCTGCCAGGTCAGTTTGTGATTTCGAATTTGATTTTTGGGATTTATTTGAATTTTGGGATTTGTTATTTGGAATTTATACATATTACGCTATCAACACAATCACGATCCCCCAGATTATCAGGAGGGTATTGCTGATCGCGTAGGGTACGGTGTAGCCCAGAGCCGCGACCTGGCTTTTTGCCGCCTCGGTTATCGCCCCCAGGGCCGCGGTGGTCACGCGGGCACCGGCGTTTACTCCCAGGTTGATCGCAGGGTCGAATTTGAAGATATAACGACCGAGCAGAATACCGGCGATCATCGGGATCGTAGTTGCCGCCACCCCGGCGAAGAAAAGAGCCAAACCCAGTTGCTGGAACCCCGCCACAAAGCTCGGCCCCGAGTCTATCCCGACCGCGGCTATAAACATCGTCAATCCCACCGAATTCATTATCCAGAGGGCAGGGGCCGGGATCCGGCCGAAAGTCGGATGGACCGAGCGGAGCCAGCCGAAGATCAACCCGGCGATCAAGGCTCCGCCGCTGGTCGAGAAAGAAAGCGAGACGCCGCCAATCCGAACCGCCAGGGCCCCGAATAACCCGCCCAGGAGAATCCCGAATCCGACAAAGACCATGTCAGTCATCGTGGTCTTCCGGTCAGCATAACCAACCTTATCGACTATCCTCTCCACATCCTTGACCGTGCCCACCAGCCGCAGTCGGTCGCCCCGGTTTAGTTTCAGCCCCGCGTTGACCGGAAGATCCTGTCCGGACCGAACCACCCTCCGGAGAAAGACCCCGTGCGCGGCACGGCGGACGAACTCAGAAGCAGCCAGTTCGGCCAGGGTTTTCCCGGCTATTCTTTTATTGGTCAGAACAACATCAATCCCTTCTATCGGAACATCAAGCAACTCCCGGTCTTCCACCTCGGGACCAAAATCCTTCTCGCCATCCTCGACCAGCTCCTTATGGAGCCCGGCCACAGCGACAATATCTTCCTCCTTTAGAACGGTCCCCGGTTTAGTATCCATCAGCTTCCCATCCCGGTGAATCCGTTCAATAACCAGCTGTTGATCGCCGAACAACTTCTCAACAGCCTCCACGGTCTTGCCCGCAAAGTTCTTGTTTTCGAGCCGATAGCTTCGGGCAGTGAAGACCCGGTAGGCAGAGAGTCCTGTCATCTCCTTGCCCCCGGACATCTTCTTCTCATATTCCCTGCAGGCGTCGGCCAGATTAACTCCCAGAAGTTTCGGGCCCAGGGAGGATAGAATCCAGGCCGTCCCCGCCGTTCCAAAGATATAGGTAACCGCGTAGGCGACCGGGATATGATTAACCATTGTTTTCAGCTGCGCCGCGGGAAGACCGAGATTATTGATCGTGTCGGTCCCTACCCCGATCACGGCCGAGATGGTCTGGGATCCCGCGAAAAGCCCGGCAGCGGTCCCGGCATCAAAACCGGCCAGCTTGACACAGACCCAGGTAACGGCCAGGCAGATAACACAGATGATAACCGCGAAGAAGACCTGAGGAAGTCCATCACTCTTCAGGCCGCGGAAGAACTGCGGTCCGACACTATAGCCGACAGCGAAAAGAAATAGAAGGAAGAAGACCGACTTCAGGTCGGGGGAGACCGTGATCTTGAGCTGCCCGATCAGGACTCCCATCAGGAGCGTCCCGGTCACAGCTCCCAGGCTGAAAGTACCGACTTTAATATTGCCGACCCAGTACCCCAGGCCCAGTACCAAAAAAACCGCCAGTTCCGGATAGGTCCGGAGTGTATGTACCAGCCAGTGCATAATATCCTCCTTCTGAAAATATTTTTTATCAACTCAACGTCAGCGCCTGGGGTGGAGAGGATATCCGGGCCCGCAAAATATCCTGCCCCGGTCCTTCTCCACTTCTTTAACCTGCCCGTAGTCATAAGGCGGTTTTGAATTCGCCAGGTAAACTCTCTTGAGTTTCGGGAGTTTGGCAAGCGGCAGGATACTGGTTATCATAACCCCCTGCGTCCCCAGAGATATATCTTCCAGGCTTTCCATCCCGGAAAGCGCCCGGATATCCGTAATTGGGTTTCCCTCGATCTGCAGTTCCTTCAGCCTAACCAGATTACCAAGCGGGCTGACATCTTTTACCCGATTATTGGATAAATCCAACTCCTCCAGTGTTGTTGTTTCACCCAGGGCTTTGACATCGGCAACCCGGTTATTAGAGAGGTTTAGTTTCTTCAGATTCATCACTCCCCGGAGAGGCGAGATATCACTAACCAGATTGTCCGCCAGGCTCAGAACCTCAAGTTTATTAAATCCTTTCAGGGCCTTGATTCCGAAAATCCTGTTTGAATTGAGATAAAGGCGCCGGATATTTTTACAACCGGTCAGTGGTGAGATATCATTTATTTCATTATCGGTTAACTCAACGAACCAGAGATCCTTCATCCCCTCCAGTGCCGCGATATCCGATATCTTGTTGCGATCCAGGTTGATAACTTTCATCGAGGTCAAACCCCGGAGGGCGGAGATATCCCTTATCCCTGTCGAAGATAGGCCAAGATGTTCCAGTTCCCGGCAATGGGCGAGCGGGGCAAGATCGGAGATGGGATTTTCTCCCAGATGAATCTTCTTCAGCTTCTTCAGATTCCCAAGTGGACTGATATCGGATATTTTATTTCCGCTGATAGAGATCGCGGTAAGATTAAATAGCTCTCCAATCCCCGCCAGACTGACAATGTCCTTATTCTGACAATAGAGTTTCCTTATCTCTCCGGAATATTTTAATTTCCCACGGCTTGCGGCATCTTTTACCGCCGTAGTCAGTTCGGGTTCTTTAAAAGAAAGTTCATTAATAGGCACTCCTTTTTCAGCTTCTTCGGCAGCGGGGACCTCTCCCGGGGAAAAGACAAGAGAGAGAAAAATCAGGACAGAAATCAGAATGATTTTCTTCATTCCTTCTTCCTCCGGGAGGATAATTGTAGAGCGACCAGGCGGGCGACCAGGATCGCCATGTAGAATTGACCGAAGACGGATTCGGTCCAGGAGAGGAGGCGGGCCATCCGGCTGACCGGAATGATATCTCCGTATCCCAGTGAGCTCAACGTGACAAAGCTATAATATACAAGGTTGGGAAAGTCGCGGTGATGGAGAGGAGAAGAATTGGCGCCATTATTCGATGAGGCGAAAAACGAACCGGGAATCGTTAACTCGGTCAGGGAATAGAGGAAGCCGAAGACCGCGCCAATCATCAGGTAGGCGCAGACAGCGCCGATGATGGTATCGACAGTCACCCCATCCGTCTTTCCTATATCGTATATTATAACCCCTGCCACATAGGCGAAGAAAAGAGCGAAAAGGGAGTCATTCAGTATGAAAAGATTTTTCGCTTCCGCCAGCTGCGACCACCAGGAGACAGCCAGCGTACACCCCGCCAGTGTAAAGGTGATCCAGAGCAATCCCCGGTCCCGGCTGACCGCGAGAACACCGGTCAATATCACGATCATGACATTCAGGTCCTCCCAGTCGATACCGTGAACCGGTTCATAATCTACTCCCCCCCAGTAGGCGCTCGACCAGGTCAAACTTGCGAGGGAAAGCAGGAGAATCGCGTATTTAACCGAGCTGGCTCCTTTCTTCTTCGACTGGAGCCATCCCCACCCCCGTCTTAACCATCCTTCTCGATGAATACTCATAGCTCTTATCTCCTTACTTTGACCAATAAACAGGATCAGTTCGTCCTGCCCAAAACAATCCAATAATGACTATTTTACGAGTGTACGTTGTATCAAGTTTCTCAAGGGCAAGTCGAGCATTTTAATGTCAGGCCACCGCGTGGTCCGGCTCGCTTGCTTCTTTAGCCGAACCGGGAAAAGAAAATTATTTTTCCCTTCCCAAATCGGAACCAGTTGTGGCATAAGTTAGCGCTTTCAACAGTAACCCGATTTTTCCGAAGACTATCATACTTCAATTGAGGCTTATCCGTCAGACTGATGGATTGATAACAATATGCGGACGACAGACAGACCAAAACCGGTTAGGAAAAAAAGAAAGAAGAAGAAAGTCTGGGAACGACCACTCCCCCCTATTGAAGCCGGGTCCCTGGCCCTCCCGGACGATCCCGATCTTCTCTTCCGCTTCGCGGTTTATGGAGATAATCAGAGGGGAATACCCATACACCATCGGGTCGTCGAGGATATCATCCTTTCGGGAGCGGAGGTGGTTCTCCATGTGGGAGATTACGTCCAGGACGGATTGAATGATGAACAATGGGATTCCCAGTTCGGGGTTCCGGCCGGACCGCTCCTGGACAATACTGTCTTCCTCGGAGTCCAGGGAAATCACGACAAGAATAACCCCCGCTATTACGAAATCGTCTCCCCACCCGGCGGTAAACCCTGGTTCAAAACCGTCCACGGCCCGGTCGCGTTCTTCGGCCTGGACAGCAATCGGAAAATCTCCCTACAGGCCGACTGGCTCCGGGAGGAACTTTCTATCTCGAAGGAGAAGTGGAAAATTGCCTTCTTCCATGAGGCTCCCTATTCCTCTTCCTGGCCCTGGCCCGGCGGATCACTTAAGACCAGAAAGCATTTCCTTCCCGTCCTGGAGGAGTTTGGCATCGACCTGGTCTTTGCCGGACATATCCATAACTACGAAAGATTCCACAAAGCGGAGATCCCTTATATCATTACCGGCGGTGGAGGTGACACCCTCTCCAAACCCAACCAGCTCCCCAACCCCCACATGATCTGGTCCGCCCGCCTCCACAATTTCTGCACGGCGGATGTCTATCCGGACCGGATCGAGGTCCTCGCCCGGGACCTCCAGGGGGTCCCATTTGACGGCATTACCCTGGAGAAAGAGAACGGCATACTGGAAGTAGAAATAGAAGACCGCAAGAGTTATACCGACTCTCCCCCGATCCCGGGAGAAGAAAACTCATCCCACCGGCCGCCACGGAAGACAGCCAGGCGAATAAGTTAGCTCACTTCGTTCGCAACTTTATGCATGATCACTTCCCGACTCTGTCGGGAAGGTTTGTGGTATCGGCTTCGCCTTGTGGAAAATGTAGTATCGCCCCCCGGATTCATCCGGGGGACTTGTACACCTGGCTTCACCTTCCTTAGCGTTTGAAAGCCGGATATACAAGCATAGCGATACTACAACTCCTACAAAGAATGCCGAAGGCATTCTGATCCTACAAGTCCTGGAGCGTGAGCGAAAGGACGATACCCCGGAATTTTCCCGATATACATCGGGATTCCGGTTTGTTTAATAATAAGTATCGGAACAATTTATTGTAATTCCGAAAGGATCTCTTTCACCGCCTCGTACCAGTCGTTAATGTGCTGGCCGTGGCGGTATCCCCTGTTCACGAATCTGTAATACGCCGCTTCGCTGATCCTGAGGTGAATCTCGTGCCGGTCGAGGGGCCTGGTCCGGGGTTGCGGAGCCGGTTTCTTCACAGCCGGCGCGGCCTTCTTAACCGGCGCTTTTTTAACCGCCGGCTTCTTCGCAACGATCTTTTTCGCGGGAGCCTTTTTTGCCGGTGTCTTTTTTACAACCTTCTTTCTCGTGGTTGCCTTCTTCGGAGCCGCTTTTTTTACAGTAGTTTTCCTGGAAGCGGTTTTTCTCTCAGACGCCTTCTTCACCACAGGCTTCTTCACGGCCTTTTTTTTGGGCACGGCCTTTTTTGCCGCGACGGGTTTTACCTTCTTCTTAGTTGCCATAATTTCATCTCCTTCATTTTAAGATAGTGCTATCTTCCGGATCTGGAAGATTTGAGCAGGAGGTATATGTCATGATCTCCGGGAACGGTCAAGGGAAAAATACATTGTCGCGGAGGCAAAATATTCGTGCCCTTCTCCGCCCCGTTCTACGGTGTGTGGTCTCCGTGGTTAATTAGTCGCCGGGTGCTAAGTTCCTGTTTCGGAATTTCAATAAATTGAAATTCCGTTGTATCGCTCCGCACACAAATATTGTGTGCGGGACTTGTAGGATCAGAATGCCTTCGGCATTCTTTGTAGGAGTTGTGGTATCGCTGCGCTTGAATATCCGGCTTTCAAGCGCT
>Ga0180435_10004585_pt1 | contig 13613 bp, 12 predicted proteins | sample SS_ome_3_FD_132467 | JGI IMG/M metagenome (GOLD analysis project Ga0180435, IMG submission 132467) | Hypersaline lake sediment archaeal communities from the Salton Sea, California, USA - SS_3_S_1 metaG | ecosystem: Environmental > Aquatic > Non-marine Saline and Alkaline > Hypersaline >... | reverse complement strand
CGACGTCGCCGCGACGCGCCCGAGCGCGCGCTCGAGCGGCACGGCCTCCACGCCGGCCAGCGGCTCGACGGCCGCGAGCAGGCGCGCCCGGGCCTCGGTGACGGAGAGCATGGGCTTGGCGCGTTGGGGGTCGGTCGGTGTCGGCATGGTCGCTCATCATCCCTTCTGCGGGGGACGCCAGCACGGGGCGTCGCACCCCGGGCGGCGCCCCCGAGGTCAGCCCCGGGCGACCTCCAGGTCGGCCCCCACGAACTCGGCGAGGAAGTCGCTGGCGGGCGCCGCCCGCAGCTCGGCGACCGACCCACGCTGCACCACGCGTCCGGCGTCGAGGGCGACCACCGTCGCGTCGAGCGCGACGACGTCGCGGACGTCGTGCGTCACGACGATCGCCGGGCGCCCCTGGGCCGCCAGCCAGTCGGCCAGGAAGCGCCGCACCTTGCGCCGGTGGGCGGTGTCCATGGCGGCCATCGGCTCGTCGAGCAGCAGGATGCTGGGGTCGATCACCAGCGCGCGGGCGAGCGCGACGCGCTGCTGCTCGCCGCCCGAGAGATGGCGCGGGTAGCGCGCGGCGATGTCGGCGGCGCCGAGCCGCGCGAGCATCGCGAGGGCCAGCCGCCGCCGCTCGCGCGCGGGCGGGGGCCGGTCGGCGGCGGCGAGCCCGAAGGCGACGTTGTCGACGACGCGCAGGTGCGGGAACAGGCCGTAGCCCTGCGGGACGTAGGCGACGCGTCGGCGCTCGATGGGCAGATCGACGCCGGCGTCGCTGTCGAACACCGTGCGCTCGCCGAGCCGCAGGCGGCCGCGGTCGGGGCGCTGCGCGCCGGCGATCATGCGCAGCAGCGTCGTCTTGCCGCTGCCGTTGGGCCCCACCAGGGCGACGGGTCGCAGATCACTGGCGATGTCCACGTCCAGCTCGAGGGCGCCGATGCGCGCGGCGGCGCGCAGGCGCCACATCAGGCCGCCCCCGCCTCGGGGCCGGCGCGGTCGCGTTCCTGCCGCCGGACGCGGGCGCCCTCCGCCCCCGCCCACAGCGTCGGCAGGACCCGCAGCGTGAACAGCAGGAGGATGCCCAGGCCGGCCAGCACCAGCGAGAGGGCGGCGGCCACGCGGATGTCCGACTCCAGCGCGGCGTAGATCGCCAGCGGCATCGTCTGCGTGCGCCCCGACAGGTTGCCGGCGAACAGCAGCGTGGCGCCGAACTCGCCCAACGCCCGCGCCCACGCCAGGGCAGCGCCGGCCACCAGGCCCGGCAGCGCCACCGGCACGGCGATGCGGAAGAACGCCGCCGCCGGTGAGGCGCCGAGCGTGCGCCCGACGACGAGCATGTCGGGCTCCACCTTGCGGAAGGCGTTGGCGGCGGCCTGCACGTAGAAGGGGGCGGACACGATGACCTGCGCCATGACGACCGCGGCGACCGTGAACGGGATCGTCACCCCCAGCTCGCCCAGCAGCGGACCCAGCAGGCCGCGGCGGCCGAAAGCCAGGAGCAGCGCGACCCCGACGACGGCCGGCGGGATGACGATCGGCAGGTCGACCACGAGGTCGACGACGCGCACGGCCCACGAGCGCGAGGTCGCCAGCCACCACGCCAGCGGCGTCCCCGTCAGGACGGTGACGGCGACGCTGACCGCGGTCGTCTGCAGGCTGAGCCGCAGGGCGGGCAGGAACAGGCGGTCGCTCGCGCCCTCCGCGAGCGCCGCGGGCGACGCCGACACCGCCAGGGCGAGCAGCGGGATGGCCAGCAGCGCTAGCAGCAGGCCGGCCAGGCCGACGGCGGTCCAGCGCAGCGGCGCGCCCCAGGCGTGTCGGGCGGCGATCACGGGTCGACGACGAAGCCCCGCGCCGCCAGGGCGGCGCGTCCCGCGGGCGAGCGCACGTAGTCGAGGAAGAGGTCGGCGGCCTCGGTCCGGGGGGTGCGCTCCACGCGGCCCAGGTAGTAGGCGCTGGCGACGTTGACCTCGGCCGGGATCGCGACCGTGCGGACCGCGTCGGACGCGGCGGCGTCGGTGAGGTACACGATCGCTGCGTCGGCCTCGCCCAACTCGACCTTGGCGCGCACCAGGCGCACGTTGCTCTCCTCGGACACGACGCGCTGCCACACGGCCTCGGCGAAGGCCGCGCCGTACGCCGCGCTGGCGTTCTCCAGCAGGGTGCGGGTGTACGCGCCGATCGGCACGCTCTCGACGCCGATGACGATGCTGTCGGCCTCGGGCAGGTCCGCGAAGGTCTCGATGCCGGCCGGGTCGTCGAGCGGCACGATGACGGCGAGCTCGTTGCGCGCGAACACGAAGCTGGTCACGACGTCGCCGAGCTCGACGAGGGCACGCATGTGGCGCTCGTCGGCGGACGCGAACACGTCGGCGTCGGCGCCCTGCTCGATCTGCAGGCGCAACGCCTGGCTGCCGGCGAAGGTGAGTTGCACGGCGACGTTCGGGTGCCGCGCCTCGAAGCCGCGCGCCAGGTCCTCGTAGGCCTCGGTGAGCGACGACGCCGCGAACACCTGCAGGGTGACGCCGCTGGCGGCCGCGTGCGGCAGGAGGAGGCCGGCGCCCAGGGCGGCGACCAGGGCGGCGCCACGAGCGGCGACGAGCGGCCAGCGCGGGCGCGCGGGGGCGCGTCGGCGGCGCGGGGCGGGCGGGCGGGACAGGGGCATCGTTCCTCCTACGAGGCGACGGCGCTGACGCGGCCCATGAGGGCGCCGTCGTAGCCGGGCAGGCGGGCGGTCTCGGCACGGAACGCCGGGTCGTCGAGCGACTCCAGCAGCGTCGCCACGTGCGGCAGCGCGGCCTGCTCCCGCGCCACCACCAGGTCGAAGCGCTCCTCGACCCACGGCAGGAAGTCGAGGCCGGCCGCCAGCGCGGCGCTCTCGATCGTGACGCCCGCGTCCGCGCCGCCGCAGCGGACGACCTCGGCGACGGCGGCGTGATCGGTGGCCAGGGGACCCCGCCGCGGCACGCGGTCGGCCGCGCCATCGCCGGCCAGCAGGCGGCCGAGCAGGCGCGTGACGCCCGCCCCCTCCTCGCGCGCCACGAAGCGCACGTCGGGGCGCAACAGGTCGGTGGGGCGGCGCACGCCGCGCGGGTTGCCGCGGGCGATGGCCGCGCCGACCCGCCAGCGGGCGAGGTGCACGAGCAGCATGTCGCGCCCCGGGAAGCGCTCGCGCACCAGCGCCGCGTGGACGTCGGGGCCGTCCTCGGCACCGAGGTGGAGGCCGGCCACGTGCACGAAGCCGTCCGCCAGCAGGTCGAGCGCGCGCTCGCTGTTGGCCCGCAGGAAGGTGGCGCGGGCGTCGCGGTGGCGGCGGCCGACGCGCTGCGCCAGCACGCCCAGGAGCGGCGCGCAGCCGGCCACGAGCACGTTGCGCTCGATCTCGCGCACGTCGGTCAGCAGCTCCACCCGGGCCCGCTCGCCGGGTGCCGCGTCCGACAGGAGGCCGTCCGCCGCGGCGGGCGCCTCGTCGGCCAGCCGGTGCGCCACGAAGCGATCGCCGACCTGGCCGACCGCCACGCGCGTGGCGCGGCGCGCGGACGACACGGCGGCGGACCACGCCGGCGGCGGGGCCAACGCCACGGCGAGGCCGCCGCCGTCGCTCAGCTCGAAGAGGTCCTCCACCGAGCGCCCGAGCGCCCGGGCGAGCCGCAGCGCCAGCCCGGTGGACGGCACCTGGCGGCCGGCCTCGATCGCCACGAGCGCCTGGCGCGAGACGCCGACGCGCTCGGCGAGCGCGGTCTGGGAGAGTCCGGCGCGTTCGCGGTGGCCGCGCAGGTGGGTGAGGGTGCGGACGTCGGTCACTGAGGCTCCGGGGTGACGCAGGTGTCGCGTCTGCACGACAGGGTGACACGAGGAGGCGTCAGGCGGCTGCCGGCTTGTCCCGGCCGCGGCGCGCGTGAACCGCCTCGGCTACGCCCCGGCGGCCGCCGCGATCGGCGGCAACGCCGCCACCACGTGCGGCGTGATCGCGCGCGCGTGCGCCGGATCGACCATGCCGTTCGTCACGAACAGGCACGCCGCGCCGGCGGCGACCGCCGCCCGGGCGCCGGCAACGCTGTCCTCGACCACGAGGCAGCGGTCGGGCGCGACGCCCAGGCGCGCCGCCGCCAGCAGGTAGCCGTCCGGGTGAGGCTTGCCCCGCGGCACGTCCTCGTTCGCCAGGCGCAGCTGGAGGTGGCGCGCCCAGCCGTGGGGCGCGAGGGCGGCCTCCACCATCGCGCGCGGCGAGTTCGAGACCACGGCCCGCGGTCGTCCGGCGCCCGCCACCGCCTCCACCCAGGCGCCGGCGTTGGGCATCGCCCGCGCCCCGGCGAGGCCCACGGTGAGACGCTCGACCACCCGCGCCCAGAAGGCCTCCGCGTCGCCCGTCAGGCCGTAACGGTCGCGCAGCAGGCGCGTCGTGGTGGGGCGGTCGCTGCCGTGGATCGCCGCGTGGGCGTCGGCAGGGAGGTCGCCGCCGAACGCCGGCATGACCTCGCGCAGCGCCGCGAACCACACCGGCTCGCTGTCGACCAGCGTGCCGTCCATGTCGAACAGCACGGCGTCGAACGCCAGCGGGTCGGGGACGGGCGGGGCGGGGGGCGGGAACGCGGTCACCCGCCCATCATGGCCGATCGCCGACCGGGACGCGGGCGTCGGGACGCCCGACCCGGCCCGCTCGGTACCGGCGGGCACGCCCCCGCCGCCCCGTGGTGCAATGACCCATGGCGACCTTCGAGCCCCTGCGGGGCTACCCCGACCTCGACGACGCCGAGCGCCTGCGCCGCGCCGAGGCCTTCGAGGCCACGATGCGGACGCGCCGCACCGTGCGGCAATTCGCCGACACGCCCGTGCCGCGCGCCGTCATCGAGAGCACCATCCGCGCCGCCGGCCGCGCGCCCTGCGGCGCGAACCAGCAGCCTTGGACCTTCGTCGCGGTGTCCGACCCCGCCGTCAAGCGCCGCATCCGGGAGGCGGCCGAGGCCGAGGAACGCGCCTTCTACGGCGGGCGCGCGCCGCAGGACTGGCTCGACGCCCTGCAGCCATTCGGCACCGACGCCCACAAGCCCTTCCTGGAGACCGCCCCGTGGCTGATCGCCGTGTTCGGCCAGGTCCACGGCGTGCGCGCCGACGGGGGTCCCCTGAAGCACTACTACGTCAAGGAGTCCGTCGGCCTCGCCACCGGCTTCCTGCTGGCCGCCCTGCACCACGCCGGCCTCGCGACGCTGACGCACACGCCGAGCCCGATGGGCTTCCTGCGCGAGTTGCTGGGGCGCCCGGCGAACGAGCAGGCGTTCGCGCTCGTCGTCGTCGGGGTGCCGGCCGCGGGCGCGACGGTGCCCCGGATCGACAAGAAGCCGCTCGGCGAGATCGCGCGCTTCGTGACCGGCGGCGAGGGCGCGGGCGACGCGGCGAGCGGCACGCACGGCTGATCGCGGCACGGACGGACGCACCTGGACGCGGTCCGTCCTCCCGCCTAACGTCGACGAGGTCGCCCGCAGCCGCCGAGCGCCGGCGATCGGAGGAGGCACCGCATGGGGCGCCCGGCATCGCTCGCCGTCCTCATGGTCCTGATGCTCGCGGCGCCGGCGGTCCGGGCCGCGGCCGGACCGGACCTGGCCGCCATCGACGCCTTCGTCGAGGACCGCATGCGGCGGCACGGCATCCCGGGCATCGCGCTCGCGGTGGTGCACGGCGACGAGGTGATCCACGCCCGCGGCTTCGGCACGGACGGCCGCGGCCGCGCGATGACGGCGGACACGCCCATGTTCATCGGCTCGGTCTCGAAATCGTTCACCGGCCTGGCGATCGCGCAGTTGGTGGACGAGGGCCGTCTCGAGCGCGACGCGCCGGTGCGCACGCTGCTCCCCTGGTTCGCGGTCGCCGATCCGGAGGCCTCCGAGCGCATCACGGTGCGGCACCTGCTGGGTCATGCCAGCGGGCTCTCCGACCTGCGCTACCTCGAATCGCTGCGCCTGCCGGACGACGCCACCATCGAGGAGGGAGCGCGCGACCTGCGCCGCGCCGAACCGGTGGCGCCGCCCGGCCGCGAGTTCCACTACTTCAACCCCAACTACACGGTGCTCGGCCACCTCGTCGAGGTCGCCTCCGGCCAGCCCTACGGGGCGTACCTGCGCGAGCACGTGTTCGAACCGCTGGACATGCGGCGCACCTTCACGGACCCCGACGAGGCCCGCGCGGCGGGCCTCGCACGCGGTCACCTGCAGGCCTTCGGCCTGCCGGTCCCGCGCGAGCAGCCCTTCAGGCAGCACGGCCTGCCCGCGGGCTACCTCATGTCGACCGCGAACGACATGGCGCACTACCTCATCGCCATGAACGGCGGCGGCCGCTACGGCGACGAGCGCGTGCTCTCGCGCTTCGGGATGATCGAGCTGCACGCGCCCAGCGGCCCGAGCGGCTTCTACGCCCACGGCTGGATGGTGGGCGACCACCGCGGGCACCGCCTGGTGCAGCACGGCGGGACGAACGAGGCCTTCAAGGCCGAGGCCCTGCTCCTGCCCGACGACGACCTGGCGCTCGTCCTGCTCGCCAACCAGTCGACCCTGCCCGCGGCGCTCTTCGCCTACGGCGACCTCACCGCCGGCCTCCTCGACCTGCTCGTCGGGGAACTACCGGCTCCGCCGCCCTTCTCCCTGCGCACCGTGGGCGGCCTGCTGGGCGTCGCCTTCCTGGTCCAGCTGGCGCTCATCGCGCTCCAGGCCATGCGCCTGCCGCGTTGGCGCGAACGCGCGCGGTCTCGGTCGCGCACGCGCGTCGCGCTCGGCGTGCTGCCGCACTTCGTGGCCGCGCCCGCGATCGCGTTCGGCATCGTGGCCGCGCTCGAGGCCTGGATGGGTCGCGGCGTCTCGCTGCGGCAGGCCTTCGACGGCGTACCCGACCTGGCGCTCATGCTGGCCGTCGGCTTCGCCGCCGACCTGGCGCTGGGCGGTTGGAAGGTCGCCGCGCTGGCGCGCGACCTCGGCAGGGCACGCGCAGCCTGACGCGGTCCGCAAGCCCACGTGGCAGGTGGGCGCCGGCCGAGGCGGCCGCCGCGCTACGCTCGGGCCACATGCCGCCGGCCCCCGTGCCCACCGCACCTCCCCGCCGCCTGCGGCGCGTCGTCCTCGCTGCGGCGGCGGCCGGCGTTCTGCTGGCGGCGGCCTCGTTGGCCGTGGGCGACCCGTCCGGCGCGGCCGCGGCCGTGGCCGTCCTGGGCGCGGCCGTCGCGGCGGTGGCGTCGGTGCGCTGGCGTCCCTTCCGGGTCGCGGCCGTGGGCGCCATCGGTGCCTACGCCGCCGGACTCACCGTCGCCACGCTCCTCGCGGGCGCGACCCGCGCGACCGACGACCTGCGCATCGAGCTGTTCATGGGCAACCCCAACGTGCTCGGCGCGGCGCTCGTCACGGCGATGGCGGCCTGGGCGGCGGTGGCGCCGGGCCGGCGGTGGGTGTGGTGGGCGTGGCCGCTCGTGGCGCTGGCGGTCCTCAACACCGGCTCGCGCACCTCCGGCGGGGCGCTGCTCGCCGCGGGCACCGCCTGGCTCGTGCTGCTGGCGCTGCGCCTGCCGCGCCGCTGGCTCTTGGCACCGACCGTGGCCCTGCTGGTGGTCGCCGCGGCGGCCGTCGTCTGGCAGCGTGGCGTGGTGGAGCTGACGCCCAACCTGCTCGCGGCCCCGAGCGACCTCACCCACCCCGCGTGGCACAGCCTCGCGCAGCGCGTCGAGATCGTCCCCGACGCCGTCCCCGGCCCGTTCGAAGGCACGGTGGGGCAGAGGCTGGTGGCGCAGGCGTCGCCGGAGTGGCGGTCCGTCCTCCACCAGACCGTGGGCAGGTCCGAATCGGGGGTCTCGTACGTCGCCTCGATCTTCCTGCGGTCCGACACCCCACAGCGGATCGAGCTCAGCTCGCACCTCGCCACCGTGGCGTGCGAGGTCGACGAGGCGTGGCGCCGCTGCGTCACGCCGGCAGCTCAGGGCGACGACTACCTGCAGGCGCAGCTGCACCTGCAGGTCCCCGAGCGCGGCGGCAGCGTCGATGTGTACGTGTTCGGCGCCCAATACGAGCGCGGGGCGTCCGTGACCCCGTTCCTCGACCTGCGGCCCGCGTGGATCCCGCAGCAGATGGTGAACCGCTACGACCTGCGGCGGCTCACCCTACTGCCGGAGGATCGCGTGGCGATCTGGCGCGCGGGCCTGGAAATCTTCCGTGCATCGCCGTGGTTCGGGGTCGGGCTCGGCGCGGCCCCCGACGCCTTCCGCGAGCACACCCGGGACGGGTTCGGCGGGGCCAGCGTGACCTACGCCCACAATCTGCTCGTGCAACTGCTGGCCGTCTACGGCGTGATCGGGCTCGTCGGCGCCGTCGTCTTCGCCGTGACCCTGCTGAGCACGCTCTCGCGCCCCGGTTGGCTGCGCCTCGCGCCCCTGCTGCTGGCGCTGGCGCTGCTCAACACCTGGGACCTGACGCTCTTCGAGCCGTTCGTGTTCGTGCCGGCCGTGCTGGCGGTGGCGCTGTGGGGCGGGCGCTCAGGGCCGCCCGTCGGAACCGCGCGGCCCGGGCGAGTTCGGTCCGCCGGGTGAGCCCGGCGGCCCGGGCGTCGCCCCGCCACCCGACGGCTCGCCGGGCCCCGGACCCTCGCCCTGCGCCCCGTCGTCCTCGGCGCCGCGGCGCTCGGCACGCTTCACCGCGACCCCGTTCACCTCGACGGTGAACGCCTCGACCCACTCCTCGAGGAGCTCGAGCAGGTTCAGGCCCTCGACCAGGATGCGGCCGTTCACGACGACGTCGAGCACCTCCGTCGCGCCGTCGGGGCGCAGCAGCGTCAACCGCGCGGGCCCAACGAAGCCCTCGAGGATCCTCAGTTCGAACGACGCGCCGGCCACCACCCGGCCGACGCCGACGATGACGCCGCCGGCGTCCGTGACGAGGAGGTCGCCGTCGCCGTCCGTGAGGCGCGCCGCGATCGCCTCGGGCGCGTCGGCCGCGAGGGCGCACGACAGCACCAACACCGTCAACCACGCGAGCATGCCCCACAGCGGGCGAACCTGACGCATACCGACTCCCGCGGGGCCGCGGCCACGGGGCGACCCCGACGCGTCGAGCCTACCCGGCGAGCCTGACGCCGACCTGACGGTGCCGCGCCGGCCCCTCGCGCCGATCACGATCGGTCCCCGTCGTCCGGCAGGCCGTCCCCCGCGTCGTCCTCGACGCGCGACGCCAGGCTCGGCAGCCGCACCTCGAAGCGCGCGCCGCCGCCCGGACCGGACGCGGCCGCGATGCGACCGCCATGCTTCTCCACCAGGTCCCGGCTGATCGTCAGCCCGACGCCGCTGCCCTGCCCGCGGCGGAACCCACGCTCGAACACCCGCGAGAGCGCCTCCGCGTCGAGCCCCGGGCCATCGTCCTCGACCCGCAGCCGGTGCTCGTCGGCGCCGGCCTCGAGCGCCACGCGCACCCCCTCGGGCCGTCCGGCGGCCTGCACCCCGTTCCGGACGAGGTTGCGGACGACCTGCATGAGGCGGTCGGCGTCGCCGATCACCGGCGCCGGCTCCGGCGCGTCGCAACGCACGCCGGGGTACTCGCCGGCGACGCGCTGGACGAGGTCGCGCAGGTCGACGAGGGCGAGCTCGAGCGGGCGCTCGAGCTCGCCGCGCGCGAGCACCAGCAGGTCCTGCGACGTGCGCAGCAGCTCCTGGGCGGCGTCGGCCGCGGAGACGAGCTCGGCGTCGGCGGGACGCTCGCGGCGCAGCGCGGCCAGGTGGTAGTTCACGAGCGTCAGCGGGGCGCCGAGTTCGTGGGCGATCTCGAGCAGGAAGGCGCGTTCGCGCCGGGTTCGCTCACGGATCGCCGCCAGGGTGGCGTTGAGCGCGTCGGTGAGGGCCCGGACCTCCCGGCTGCTGCCCGCGTACGCGATCGTGCCCGGGGCCTGCGGGTCCACCGCCCGGGCACGCTCCACCACCAACTCGAGCGGTCGCAGCGCGCGCCGGGCAACCACCAGGCCGACGAAGGTCGACGCCAGGAAAGCCAGGGCGCCGCCCGACGCCAGGCTGCGCGCGAGGTCGGCGCGCGTCCGCAGGGCCGCCTCGACGTCGTGCGCCACGCGGATCGTGCCGCCCGCGTCGCGCCAGGGCGCGGAGGCGACCAAGTGGCGGCGGCCGTCGAGCGGCAGCTGCACGGGGTCGGGCGCGAGCGGCAGCGGCTCCTCGCGGCCCCACGCGAGCACCACGCGCCCGTCGGCGCCCACGACCTGGACCGCGAACCCGGGCGTGGACGGGTCGACGAAGGCGGCGCCGAGCACGGGCGCGTCGAGCAACGCGGCGACGCGGGCGACGTCCTCGAGGAGCAGCCGCCGGAGCTCCGCCGCTTGATCGCGCACGAACCAGCCGTACGCCAGCCCGGTCGAGGCGGCGACCACCAGCAGCGCGAGCAGCGCCACGCCCAGGCCGACCTGGTTTCTGAGGCTCATGCGTCGTCGGGACGGACGAGGTACCCGAGGCCGCGGATCGTCTCCACCACCGTGCCCGCTCCCGCGGCGTCCAGCTTCTTGCGCACGCGCGAGACGACGGCCTCGATGGCATTCGGACCCACGTCGGCGGTGCCGTAGAGGCGATCGACCAGGGTGTCCTTGGAGAAGACGCGCCCCTGGTTCTCGAGCATGAGCTCGAGCAGGTGGTACTCCTGCGCGGAGAGGTCGACCCGCACGCCCTCGACGACACAGGCGCGCTCCTCGGTGGAGAGCGTCAGGCCGCCACGGCGCAGGATGCCGCTCTGGGCCCGCGCGCGCGAGCGCATGCGGGCGTAGACGCGCGCCAGCAGCTCCTCCATCTGGAACGGCTTGGCGAGGTAGTCCGCGGCGCCGGCGTAGAGGCCCCGAACACGGCTCGCGAGGTCGCCGCGGGCCGTCAGCATGACGACGTCCGCGTCGTTCCCCTCGAGCTGCTCTGCGACCTCGATGCCGTCCATGTCGGGCAGGTTGAGGTCGAGCAGCACGAGGGCGAACGGCTCGGTCTCAGCGCGAACGAGCGCGTCGCGGCCCGTGCCCACGACCACCGTGTCGTAGCCGCGGCCCAACTCGCGCGCCAGCACCTCGGCCAGCCGCGCGTCGTCTTCCACGATCAGCACGCGCTCGCGACGCATCGCCACCGCCTCACGGCGCCGACGCGACCCGAGCCGCGCCGGCCCAACGCGATTGTGTCACCACCAGCCCGCGCCACCCCCCATGAAGGCGTCGACCCGTCAGACCGGTGTCAGCTACGCCCCCTAGGCTCCCCTTGGACGGCGAGCCCCGATCCGCCAAGCGCGGCGGCGGGCCCGCCCGGAGGAGGCGATCGCATGCGCAGGATCCTGGCCGGTACGTTCGTGCTCGCGCTGCTCACGGTGGCGTTCGCGGGACCGCCGATCGACTACGAGCTCACCTGTGGCGACGACGGCGACCTCGTCGGCGTCCTCAGCCTCACGGAGGGCAAGGTGCACGCGGTGCTCCTGGAGGGCGTCGCCTGCGAGGAGGGCGTGCTCGTCGTCGGCCCCGAGGGCGCCCCCGCCATCGCGGTCGAGATCGACTGGGCGGCGGAGCCGCCGGTCGTGACCGCCACCGTGGACGGCACCGACGCCGGCGAGGTCGACCTCGACGTGGTCCCCCAGACGGCCATCGACGGCATGCTGGACGCCCAGCGGCTGCGGGCGGCGGCGATGGAGAGGCGGCGGGAGGCCGCCGAGCGCGGCGAGACGGACCGCGACCGCAGCGCCTGGGACGACGAGGGCGCGCCGTGCGACGGCGAGCCCGGGGGGCCGCCCGCGGACGTGCCGCCGGGGGACGGTCCGGGGGGACCGCCCGATGGGGCGCCGCGCGGCGACGGCCCCTCGGGCCCGCCCGCGGACGAACCGCCCTGCGACGGTGAGGGCCCCGCCGGCCGTACCTGAGGCGCGGCCCAGGCACGACACCCGGGACCCGGGGGCGCGCATCGCTCGCGCCCCCGGGTTCGTTGTGGCGAACGACCGGCGGGACACGGATCGCCCGATCGGGCCGGCTACGCGGCGGAAGCCGCGTGTCGCGCGTCGTGGGACGCTGCGCCCGCAGCCTGCGGTGGACCAGGCCCGGGAAGCGACGGGTACGATCGCGCCAGCGCCTTCACCACGAAGCCGCTCGGCGCGACGCGGCAGATCCTCCCGCGCGCGCCATCGGAGAGGAGCCCCCGACGTGAACCTGCCACTCGAGCAGCTGCTCGTCGGGGCCGCCGTCCTCGTCCTCCTGAGCATCGTGGCCAGCAAGGTCTCCGGCCGCATCGGACTCCCGGCGCTCATCCTGTTCCTGCTCGTGGGCATGCTCGCAGGGTCGGAGGGCCTCGGTGGCATCGAGTTCGACGACCCGCTGCTGGCGCAGAGCCTGGGCATCGTCGCGCTGGCGTTCATCCTCTTCTCGGGCGGCCTCGACACGGAGTGGCGCGCCGTGCGGCCGATCCTTGGCCCCGGGGTGGCGCTCGCGACGATCGGCGTCGTGCTGACCGCCGTGACGGTGGGCGTGGCCGGCATGCTGGTGCTCGGCCTGCCGCCGCTCCACGGCCTCCTGCTGGGGGCCATCGTGTCGAGCACGGACGCGGCGGCCGTGTTCTCGGTGATGCGTTCCCGCGGCCTGGGCCTCAAGGAGCGGCTGCGGCGGGTCCTGGAGCTCGAGTCCGGCAGCAACGACCCGATGGCCGTGTTCCTCACGATCGGCCTCATCACGCTGATCGTCGAGCCGGGCGCGACGGCCGTCGGGCTGCTGCCCATGTTCGTCCAGCAGATGCTCTTCGGCGCGGCCCTCGGCCTCGGTCTCGGCTGGTTGGCGGTCTCCGCGATCAACCGCCTGGACCTCGCCTACGACGGCCTCTACCCGGTCTTCACGCTCGCGCTCGTCGTGCTGGTCTACGGCGCTGCCACGCTCGTCGGCGGCAACGGCTTTCTGGCCGTCTACCTCGCGGGGCTCGTCATGGGGAACCGCCACTTCATCCACAAGCGCAGCATCACGCGCTTCCACGACGGCCTCGCGTGGCTGATGCAGATCGCCATGTTCCTCACCCTCGGGCTGCTCGTGTTCCCGAGCGACCTGGCGGCGATCGCGCCGGCCGGCTTCGCGCTGGCGCTGGTGCTCATCTTCGTCGCCCGGCCGCTGAGCGTGTTCGCGACCCTGTGGCCCTCACGGCTCTCGCCGCGCGAGACCGCGCTCGTGTCCTGGGTCGGTCTGCGCGGCGCGGTGCCCATCATCCTCGCCACCTTCCCGCTGGTGATGGGCGTGCCGGACGCCGGACCGCTGTTCGACGTCGTCTTCTTCATCGTGGTGTCGTCGGTCCTACTTCAGGGGCCCACGATCCCCTGGGTGGCCCGGCTGCTGCGCGTCGACGAGCCCCAACCCCCGAGGCTGCGCTACCCGCTCGAGTTCGAGCAGACGGCCGACCTCGACAGCAACCTCGTCGAGGTCGTGGTGCCGGACGACTCCGCCGTGGCCGGCAAGATGATCCTCGACCTCCCTCTGCCCGAGTCGGTGCTCGTGGTGCTCGTCAGCCGCGGCGGGCGCTTCCTCGTGCCGCGCGGCGCCACCCACCTCGCGGGCGGCGACCGGCTGCTGCTGCTCGCGGACGAGCCGAGCCTGGCGGAGGTCGAGCGCATCCT
>Ga0180435_10004582_pt1 | contig 13616 bp, 10 predicted proteins | sample SS_ome_3_FD_132467 | JGI IMG/M metagenome (GOLD analysis project Ga0180435, IMG submission 132467) | Hypersaline lake sediment archaeal communities from the Salton Sea, California, USA - SS_3_S_1 metaG | ecosystem: Environmental > Aquatic > Non-marine Saline and Alkaline > Hypersaline >... | reverse complement strand
CTTTGATTTCAAAAAAGATAACGGCCAACTGGGAGATTCCAATTAGCCGTTAAGGAGGAGAACAGATGAAGAAATTATTAGGCTTTGGCTATGGGAGATGCAATCCCCTTGCCAAAATTCAGACAGAATCCAAATAATTTCTGAAATAAAATTTTTTGCATTGTTTTCAGCGTATTATGCAGAAATAAAAAATGCAGTCGGCCCGGCCGTGACCATCCGATGGCGCCTGGAACGCAGGCTGAAGTTCAAAAATATTAACCGATTTGGGCCGGATTTTAAAAACCCATTGTTTTATTTGAATTTATTTGCATACCACTAAAGTTCAAATTTTTTAACCCGCCGGGTGCCATTGCGCATATATACAAATAAGATATTGAATATACTAATATTTATTAAGTTCACAAGCTTGAACAGCCTGTCCGAAAGTGGCCCTGGGACCGCTTGTTGACCCCCTCTAAAAGGGTGATTCATGATCGAAACCGACCGCATCCAGCGCAACCCGATGTTTCTTTACCTGGCGGTTCTGACTGTGGCCTCGACTGTCGGGCTGCAAGCCTGGACAACCCTTTTCAACAATTTTGCCGTCGAAGTCGTGCGGCTCGACGGCGACCGGGTCGGCATCCTCCAATCGGTACGGGAAATACCCGGTTTTCTGGCCCTGCTGGCGGTTTTTTTCATCCGCTATATCCGGGAGCACCGCCTGTCGGCCGTTTCGATCCTGTGCCTGGGCCTGGGAATGGCCGCCATCGGCTACCTGCCCACCTTCTGGGGACTGATCCTCACCACGCTGGTGACCAGCTTCGGGTTTCACTATTACGAAACCACCAACATGTCGCTGACGCTGCAGTACTTCGGAAAGGCCGAATCCCCCTGGGTATTCGGCAAACTGCGCAGCCTGGCAGCCGCCTCCAGCATCGGAATCGGGCTGGTCATTTTCATACTGGCCTCTTTTCTGGATTTCAAATCCCTCTACCTGGTGATCGGCGGGCTGGTGACGATGACAGCCCTCTGGGCCTTCACCCGCGACCCTTCAGGCCAGGACACCGCCCCGCAGCGCAAAAAGATGGTGTTTCGCAAGAAATACTGGCTGTTTTATTTTTTGACCTTCATGGCCGGCGCCCGCCGGCAGATTTTTATCGCCTTCGCCGTTCTGCTGCTGGTTCAGAAATTCGAGTACTCGGTGCGGGAGGTCGCCGTTCTCTTCGTGATCAACAATTCGATCAACTTTTTCCTGAGCCCGACCATCGGCCGGGCAATCATCAGATTCGGCGAACGAAGGGTGCTGTCGCTGGAATACAGCTGCCTGATCGTCATTTTTATCACCTACGCCGTCACCGATTCCAAACTGGCGGTGGCGATCCTGTATATCCTCGATCACATTTTTTTCAATTTCGCCATCGCCATCAACACTTATTTCCAGAAGGTCGGCGACCCCGAAGACGTCGCGCCCAGCATGGCCGTCGGCTTCACCATCAACCATATCGCGGCGGTCGTATTGCCGGCCATCGGAGGGATGCTGTGGGTGGTGGATTACCGGATTCCATTTTTTGCCGGGGCCGCCATGAGCCTGATCTCGCTTTCCGCCGTCCAGCTCATCCGCGTGCCGCAAAAGACGGCGAAATAATCGTCCACCGCCCGCTTCGCTCGAGCCGCAGAAACCGATCAAGGGTCAGCTCTGTTTTGTTTTACGCCCTCTCAGCGGAAAACAAAACTTTTCGCTGCGTTCTCGGCGTCTCTGCGGTGAACTATTTTGGCCTACTTCCAGACGCCGGCGATGGGTGCGCCGCAGAGCGAACAGGCGCCGTTCTGGATGCGGACTTTGCCAGGACGAAACCCCCGGCGCTCGATGATCATTTCCCCACAGCCCGGACAGAAGGTGTTTTCACCGGCGTCACCGGGCACATTCCCGGTGTACACAAACTGAAGACCGGCAGAAAGGCCTATCGCACGGGCCGCTTTCAAGGTCTTTACCGGGGTGGGTCCCCGATCGGTGAGCCGATAGGTGGGATGAAAGCGGCTGATGTGCCAGGGGGTGGCTGGGCCCAGCTGCTCCGAGACAAAGGCGGCCAACCGCTTCAGTTCCTCCGGGGCGTCGTTGAGGCCCGGCACGATCAGGGTGGTGACCTCAACGAAAATACCCAGCGAAACCATCCGGCGCAGGGTATCCAGTACCGGCTGCAGCCTTGCGCCGCATTGCTCACGGTAATAATTGTCGCTGAACGCCTTGAGATCCACGTTGGCCGCATCCAGGAAGGGAGCCACCATGTTCAGGGCTTCGCTGCTCATATAGCCGTTGGTGACGAAAACATTTTTCAGATCGTTGGCGTGAGCCTGCCTGGCGGTATCGTAGGCCAATTCGAAAAACACCGTGGGTTCGGTATAAGTGTACGAAATGCTGCGGCAGCCGGCCCGAAGGGCATCGGCAACCACTTTCTCCGGGGGGGTCCGGTTGCCCAGAATCTTCCCTTCCCGGTCGGCAGGCATCTGGGCAATATCGGCATTCTGGCAAAACCGGCACCTGAAATTGCATCCGACCGTCGCGATGGAATAGGATTGGCTGCCCGGCAGGAAATGGTAGAGTGGCTTCTTCTCGATCGGGTCCACATGCCCGGCGATGACCTTGCCGTAGACCAGGGTCTGCAGCATGCCGCCCTGGTTTTCACGCACGGCGCAAAGCCCCCGCCGGCCCTCATTGATCCTGCAATGGTGGCTGCACAGCCGGCAGCGAACGGCATTTTTCTCCAGCGTGTCGTAGAGGTAGGCTTCCATAACTAACCATATGGATGGGTTGCCGGCACGTAAAGGGGGAGTTCGGCACCAAAATCGGCCCTCTATATCCAATACCCGGGGGCCCGGAAGTCAGCTTGGACCGGCACCTGCTGCGAGCAACGCGGTCTATGATGATGATTGACCGCCCGAATCCTGATCGAGCGCCATGCGGACAGCCTTGCCGAAATGCTCCAGGAGGTAAGGCTTCTTGATATACGCGCAGGCGCCCAGCTTCAGGGCTTCCTTGACCCGGGACGATTCTGAAAATCCGCTGGCGATAATGGTCTTCTGCTCCGGGTGCAGGGCCAGAACATGACGCAGTGTGTCCAGCCCGTCCATGCCGGGATCCATAATCATGTCGAGAACCAGCAGGTTCACCGACCCGTTTTTGAAATACGCCAGTGCCGCTTCCCCGCTGTCCATCGTGATCACCTGGTACCCCAGCCGGATCAGCATCTCCGAGGCGATGTCGCGTTGCTCGGCGATATCGTCCACCACCATAACGGTTTCGCCGCGCCCCCTGTGAATCTGCCGAGAGGGATACGTGTCGGTCAGTTTGAATTTTTTGCGGGTCACCGGGAAGTAGAGCGTGATCCCGGTTCCCACTCCTTCGCTGCTCCGGACATCGATATATCCGCGATGGTCCTTGACCGTTCCCCACACCACAGCCATGCCAAGGCCCGTTCCACTGCGGCCCATCTTTTTTTTGGTGTAAAACGGTTCGAAAATCCGCTCGATGTCATCTGCGGCGATTCCGATACCGCTGTCTTCCACCGACAGGGTCACGTAGTCCCCTTCGAGGATTTCGTCGTAGGCCACGGTAAACCGGTCTACGTTGCGGTTTTCGGTGGTAATCACCAGTCGTCCCCCGTCGAGCATGGCCTCGGCGGCGTTGGACACCAGGTTCATGATCGTCTTGGACAGATGGATGGGGGATCCCAGAATATTCAGCAGATCCTCGCTCATGCGGGTAACGACGGTCACTTCGGGATGGTTCATCTCGAGCTTGGCATGCTCGGGGCTTTGCAGGTAGTCGGTCAGGATATCGTTGAGGTTTACCACATCGGTGGTCTCCACCCCCCGGCGGGCGAGGGTGAGCAGATCCTGAACGATGGCGGCCGCCTTTTCGCCGGACTGCTGGATGGTCAAAATCGGCTTTCGCAGCGGGCTGTGGGGTTCCAGATCCATGAGCAGCAGCTCCGGATAGCTGACGATGCCGGAGAGGATATTGTTCAAATCGTGGGCAACACCCCCGGCAAGCGTGCCGATGGCCTCCATTTTTTGCGCCCGCTGCAGCTGCGCCTGTAACTCTTTTCTTTCCCGGTCGGCCTGGCGCAGTTTAGTGATATCGTTGCCGATACACAAAATTTCGACATAGTTGCCGTCATCGTCGAAAATGGGCTTGTAGGTCCACGCAATCCAGGCCCTTTCGCCGCCGCGCAGGATAAATTCCCCCTCGGTGACGACTGGCCGCATCGGGTCGCTCTCCAGATCGCCGACCAGTTGATCGAACCGCTGGCGGTTGTCCGCCATCCCGTTGGTTTGAGGCAGAATTATCCGGGCGGCATTTTTCTGCATGATTTCGGACTGGGTGTAGCCGAAAAACCGCTGCGCAAACCGGTTGCAGAAAGTGATCTCCCCGTCGACGCCCATCCGCAGAATCAGACTGTTGGCGGTTTCCACCAGTTCGCGGTATTGCTTTTCGCTGGAGCGGGTTTTTTCAAAAGCCAGCGCGTTGATGATGCTGACCGCCAGCTGGGAAGCGACGCCCATCAGCAGGCTCATGTCGCTCTGGCGCAGTTGGCGCTTAGACTTGCTGTTGTCCACTGCCAGGATACCGAGGGAATCCCTCTCGTAGACGATGGGGACGCAGATCATGGACTGGGTGCCGAGACGGCGGGCGTATTCAAGGCTCCTGGGCGAGAGCATCGATTCGATCTCGCTGATGTCGTTGATGAGAAAGGGCTGCTGTTCGCGCATGGCCTTCACGAAAACGCCCGTTGATTCCGGATTGTTCAGGTGAAAGTCGGTTCTTTTCAGCAACGTCTCGATTTCGGGCGTGTGCCCGTAACCGGCACTATAAGACAGAAGCGCCCGCGGTCTGTCGGCCAGCATGATCATGCCGCGGTCAAAGTCGAGGCGTTTTTCCATAATGCCCACCACGGTTTTCGCCAGCCGCTCGATATCCAGAATGCGGGAAGTGGCCTGCCCGATCTCCTGAATGAGCATGGCGTTGTTGTAGCGCACTTCGCTCTCGACCAACGACTCTTCGGCAGCCTCTTTTTGTGTCTCGATGGTTTTCGAGTACAGATTTCGTTCGAGCCGCACGGAGTTGAACGACAGGGTAATGCTGACGAGCGCCGCCAGCAGCAGAAACAGGAGCCACTGATCAGTCGGCAGAATGAAAAACAAAACGACGGCCGCCAGGCAGCCGATTCCCAGGAAGATATTGCGAACCCGACGCCATATCAATGGCGGGGTTTTCTCCCAGGTAATCAGGTAGCGGCACTGGTCCTGGCCCCTGTGGAAGCAATCCGGATGCTCGATTCTGGCAAATTTTTCGGTCAGCAGTTTGGCAAGGGCTTCGAAAAGGCCGGTTCGGTTTTCACACTGATATGGCTTTTCCGCCACTCCCGGCTTGGGGACCGCCACCAGTTCGACCGTGTTCTGCCCGATCTTCCTGGCGGAAATGCTGACGCCGCGGCTGAGCACCGGATAGTGTTTTTCCATCAATAGATACAGGCTGCCCGGGCTCATCAACCCCAGGATGTATTGCTTGGCAGCGCCCATTCCCTCCGAATAGGCGGCGAATCGGCCGACCTCCCGCGAGATGTCGGGGTTGCCGGTTTTCTGGACAATCACATCGTGAAAGCGGTCCACTTGCTCCTGGGTAAACCAGTGCGCCGGGTCCTCCACCTCGTAGTTGGCGATATTGCTCTCTTTCAACACGTCGGATGTGCTGATATTCGGATAGTATTTCCCCAGGTACTGCACGTAGATTTTGGTGAGGCGACTGTTGTATAGTGGAATCTGAACACTCATTGATCATCTTCTCTGACAGTCTGAAACAGCCGGGGCAACGAGCGGGTCTTGGTGTTCGGCAGACCATTTAAGGCCATCTGGTTCGGATCGTCACCTGTCGCGACCCTTTCTGCCGACAGCGGTCGAAAAAGCCCGGGCCACGCGCTATCCGGCCCTGGAGACAATCTCGGAGGCCGGAACCACCTCGACCTTCTCCCGAATTTCCGGCAGCAATTCCTTCAAGATGCGGTAGGTCACTTTGTGCGGATGGGCGATACCGACCGCCTGGCCATTGCGATGGGCAATCAGAACCAGTTCTTCCAGCTGTTTGCGAATGAAATCCGGTTTTTGAAAATGGTCGATAAACACGTCCCGCTGCGCAAATGGCAGTTGAAACAATTCCGCCGAGGGGCGGCAGACCGTCTCTCCGGTGGTGCGGCTGTCGACAAAATAGAGGCCCCTTTTTTTCAGCACCGAAAAGACCTGGTGAATTTGGTCCGAGGCGGTCGTCAATTTTGACCCCATGTGGTTGTTGACACCTTTGATATAAGGCACCGCATCGAGATTTTTTTCCAGCTGCGCAATCAGTTCGTCCGGCGTCATCGTACTCAGAAGCGTCCCCGGCCCCGGATTCACCGACGGGTATTTATTCGGCTCCATCGGCAGGTGAAGCATGGTCTGTATGCCGCTGGCGTGGGCCATGTCGGCAATCTTTTTCTGAAAAGGGCTGTGCGGCAAAATGGCGAAGGTCAGTGGAACCTCCAGAGAGACGAACTTCGCCGCAATTCTGTGATCATAGCCCAGATCGTCTATAATGATGGCCACTTTGGGTCGATCCGACGCCGGTGGCTTTTTCTCCGGCGCTTTCGGGCGGGCTTCGGGTGGCGGCGGCGCTTCATCCGGAGGGAAAACCTCGTATTTTGGCGCCACGGCAGCCGTTTGGGGCGGCGGCTTTGTCGGGGGTGCCGCCGGTTTGGCGGTTCGCTCGGGTGCCGGGCGGGTTGGCGGCCCCGGTGCCAGAAAAAAATCCGCCAGCAACACCATCGCCAGGACCAGCAGGGCCAGGAAGGACAGGCCCAGCAGCGGCTTGATCCACACAGGTGCCGCCCGGCTCTGCCTGCGCGGTTTCCTGCGGGTCGATGCGCGCGAAGTTGATTTCCGGGCGGGCCGCTTGCCGGTCGCTTTGCGGCGCGGCTTTTTTTCGGTCGCTTTTCGTCTGGTGGCCATTATGGCTAGAGGTTGAGGCTTTGAAAGATATCGTAGCCGACCAGGATCTCCAGAGCCCGCATCACCTGGTTGTCGCTCTGCAGGGCCTCGAGCCGCAGGGGGCCGACCCGGAAATCCATCTCACGCATTCGGCGCTCTTTCTCACTCGGTGCATCTTCGGATTCGCTCCCCGTATCGCCTTCCGCACCCGGCTCAGCTTCGAGGTGGTTCTCGAGATCCTTTTCCTTCAGCAGGTTTTCGTCGACTGTCAGTTCATCGGGGTCCAGCCGCCTGAATTTAAGGAAAATGTCCGGCTCGATGCCCTTGGCCTGGATGGAGCGCCCGCTGGGCGTGTAGTAGCGTGCAATGGTCAGCTTCAAGCCCGAGCCGTCCCGCAGCGTCTCGACGGTTTGAACGGAACCCTTGCCGAACGAAGGCGTCCCCAGGATAAGGGCGCGTTTTTGATCCTGCAGCGCACCGGCGACGATCTCGGAGGCACTCGCCGAGCCGCCGTTGATCAAGACGATGACCGGGTAGTCACGCGGGGTGCCGGATATGGTGGCACTGTATATCTTCGTGTTTTTCTTGTAGCGCCCTTTGATCGAGAGAATTTGCCCGGACTCCAGAAAAAGATCGGAAACCTGGATGGCCTGGTTGAGCAGACCACCCCCGTTGTTGCGCAAGTCGAGCACCAGCCCCTTAAGGGTTTGCCCGTCGAGTTCGAGCTTTTCAAGCGCCGCTTCCAGGTCCTGGGTGGTATTGCCGGTGAAATTCGAGACCCGCGCGTACCCGTAGCCGGATTTCAGCGGAAGATACTTGACACTCTGGACCGGAATGACATCGCGGACAAGGTCAAATGTAATGGGTTTCTTCACCCCCTCCCGCATGACGGTAATCACCACCTTCGTCCCTTTGGGGCCTCTCATCATATTGACCGCCCCCCTGAGATCATTGACGCGCTCGCCGTCGACCTTGACGATCCGGTCGCCGGCTTCTATGCCGGCCCGGTAGGCGGGCGTATCCTCGATAGGCGATATCACCGTGACAAAGCCGTCCTGGAGGGTGATGTGGATGCCGATCCCGGTAAACTTGCCCTTGGTGTCGATCTGCAGATCCTCGAATGCTTCTTTGGGCAGCAGAGAAGAATGCGGATCGAGGCTCTGGACCATGCCCTGAATTGCCTTCTGAATCAGCTCATGGGAGTCGACTTCGTCGACGTATTCCCGTTGAACGAGCTCGATCACATCCGAAAATATTTTCAAACTCTCGTAGAGCGCTTCGTCATCGGCAGCGATGCTCCGCATGAAGCCGGTGCCAAGGGTCCAGATGACTACAGCCACGACCATCAACAACCACAACCTGACTTGCCGATTTTTTTTCCTGGTCATAAGGTTACTCCTTTGGTCTACTTCAACCATTCCACTGGATCCACAGGTCTGCCGTGATGCCGAATTTCAAAATACAACCGCGCATCGCTCATCGAGCCGGTATCTCCGACGGTTGCGATCACATCTCCGGTCTGAACCCGGTCCCCGGTGGATTTGAACATTTCCTCCACGTGCGCGTACACCGTGTAGTAATTGGCCCCGTGATCGATAATCATCATGTTGCCATATCCCTTGAACCAGTCGGCATACAGAATATTGCCGGTATACACCGCACGAACGGGCTCCCCTTTGTCGGTCTGAATATCAACACCGCTGCGAAAATTGGTTACATTCAACTGGGCATTCCGATAAGGGCCGAACAAATTAATTATGTTACCCTCAACCGGCATCTTAAGCAAGCCTTTAAAGTCGGAAAATGGCTTCGAAATTTTGCCCGAACTTGGCACAACGGTCTGCTGCCGCCGGTTGAAGGCGGCAAATTTGCGGTCCAACTCTTCCGCGGCGCGCTGCAGCTCCTCCAACCGGACCAGCTGAAGCTCTTTTCGGGCCCTGACTTGCGCGAGCAGCCGGGCCCTTTTCTTGACCTTTTGAGACAGCAGATAGAGTTGCTGCCGCTGCTCTGATACTTTTTTCTGCTTCTCTCCGCGGCGGGCGGTCAACGCCGCCTGCAGCTGCTCGAGCTCGTCCTGATCGTCAAGCAGCTTCCGGCGAACCCGGTCATCATAGGCCAGGATCCGCTCCAGCGCGTCCTTGCGCTGCAAAAAGGCAACGATGGTATCGGCAGATGCCAGCAGGTGAATCTGGCCGACCCGATTCAACTTGTACCAGGCCACAAGTCGCCGGGCCAGGTAACTTTGGTTGGCGCGGATGCGGCTCTCGAGATCCGACGAAGCGGCTGCAGCACTTTCCAGGTGCCGGCTGAGCGCCCCGACGTCCGCATCCAGCTGCCGTTTTCTGCGTTTGAGACGCTGAATCTGCTGTTCGACCCGGTCCAGTTCCGAGATAATGCCGGTTTCCTCTCGAGCGACCGAATCCAGCGCTTTTTCCCGGATTTTTATTTCACGCCGAATCTCTTCGGCCTCCTGGCGGTAGGCGCCCGTCCGCACATCCCCGGGCGGAATCGACCCGTTGCTTTCGATGGCATTTGCGGTCACCACGCCGGCCGTCCAGAAATGGAGCAGCCCGGTCAGAACCATCAGGTATGAAGGCCGGATTCGCAGTCGTGGCAGGTTTCTCGAAGTCATCTGGATGGCAGGCTTGCGATCATTCTTTGAGATAATGGTTCAGCGATAGAAAACACCCCAGAACACCGACCAGCATGCTGACAACCACAATCATACTCGATATTTCTGGAGAAAGAAAACGAAACTGAAACCAGGTGGTCAAAACTCCCTGCTTGAGGTTTGAGGAGACCGCCAGATAGACCGCCAACAGGGCTGCCAGGCCGACAACCGCGCCCAGAAACCCTTGCAGCAGGCCCTGAATATAGAACGGGATCCGGATAAAATTGTCGGAAGCCCCGACCAGCCGCATGATTTCGACCTCTTCGCTACGCGAATAAATCACCAGCCGGATGGTATTGGCCACGATAAAGACCGTCGCCATAAAGAAGAGCACCGCCAGTGCAAAACAGGCCAGGCGGAAGAGGTCGAACAACTGCCGGAATCGTCCGACCCACTGCTGCCCGTATTCGACCGCCTGCACCGTGTCCAGGGTCTCGATTTTTTGCGCCAGCGCTTCCAGCTGCTGCCATTCCATCTCGGCAGTCGCCAGTCTGATTTCGAGCGAGGCCGGCAGCGGATTTTCAGCCAGATTGTCAACCAGCGAAGCCTGGCGCTTCAACTGATGTTTCAAATCCTGCAGGGCCTCGTCTTTGGAGATATAGCGGACACCCGCAACGCCGTCCATTGACCCGACGGTTTTCTTCAGACCGGCAATCCGGTCGGCGGGGAGGTCCGACTCGAGGTAGGCCAGGATTCGGATGCCTTTCTGCCAGGCGCGCACCACATCGCGGCTGTTGGAATAGAAAAGCAAAAAGGCGCTGACAATCAGAATGCCCAGCGCAATGGTCACGATGGTGACGACATTCAGGAAGGGGTTTTTTAATATGTCATCAACCGCGCGCCTAAAATAGAGGGTCATCATAACGCTTCTCGATGTGGCCGGCGGCCTTGAGCCTGCCCCGGTTCAGATAAAGAACCCGGCCGCCGATGGAGCGAATCAGTTCTCTGTCGTGCGTGGCCACCAGGATCGTGGCACCGCGGATATGCGCGCCGCGCAGCAACTCCATGATGACCCCGGCCGAGTCGTCATCCAGGCTGCCGGTGGGCTCGTCGGCCAGCAGGATCCGGGGGTCGCCGACGATGGCCCGCGCCACCGCAATTCTTTGCTGCTCACCACCGGACAAACTCGGCGGCAGTGCATCTGCGCGATCTTCCATGCCAACGAGCCTCAGCACGCTGCGAACTTTCTTGGCAATGAAGCTTCGCCTGTGGCCGGCGGCCTCGAGCACCAGGGCAACATTGCTGAAGACCGTTTTGCCGTGAATGAGTTTGTAATCCTGGAACACGATGCCGAATTTCCGCCGCAGGAGGGGGATTCTTTTGCGGGGGATCCTGGCGAGGTTGATGCCATCCACCAGAATCTGTCCTTCAGATGCCGACTCCCCCAGATAGAGGAGTTTCAGGAGCGTGGTTTTGCCGGCGCCGCTGGGCCCGGTGATGAAGACGAATTCGTTCTTCAGGATGTCCAGGCTGAGGTCCGCCAGGGCCCGGTGAGCGCCGTAGCGGTGTTGAACGTGAAACATTCGGATAATGGCGGCCTTCCCGTCATTGTCGCCAATCATTCCAGCTCTTCCTGGCCGATCGCCCGATTCAGCACCGCCTTGGCGATTTTGAAATCGTAAAGCGCATTGTAATAATTGGTCATGGTTTCGGTCAGCAGCGTCTGTGCCACCAGCACGTCGGTTTGGGTCGCCACCTGCTCTTTGTACTGCTCTTCTGTGATGCGCAGGTTTTCCTTGGCCTGTTCGATGGCCTTTTCAACCGTGAGGATGTTTTTTTCGGACTCCTGAATCCGGAGAAAGGCCTGTTTGACCTCCAGTTCGATTTTATCCTGCGTGTCGGCCCTGCTGATTTTGGCCTGCGACAAACGGCTCAATTTTTCTTTTCGCCCGTACAGGCTGCGTCCCCACTGCCAGAATTCCCAGGTGGCGGTGGCCTGGACGTTCCAGAAAGCGGCGTCACTGATGCCGTCTCCGCCACTCACGTCCCATTCCTCCCCCCGCCGGGCGTAGTTGCCCTGCAGGTTGATGGTCGGGAAAAAATCCTTTTCGCTCAAATCCACCTGTCGCTGCGCCAGATCGATATTCAGATCGGCGACCTGCAGTTCCAGCCGGTTGGTGCGGGCCGCGTCGAGGCAAAATTGAATATCCTTGTCGAAAGGGATGAAGTCCAGGATATCGACGACAGCCACCGGGCTGGTAACAGAGCGCCTCAGGACGGTGTTGAATTGCGATTTGGCGATCTCAAGGTTGTTCAGAGCGGTGATCAGCGCCTGTTTGGCGTTGGCCAGGCGAACCTGGGACTGGAGCAAATCGTTTAAGGGGCTCATGCCGACCTTGTAAAAATTTTCACTGACCTCCTTCTGGGCATTGATCTGCACTACCGTCTGCTCGGCGACTTCGACCAGTTTCTGCGTTTTCAGGATCTGGTAATAGGCATTCTTGGTGTCCAGAATAACGTCCTGGCGTTTGAGTTTGGCAGATATCTCGGCCCGATCCAGGCCCAGATCGGTGATCCGGTACTGGTTGATCAGGGCAAACCCCGTGAAGATCGGCTGGTTGAAGGAGGTGACAAAATTGTACTCGTCCCGCGGATTGATGACGAAATCACCCGCCCCGACGGGACTACCGATGGATTGCACCTGCTCCCGATCGCGGTAGAGATAGGAATAGGAGGTGCTCAGGGTCGGTAAAAATTGGGTGATGCTCTGGTTTCGGGTCGCTTCGGCGGCGCGCACCTCCTCCACCGCCTGTTTGACGCCAAGGTTGGCTTTCAGGGCGATGTCGATGGCTTGATCCAGCGCGAGTGCCGGGGGGGCACCCGCAGACGCCGGAGCCGCAGCCAGAATCGCAACCAGCGCGATTGCACCGACAACGCTTGTCCAAAAGGTTGAATTCTTCATGTCGATTTTCCAGTGGCCGGATTGCAGGTGAACGGCAAAAGGTCGGCCCAATTTCCCCACAGGCCTGAATCGTCAATGCACCGAAGCAGTTCCATATGGCAATCCCGCCATCGGCGGGACCACGGAAAACCTGCAGGCAAATAGACGAAGGACAGGGGGCTTTTCTCAGTAGCGGTCAATTGACTCGCCTGTGATATCCTGCTATGCATTGATCGAGCTCAAGGAGTGCCTAACCGGTTTTTCTTGCTCAGCCTCCACCTACCCCATTGAACCGGCTACTTCCACCGGGTGGAGGCTTTTTTATATCGAATACCGGTGCCAAAGTCAACGAGCAGAAAGTCGGCCGGCGCACCCGGCCCTCCCCGACAAAAGGCTTTCTTTTGAAGAGGACTTCATGATGAGAGCGGATTTGATCGATATGCTCTGCCGGAAATCCTTCCAGTACAGCGAGGCGCCGACCTTCAAGCTGGTCTCCGGGCGGATGAGCCGGTTTTATGTCAATTGCAAACCCACGATTCTGAGCGCTGCCGGCATGGCGCTGGTGGGGCCATTGGTTTTAGAATGCGTCCGGAAGGCGGGCGTGTCAGCCGTCGGCGGTCTGACGTTCGGTGCCGACCCCATCGCTGTGGCTACCGCCTACGCTTCAGCCGCGACCCCGACTCCCATCGATGCCTTCTCGATTCGCAAAACCCGCAAGGATCATGGAATGGTGCGCTGGATCGAAGGGGATATCGGGTCCGGTGCAAGAGTGGCCGTCATAGATGACGTCGCCACCACCGGCGGTTCTACCATCACCGCCATTGAACGGGCCAGAAGCGAGGGGCTGGACGTCATCATGGCGGTGGTGCTGGTGGATCGCCAGGAGGGGGGGCTCGAGAACATCCGCAACCATGTGAAGGACGGGGAGGCGATTGTCAATCGTGACGAATTAGTGACGCGATGGAAAGAGCTGAAAGACGCAGAGCGCATGGCGCAGAGTGATTAGTTTTGTTGGGTAAAACAAGTTGATCGAAGTCTGTAAATAAACCCTCTGATAGGTTATCAGGG
>Ga0180435_10004581_pt1 | contig 13617 bp, 11 predicted proteins | sample SS_ome_3_FD_132467 | JGI IMG/M metagenome (GOLD analysis project Ga0180435, IMG submission 132467) | Hypersaline lake sediment archaeal communities from the Salton Sea, California, USA - SS_3_S_1 metaG | ecosystem: Environmental > Aquatic > Non-marine Saline and Alkaline > Hypersaline >... | reverse complement strand
GGTCCCCGCGGAAAACATCTGGTTATCACGGTGCCCGATTTCGCCCCCAAGAACGTAAACTCGCTTGACAGTATTGTGGAGAATGCTCAGGGCATTCAAGTTGTTTGTAATTACCCGGACATTCCGGTGCTGATAAAGCATCTTGGAGAAAAGATAACAGCTTGAACCGGGCCCGATGAAAATATTATCAAACTCACCAATGAGAGATACAGCCCGCTCCGCGATAGCTGTCTTTTCAGCGTGGAGCGGGATGACGGTCTCATGCTGCAAATACCGTTCTCCCGCCCCGTCGGAAAGCACGGCGCCGCCGTGGATTTTTTTCAGGAAATTCTCTTTTTCCAGGCGCTCCAGATCTTTTCTCACGGTTACGTCGCTTACATTGAGCTCTTCACAGAGAGTTGATATATCCGTTGTTTTTTGTTCGAGAAGTATTTTACGTATACGTTCGAGTCGCTCAGCTACAAACACACTCCAATCCTTTTTAAATTTTATAATTTCTTTTCTCTATTTTGATTAATGTTAGTATATCAAAAATAATGAAACTTGCAAGTAATTCTTTTCAGGCAGGAGCACCTAAAGCAATAATTTCACCCCTTATAGCCGTGCTGTCATCAGCATCCAGGACAATCTCGCATGCGCCGGCATTTTCCTGAGCGTGTTTCTCCTTTCTTGCTCCTGCCAGCGTCCAGGTAATCCCTGGTTGAGAGAAAGTCCAGGCAAGAACTAACTGGGAGAGGGTACAGGCATATTTTTCCGTAAGGGGTTTCCACCCGGCAATCGTATCGAGCACTTTTTTTCGGTTTTCAGGCTTAAACCAGGGAAGCTGATTCCTGTATTCATCATCACCGAAGGTAGATTCCATGGTGACTTTACCTGTAAGCAAACCCTGTTCCAGAGCGGAATAGGCCATGATTCCCACTGAATTCGAGGAGCACAGGCGGGTATATTCCGGTTCGATCTTCCGGTCCAGCATGGTATACCGCTCCTGTATTGTATCCAGCTGTCCGGCGGCAAGATACTCTTTGATATCCTGAGGGGTTGTATTCGACGCGCCGATAGCCCGGATTTTACCCTCTTTCTTCAGATCGAGAAGACATTCCATGGTCACATCGATTGGTGTCTTGTTCTCCCCCGGTTCCTGCCAGTGGGTAATATACAGATCTATGTAGTCGGTCTGGAGCCTCTGCAGGCTTATTTCCACCTCTTTTCTCACAGTTTCCGGTCGAAGACAACGGCGCACATCGTAGCCGTCCATCTCAAAAAAAGGTTCGCCTTCATCACCACCCCACCACAAGCCGCATTTTGTGGCGATAACAACTTTGTCCCGCATCCCCTTGACCGCTTTCCCGACAATCTCTTCACTTCTGCCGAAACCGTACGCCGGGGCTGTATCGATGAAATTGATGCCCCCATCAATGGACGCCTTTATTGCTTTGATCGATTCTTCATCATCAGAATCACCCCACCAGGGGCCGCCCCCGATCGCCCATGTTCCCATACAGACCGGGCTTGTTTTAATACCTGTTTTGCCAATTTTTCTATATTCCATTTTTTACCTCGCTATTTATATTGTAAGCTATTATACAATACTTTTTCATACTTATAGAATATGTGCAATAAATATATGGTATACTGGAACGAGGAGGAAATACTATGCATGTATTTATCTGCCAAAACTGCGGCCATATCGAGTTCAGTTCAGCTCCCCACCGGTGCCCGGTCTGCGGGTTTCAGAAGAACCAGTTTAAGCAGAACGACAATGTGTTCGAAGAATCCGCTGCCAGCAGCCCGGAAGGCGGGGTCAAGCATGTTCCTGTTGTGAAAGTGGTCGCGGACTGCAAGCTCATTCCAGAAGAAAATTGTATCGACATCCTGGTACGGGTTGGCGAGACACTCCATCCAATGGAAGACAAACATTTCATCACTTTTCTCGACCTCTATGTAGACGACAAGTATGTTTCCCGGCTGCTCCTGTCCCCGGATATGTATCCCGGGGCTGTCTTTCACCTGAAAACACCAGGTTCAAAGGTGGCGGTGGTGGAACAGTGCAACCTTCACGGCCACTGGATAAACGAAGCGTCACTATAGACATACCGGCACACCGCCCGGACACGCGGGTAATACAGATTTTATGCATCCCTGCCGCACATAAACTGCGGGTGTATTCTCCCTGATCAGCCCTCTCCCTTGAGAAACGAAAGAGCCCGGACAAGGGCTTCCACACCCTGTTCGAATCCTGTTTCAGGCACAAACCCTGTCTTTCCCAGCAACGCGTATGAGACCTGGTAATTTCTTTTATCAGGATCTTCCCCTCCCGCGTCCCAGGTAATTCGGCCGTCGGGAAGATAGTGTAAAATGACCCGGCACACCTCTTCCTTGGTCATGTTCTGTTTATCATCCCCAATGTTGTAGACTCTTTGCGGAAACTTGTCCCGGTTCTCCAGAGCATACACGATGGATCGCGCCATATCCTGAACGTGGAAAAAGGTGCGTCTGGCTTCTTTTTCGTAGACCGAAAGTTCCCCGGTGCGGATGAGCTGATCAACGAAACTGTTTACCATAAGGTTAAGACGCATCATGGGTGATATTCCATAGCCGGTAGCAAAGCGGAACACAAGGGACTCCGGATAATCCAGAACACTGATTTCCGCGTCAGCTTTTGTTGCTCCGTAGAGGCTGATCGGGTTCACCGGCGTCTCTTCAGTACAAACAACCCCCGGCTCGACTGTTCCGTAGCAGCTGCTCGTTGATGCCAGCAGGAGAAACCTTCCCTGCGCCGCTTTAACTAATTTCCTGGTGCCCCCCACATTGATTTCCTTTGCTTCCGAGGGATTTTTTTTGCAGTCCTCATAACCGGAAACCGCCGCGAGATGAACAATGGCGTCCGTTTCCTGAACGGCTTCCCCTACCGCGTCGTCATCTCTAATGTCGCCCTGGATTATGGAGAACCCCGGCTTACGGAAGTTTGGAAGGAGAATGTTCGATTTCCTGTTCAGAAGATCGAATACCGTCACCTCATGCCTGCCGGCCAGCAGCAGCGGGACAAGGGATGACCCGATGTACCCGGCGCCGCCGGTCACAAGTATTTTCATATCTTCACCAAACTTCTTCCGTAACTATATCTGTTACACATAATCATTTCCCAGCTTTTCCTGAACGATAGCCTGCAGCTTCTTTATATCTTCCGCCCGGTCCTTTCGGCAGATCAGGGTAGCGTTGCCGGTATGGACGACAATGAGATCTTCCAGGCCGATTCCCGCGATCAGGTGACCGGGCTCATCGGAGACAATCTGGGAACCTCGGCAATCCATGAGCACCTGTTTTTCAGCGCTTCTCACATTGCCGTCTTCATCTTTTTCCAGGATCTCCCCGTAGGCCGGCCAGGATCCTATATCTATCCAGCTCAGGCACATCGGGAGAGCTGCTACGCTCACCCCCGAGTCCGCCGAGGCGGGTTCCATTACCGCATAGTCCACGCTGATTTTCTTCAAACTCGGATACACCCGCTTAATTACGTCGGAGTAGTCATCCTTCTCCCAGGCTTCGGCAATGTTCATGATCCCCTCGTACACCCCGGGTTCATACCGGTGTACACAGTCAAGAAACGTAGCTGCCTTCCAGACAAACATTCCCGAATTCCACAAGTAGTGATCCGAACCTGCTGCCAGGTAAGACCGAGCGGATTCCAGGTCCGGCTTCTCCCGGAACCTATCCACCACCTTGGAGCCATGGGCATATCCTTCTCCAAGCTGAAGATAACCAAACCCGGTGGCAGGATAGTCAGGGGTAATTCCGAAAGTCAGCAGCGTGTCGGGGTTCTCTTCGACAATTCTGCAGCCTGTATCAATGATGTCTCTAAAATCTTCTTCCGGGGTGATGATATGATCCGCGGTGAAGACGGCTATAATCGCTTCCGGGTCGGCCCTGGTGATGACCGCGGAGCTGAAAGCCAGGGCGGAAAGAGTATCCCTTCCTACCGGTTCTCCCAGGTATTGTTTCTTTGAAAGACCTTCCAGGGATGATACAATGATCTCCCGGTGCGCCTCCCCGGCACACACATATCGCCGGGCCGGTTCAATCAGCCCTTCCATCCTGGAAAAAGCAATTTCCAGGAGGCTTTTCCCACCCACAAAAGGGATGAGCTGCTTCGGCCTCGCCTTTCTGCTCACCGGCCAGAGTCGCGTTCCCGCGCCGCCAGCCATTATCAGGGCATGCCGCATGGAGTTCTCCTTTTCATACCTCTCCCATCATATCATACACATCTTTAAGCCTTTCATAGGTTTTTCGGAAAATCGGATAGTACCGATCATACGTTGCCGTATTCTTTTTTTCCGGTTCGATCTCTTTGGTTTTTTTAATTGCGGCGGCGGCATCCCGAAAAGATGAGAACAGGCCGATTCCCACTCCCCCGGCCATCGCGGCCCCCACAGAGGTTGCTTCATCAACAACATTCAGAAGAGAAATCGGTTTCCCCAGAACTTCTCCAATGATGGAGCACCACACCTCGCTTCTGGCTCCTCCCCCGAGAATTCGAAGGGCTTCCGGATCTATTCCATTATCCAGAAAAACATCGTAAATCGACCTGATATGATAGGCAACCCCTTCCAGAATAGCCCTGATCATTTCGTTCCTGCCGTGTACCATGGAAAGGCCCATAAAAGTACCCCGGGCATTGTGATTCCACAAGGGGCTCCGCTCTCCCATAAGATAGGGAAGAAACAGAAGCCCCCTGGCGCCTGGAGCAACCTGGGAAGCCTTGAAGATGAGGTCATCATAGTCAGTATCCTCTTCCCCGGTTAAAACAGAATCAACAAACCATTTGAGAGCTCCCCCGCCCGCGTTCATACTGCCGGCGGGCATGAACTTTCCCTTTTCGAAAAGGGCGAAATTGCCGATCCTCATCTCTTCGTCTATTACCGGCCCCACCACCGAGGTGGCTATCCAGGAAGAGGTGCCCAGGCAGAGGTAGGCCTCAGTGCTGTCGGTAATACCGGAACCGTAGGTCGCGCAGGCGCCGTCTCCGCCGCCGACAACCACCGGTGTCCCCTCCGCCAGCCCGCACTTCCCGGCGGCGGCAGCGGTTATCCCGCCTGCGACTGTATCGCCGGAAACCGCTTCGGGAAATTTTTCTTTCCCGATTCCTGCCGCGCGAAGAATTTCTTCAGACCATTCCATGGTGTTCACGTCAAAAAGATTGGTGCCTGTAGCGTCCGAATAATCGGTTACCGCCCTGCCGGTCAACCTGAAGATGACGTAATCCTTGGCTTGAAGAAACACGGAAGTTGACGCGAACACCTCCGGCTCGTTCTCCCGGATCCACATCGCCTTGGTAGCGGTGTAGGACGGGCTTAACCGGTGGCCGGTGATTCGGTAGACATCCCTGCCGCCAACCATCTCTTCCAGCTGCGATGCCTGGGAGGAGGACCGCATATCAGACCAGATTATTGACCGCCGGAGAGGAAATCCGTCCCGTCCGATAGGCAGTGCCGCCATCATCTGGGCGGAAAATGCAACCGCCCCCACTTCGCCAGGCTCAACCTTCGAAGCGGCCAGAAGATCCCTGGTTGCCGTGCAGAAAGCCTGCCAGTAATCATCCGCGTCCTGTTCCGCCCATCCTGCCCGGGGATAATGGGTAGGATACGGGCTGAACCCCGAAGCACATACCGTTCCCGTGTCGGAAAAAAGAGTTGCCTTGTTTCCAGTGGTTCCAAGATCGTGGGATAGAATATAGGTCATTTCAGTTTGGAAGCCAGTCCCCGCCCCAGCTCCTGCCCGATACTCTTAAAAGCTGCTGAGATAACACTCACCGTGTTGCTTCCCCTGCTCCACTTTGAATTTGATTCACTCGCGATTATCCTTCCAGTCGCGAGATCGGCGACCTTGACCATACCCTCGACTTTTATCAGAAAACTGCCTTCAGCTTCATCGAAATCCGCTATCTGAATCACCCCGAAAATGAGACGCTCCATAACATCCCCATACATCAGCTGAGCCTTCCCAATTATTTCCCCATCCTCCATGCCGTTAAGGTGAAACCGGTCCGGAACCGGTACAATGATGAATTCGGCCTCGGTAAGACTTTCCACCACACCCGAGGCAGTATCCGCGGATTTACGGGGATTCCCCGCCATATCGACATCGAGAATTACAACCCCGGTAGGTATGTCTTTGGCCATGGAATATACCCGGTAAGAAAAGGTTGCTTTCTTCCGGGCCGCGAGACTTTCAAAACTTTCCAGTTCGTTCCTTAATTCTTCCGGTACATCTTCCAACGCTTCCAGGTTTGAACGGAAATCGAGATACATGGTTATGCTCCCGGGTCCGGCATACCTGGGTACTCCCGGGGAATACATCACCAATCCGGAGCTGTCGGGCTGCGCCGAGTCGGTGGATAGTTTAGTTTTCCCCCGGCCGTCCAACCCCTTGTGGGTGATTCCGATACGGGCTCCGGCGGCATGAGTGACGGAGAGACGGAACCCGTCGGGAAAAGGTTTTCCCGTAATGGTATCCAGGTTGTCGTTGAGCCTTGTCAGCTGGATAGAGGCAACGGCATCCCGCGCTTTCTTCATGTTCCTGATGAATTTAATGTCCCGGTTTTCGATACCGGAAGCAAGGCTTGCCGCGGCGGCATCCAAGTACTGCACGGCGGCGGAATAATAGTCTCCCCGATCGAAAAGCAGATCCCCCTGCTTCTCCGGACCTGTCACCGCATCTTCCCGTTCTTCAAAGAGGGATTTGATCCGCCTCTGTTCTTCCAGGAGGGAGTTCTTTTTATACTCTCCCAGAAGATATACCAGCACAACCTCAGATTCACGCTGATCAATCCACTTGTCTATAACCCGGAAATCACTCAGCCGTGCTTCCGATTCCTGCAGGATGCTCTCCCATATCTCAGCTTCGTAGTTTTCGAGAGTTTCCCTCGCCTTTACTGTTGTTTCAGCCGTAACCTTTACCCCTATAAAGCGGGTGACCTCCGCCATAAGGGAATATCCGGCTTTTTCTTCAGCGGCTGCCAGATTGCCGGAAGTATCGGATCCGGAACCAACGAAGTAGACAGCATCAGCCGTATCATCAGGGGGGTCATAAACCCAGTCGGGGGCTGTTTTCAGTACAGCAGGCCCGGAGGCACAGGACAATAGCAGGGATACGAACCCCGCGCACAACAGAAAAGTTTTCAACAACATCCTCTCCTATAATCCGGTATTGAAGGTAATGGATCTTCCCCGGAAGTATATTCTTTCCATCCCCTCAAATCCGGGAATGGATTCGGACACATCATACACAAGCTCTTCCAGATCCTCGATACTGCCTATCAGATAGACCTGATAAACTGTCTCCTCCGGCGCGGCGGAGGCGGTCTTCAAGGATTTGACCCGTTTTCTCATTTTCCTTCTGAACTCACTCATCATCTTCGGAACGGGAGTATTTAAAACAAGCAGATCGTACCTGATACCCCGCTCCAGAGCTTTCTCCATATACACGTGAGCCTGGTTCAGCGCCATGGGCATTCCGCGGTAGATAGAAGACTGAAGGGCGTTATTTCTGGCATCAAAATCAGACGCGGTGCTGAAGGTTTCAGGACTGTTGTAGGGGACCGACCCCAGGAGAACTCCCGTGGATGCATCGAAGACGGAGAGGGTGACATTCGCCTGGCCGTAGTATTTCCCCCCCCTGGATTCTCCGGAGGTAACCGCGTCCAGTTCAATATACACATCCGCGTTCAGTTTTCCGGCGATCCACTGGATCATACTTATATTCTTCCCCGTTTCATCCTCGTAGGCAATTTCCTGATCTTTCTTAATCGATTCGATTTGGCTCAAATCGATGATATACACCCCCTCTTCCGCCAGGGCCTTGTTGGCTATACCAACCCCCGATTTCATGAGAAAAGGGTCTTCCCCTGAATCCTCATTGAAATAGACCATGTAGGTCATCTGGTCCACATACTCCCGGATAAAACTCTTCTCCTCTGCGGACAGAGGCTCCGCGGTCCGGGGTTCCTCCTCGCCTTCGCTTTCCATGTAGGCTTCAAAAGCTGCTTCTGTCACCTTTTCCTCATAATCCTTCAGAGGTTTCGTTCCGACAGCTCCGACAGATCCTGAACCGAACTCCCTTCCAGGCGCCACCTTGCCGCCATAAATAGTATTGCTTCGAAGAACTTTTTCCAGGGCCGGCAAATCGACCACAGCCAGTATCTCTACCTGCCAGGAACCGCCTGCCTCAGTTTGGGAAAGAATCGAAAGCTCCTCCCCGGGTACGAACATACCGGGCCTTCCCTCCTGGTAGATTATCCGGTTCAGCTCATCCCGATGGGCCGCTTCACTGGGTGCGCCAATCATTTCTTTCACCGCATCCATAACCGCCATTTTTTTTGCGTCATTTAACGCCTGTATCATGCTTGAACCGGTTCCGTACCCCCAATACCGTACCTCTTCAGACACTTCCCCCCGTCTGCCTGAGGTCGCGCAGGAAAAAAAGCCGAGACAAATAGTCACTGCAATGATGAACAGTACCTGGCCTTTCATTCTAATACCTCACCTGGGCGCCGAGGCCAAGGAAAATTCCGCCGTAATCATCGGTGATATCGAATCCGAACCAGTAGGTGTATCCTCCTTCGAGCCCTATCCGCACTCTGTTCCCCAGAAGATAATTGAGGGTTAATCCTGTTTTAAAACCCCAGTGGGTCAGCTGAAAACCGTTCCCTCCGTTTATTGCCTGTCCTCCCGGTCCTGTGGTAAACCGGGGAACTGCCTGGAAACGCCAGAAATACCAGTTCAATTCTCCGCCGATAAAAAAATTCATGGGAAACCCTTCACTCAACCGGCTGGTAACTGTATCCCCGTCGGTTTCGAACCGGACCGGTATCTCAACACCGATAAGCGGCCTGGCCCGGTACATTCCTATTGAAATACTCTGCCGAATCCCCATCATCATGGCAGGCACAAGGGGAATCCTCAGGTTTGCCGGGGTACTTTCGTCCTGGGCAAGCGCCGTGAAATCGAAAACCGGATAAATATACGCGCTGGTATCGAACCCGATCCTCGGCAGTTCCCGAACCATATCACCTACCACCGGCTTATCTTTCGAATAGATTACTCGTCCGACGGACACCGTATCCTTTACATCTTTTATAACAATGAGCCCCGTCTCTTCTGTTACCGTGTGCCCCGACTCGAGCAGACGGGTTTCTACTATCGAATACTCCTCCCCCTTTCTTACTCCCATATCCCTGCCGAACTCAACGAGGACGTCCCTCCCCATAACATCGATTATCCCCGTCTTTATCTGAAACATTGGTATCTTTTTCAGTTCATAGCCGAGCTGGAGAGAAATATCCCCCGCTGCTTCCCGAACGGCGTCATCCATGCTCCTGGAATCGAGACCGATTGTCCTGATAGTGAAACTGTGAAAGGTTTTCAGCTCTTCCACGTTGATAAAGGTAAAATGAGTTTCCATCTCGGCGGCAAACCTTCCGTCCCGGGTAACCCCGGTTCGAAAATAAACAATTGACGGAACTGCAACGATAAACGCGTTTAAAAGCTTGTTAAAATCGGCTTCGGTGAATGCTTTCTCGCCTAAACGGACCTCTTCCGGTATTTCCACCGAAATTTCCCTATGTTCCCTGATTCGCTCAATATAGGCGTCAACCTCTTCATTTGAAAATTGATAATTCAATCCGATAACATCGAACCTGCCTATGTTGATGAATACATCCCGAATTTCATTGTCAACCATCTTCAAGGCCCGTGACGGAATTTCATAGCCTGAATGGCTTACATTGAATACGGCCAGTTCCTGCTTCTCGCTTACTTCCTGGCCGAAGAGCTGAATACATAGAAAAAAAGCTGCTGCGACGAGAGCAAACCTCTTCACTTGCTACCCCTTCCCTTACTATAGCGTGGAAACAGCGAACATGTCAGTTGATAATAGAAAAATATTTAGACATTTACCGGTTCCCCGGCGCTCTCTTCTTCTGTCGATGATTGAGACTTCTCTTTCACCAGATTCGGGTTTTCAGTGTATACCAGAATTCTGTCTATCAGGAGAGCGGACTCAGCATCCCCGTTCTCTACAAATATTTGCAGCGCGGAGGGATCACCCGGCTCCGGGTCTATCAGATACGATTCATCATCCGTTACGAGAAACACCCCTGTTTCATTATGCTCGAGGACGAACCGGAAAGCGGTATCCTCTGAAACAATCGCAACACGTTCTCCGGAGGAAAGAACACCGTCTCCGGAAAAAGTGACGGTAAATTTTTCTTCCGGGCCATCCGTTCCGACCAGGCTGACCGATACGCTCCCCATTGCTGATGTATCCTGCAACTCGATTTCGGTGATCAGCCGCTCGTAGCTGAACTCCAGCTCCGGGAGCTCTACAGAACCAAAAACCGGGACCTTCAGGAATCCGCCTTCAACTTCCACATCCCCTTCATACAGCAGATTCTCCGGCAGGAAAAGACCGTCAAAACCTTCGGCCAACAGCAGATCGTCTCCGTACTGCTCCGCAACTCCCCGTTCGTACACATCGGGATCAATTCCGGCCTCTCCCGAGGCATCGGAGTAATAAACACCCAGTTCGTCCAGAACACCGGAATAACCCGGCGCTCCGCCCACAGCGGTAACACCGCTGCCGTCTTTAAACCCATCGGGTATACTGCCCACCATTTCTCCGGTCTTCAATCCATCGATGTACAGGCTGACCTTCAGCCCCTGGGGTACTGGATTGAAAGATGCTGTGATGACATGTACTGTCCCGGTTTCCAGGACAGCCGCCCCGGAATCGACCACCGTTCTGAACGAGGCATTGGACAGACCCACCCCGATCTGTCCATCTTCACCAATAAACAGATCAAGTGAAAAATCTTTATCATCAGATTCCATCAGCAGCAGTTCTCCTCCCCGGATACCTTCACTCATAAGGAGACGCAGGGAAAGTGAGAAAGGCTGAATGGATTCATCGACTATGGGGATAAGCATCTCGGGTACAGAGAAACCCGATTTCTCATCCAGAGAAAAACCGAAAACACCCCCCTTAACCGCAAACTCAGCAGACTCATTGGGGATGGCTTCGCGGCGGGAACCGAATTCGGATGCGTCCTTCAAGTTGCCTCGAAAATGAAAGAGGGTCCAGTAGGAGGATTCCGGCCCAAGCTCGTCATCGCTTCGGCTGATATTGGATGTAACAAATACTTCGGCACTCATTGACTGGGATGAATTAAAAGAAAACGTGACTCCCGCAGGGGGAGGCTCCGGGTAAACCTCGGCTTTTATCGAATAGACCCCCTCCGTCTCGGGAACCTCCCATTGAAGCTCCGCTCCCTCCTCTGAATAAAGCCCGGCGGAAAGGATTGTGGAACCCACGCTCCAAACGATGTAGGGATCTCTCTCTTCCGGGAAGTCCAGATGTACAGTGAAAAGGGCTGTCGAAGAGGGCGCGATTACCGGGGGGAAGGAGGAAATTCCCTGAATGATATATGTGCCGGATACGAAGAAAAACTCCGCGGTTTCCTCGCCGATGACCAGGTCTCCGTCAAAAAGAGTTAGTTCAAGACTGTACAATCCCGGTTCCAGGGAAGGCATATACAGATCCGGCAGTGTTTCTACAGTCAGCTCTTCATTTTCCATTATATCGGTGGAAAGAACCTGTCCGTCGGCGTCTTTTAATAGTATTTCCAGTTTGTCCGGGTAGGCCCCCTCCTCCAGGGGGATGATAGAGAGAGGAATGGGTGTTTCAGCCGTAACAAATGAACCCCGGGGAATTGTCTCCAGTTGAACCTGCAGTTCTTCCTCTTCCTGGAATACCGACCCCGGGGGACCGCAGGACACAATCCAGACGATGAGAAAAATTATTAGTGAAAAAAATACTGTTTTACCCACTTTTCCTGTTCTAAATATAATAATAACACAAAATTATTGCATATCAAGCAGTAGTTTCAAAAAAAATACTGGAAACCCAGTGCCGGGTGGATGTAAGTGAAAACCCGCAAACTGCTGCCCGGGCGTATGAGAAAGGCCGGTCCGAACTCGAACTGCAGGAAGAAATTGATGTGATCTTTTCTGATGAACGGAACGTAGCCGGTCAGCGTGGCGGCAAGCCAGTGTTCGCCGGATATATTCTGAATCGAGAGAAGATATTTTACTGAAAATCCGAAATGATACTTATTAAACAGGAGATCGACGCCAATAGGAATAAAATAGTTGGTGTGATCCTCTTCCATAATAGTGAAAAGATAGGAAAACCCCACTTTGGGGGTGAGGGTGATCATATTCCGGAAATTTATCGGAACGGTAATATACCCTGCCACCTCCGGTACGATAAGAAAAACGCCTCCCCCCAGTTCACCCCCCAAACCAACGGCAACATTCTTTTCCTCTTCCTGTGCGAAGAGAATACCGGAAACGGCAATAATTAGCAGGATACAGAGAATTATCTTTTTCATATCCAACTAGTATTATACAGCGCTCCTCGGCTATCCGTCAAAGGCCTGGGAGGAGAATCGTTTTTTCGGCCGGAACCCCCGTTTAACCAGAGCAGGCGGAATTGAACTGTTGGAATCGCCGGTGAAATCCCTCCACTCCCCCTCCTTGACCAGAGCCTGGTTGGGGCGAAACCGAATTTTATAATTCATATGACGACAACCGTTAACGTAATATCCAAGATACACGTGGGGGATCGATTTGGCCCTGGCAATTTCCAGGCTCTTGAGAATGGAAAAAGTACCGGGAGAATCGGACTCGTAGTCGGTATCGTAATAGCTATAGATACAGGAGAGGGATAGATCCGTAATGTCCAGATGAGCAATTCCCACCAGTTTGCCCTCCTTTTTCATCGAAAGCTGATAACTGAAATCGAATGAATAAAAAAATGACGAGAGAAAAGTCCTGTAGGCCTCGACACCCTGATCCCTGAATCTCTTTTTATGCTTTTTATAGATGGAAAACGCCTCTTCTGACGGGGCGGGTCGTTGGAGAATTACCTCAACATCCTTGTTCCGGGACAGGATTCTGCGGAAAGAGGCTCCCGGGACAAACTTCTCTACCGGTACCCGGAGAGGTATGCACTGATGACATCTGCCGCAGAAAGGCCGGAAAAAATAGTATCCGAAATGCCGATATCCCCCGGCCAGAAGCTTATCCAGCAGTTCAGCGGACACATCAGGATACAGGAAGTTTTCGCTTCGGAATATCTTCCCCGGCAGATAGCTGCATGAAACAACCGTATCTTCCAGGAGAACCGGCCTTTTCTCCATTGCAGGTTGCCCGGTCATGAAATGCAGCGAAGCTGGGAATGGATTCGGGCCAATGTTCCGGCGGCGGATTCGAAGGAGTCATTGGCTGTAAGGGCAAAAAGATAGTTTTCCATTATTTCTCCGTTTGCTGCCGGAATCCGGACAACCGGGTTCTCAAGGGCCCCCGTTATTTCCGCGGTTGAAAATCCTTTTTCCAGCAGATAGCTGCAGAAAGAGAGGGACTCCAGCGGCTCATGCCGGTTATCCGCTGCGTAGAGGAACCCCTGGGCATCCCGGATTTGATCAAAAGGCCCCTTGGAATAGTGAAAAATCCGGCTTAAAGGTTTTTCCGGATGGAGGATATCGGCAGAAACAAGAGCCTCGCC
>Ga0180435_10004580_pt1 | contig 13618 bp, 12 predicted proteins | sample SS_ome_3_FD_132467 | JGI IMG/M metagenome (GOLD analysis project Ga0180435, IMG submission 132467) | Hypersaline lake sediment archaeal communities from the Salton Sea, California, USA - SS_3_S_1 metaG | ecosystem: Environmental > Aquatic > Non-marine Saline and Alkaline > Hypersaline >... | reverse complement strand
CGAAATCGACCGTTGGCTCGAAAGCGGCCAGTCGGTATTTCGTGAAGAACTCGACCGGCTCCAGCAGACCGCCGCCGCGCCATCTCGCGCCTCCCCCTAAGCTAATGCGTATCGTTTCTGCCACCTATCTCCCTTGTATCTGCCAGGCTCTCCCAGCAAAATGGACAGATACCTATGAACTCGTCCTCTACCCGGGCGGCCTGCCCGGCCAAGGCTGGGACCCCGAAAGCGGAACGCAGCGGCTTCGCGCGACGATCGCCGACGGGCAACTGGTCTTCCGGGGCGACAACGGCCGTGCGTACAAAGTCGAGAAGGGGACCATTGAGGTTCGCCATCGGGAACGAGGGCAGCTTGGCGCCTTGGACCGCACCTTGCGCACCAGCCCGACGCTGGGGCTCGATGCGCCGAAGGGCGCCGTCGTGCTGTTCGACGGAACCGACGTCAAAAAGTTTCGCAACGGCGCCAAGATGACCGACGACGGCCTGCTTGACCAGGGTGCGCGGACCGCCGAGAAGTATGCCGACATCTTCCTCCACGTCGAATACATGCTGCCGTTTTGGGATAGCTCGCGCAGGGCGAACAGCGGTATTTACATTCAGGACCGTTACGAGGTGCAAATCCTCGATTCGTTCGGCTATTCCGCCGGACGCAGCGATGCCGGCGCGCTGTATCGGATGCGGGCTCCCGATTTGAACGTCAGCCTGCCCCCCTATCACTGGCAAACGTTTGACATCCTCTTCCGCGCCCCGCGTTTCAACGAAGAAGGCGAGAAGACCGAGAATGCCCGCGTCAGCGTCGTTCACAACGGTGTGCTCGTCCAGGACGACGTGGAACTGCAAAAGGGCACTGGGCGGGGCGGCAGAAAGAAAGAGGTGCCGCGCGAGCATCTGTACCTGCAGCATCATCGCGGCCCGAGCTTGTTCCGCAATGTCTGGCTCATCGAGGATGCCGACGGCTGGCCCGAGGCGGTCAAGAAGCAAGTGTTCAAGTAGGGCGTCCCGCTGTTCCGTCTTTGCCTGCCTAGCTCGGATTATCCGCAAGCGCCGTAGGGTGAGATGCGGGGAACTCAACACCATTCGGGCCGCGCTCTGGTGCCGCTGCCGCCGACGGGCGTTGGAGCAGCGCAGCAACGCGCTTGTCCGGTCGCGGCGACGTCACTCAGCTGTATCATGTTCTTCCGCTTGGATTGCTCGCAACTTGTAAATCAGCGCCCGTCGGCTGATTCCGAGTTTCTGGGCGGTTTGGGTGCGATTGCCCTGGCATTCTTCCAAGGTGGCCAGAATCGTGGCCCGCTCGACTTGCGAGAGGCGGTCCTGGTCGGCGTCCGGCCGCCGTTGGAGGGTATCGGGGGCGGCGATCTTCGGCGGTAGATGCTCCGGGAGGATCACATCGCCACGACACAGCAGGCAAGCCCGCTGAATCGCATTGCGCAGCTCCCGGACATTGCCCGAGAACGAATAGGCCAGCAGGCATTCCATGGCTTGCGGCGACAGGCGCACCGGGCGGCCGGCGAACTCCGTGGCGAACCGCCGGGCCAGCGGTACAATGTCCTCGCGGCGCTCGCGCAAGGGTGGCATTTTCACTTCAATCACATTGATCCGGTAGTACAGGTCGTCGCGAAACCCTCCTTCCGAGACCGCTTGTTCGAGGTTGCGATTGGTCGCGGCGATCAGCCGCGTATCGATTTCCACCGCGGCGTCGCTTCCCACCGGATTGATCCGCCCCGATTCCAGCGCGCGGAGCAGTTTCGGCTGCAAATGCAACGGCAGCTCGCCGATCTCGTCGAGAAACAACGAGCCGCCATGGGCCGCGCGGAAGAAGCCATGGCGGGCTTGCGTGGCCCCGGTGAACGCCCCCTTCGTATGCCCAAAAAGCTCGCTCTCAATCAACGATTCGGGTAGGCCCGCGCAGTTGGCCACCACGAGCGGCCCGGCCTGTCGACGGCTCCAACGGTGGATCAACTGGGCCAGGACTTCTTTGCCCGTCCCGCTCTCGCCGGTAATCAACACCGGAGCATCGGAGGGAGCGACCACGGCGGCCGTCTGCACAACATGGCGCATGGCCGGGCTTTTGAACACGAACCAGTCCGGGATATCCGGATGCGGAGCCCGCGCCGCAACCGCCTCTCCACTGGCCGGGCCGATCGCGTCATCGATTGCCGTGCTCAACTCATCCAGATCGATGGGCTTCGCCAGGTAATCGTCGGCGCCGCCCTTCATCGCCGCGACGGCTTGACGCAAGTCGGCGTAGGCGGTGATCAGGAGCACCGGGAGACGCTCGGCGTGCTCGCGGATCGTGGTCAGGACCTCGATGCCGCTCATGCCCGGCAGGCGAACGTCCAGCAACACCATGGCCGGTGGGTCCGCCCGGATGGCCTCCAGGGCTTCCTCGCCCGACGCCGCTTCGCGCGACTGGAACCCCAGCGAGCGGATGAAGCCGCCGAGCATCTCCCGCTGCGGAGCTTCATCGTCGACGATCAAAATCGTCCGTTGCTGTTTAGACATGAACCCCTTCCAAGCAGAAGACGGAGCCGCCCCCCTCGCGTCGCCGGTAATCCGCGGTCCAGCCGTGCAACGTGGCGAGCCGGTGGACAATGGCCAATCCAAGGCCCGTCCCGTCGTGCCGGGTTGTGAAATAGGGCGTGAACAGTGCCGGGATGTTTTCGTCGTCCACGCCCGGACCCCGGTCCCTGACCTCGATTCGACAGGAGCCACCGGCGGCGGGGACCGCGGAAATGGAGACCGCTTGCCCTTCTGGAGAGAATTGTACGGCGTTCTGAATGAGGTTGAACAGGGCTTGGCGCAGCAATTCCCGGTCGGCACGGACCTGGCGAACCGCCGCGGGTATCTCCCGCTCCAACGAGAGATTCTTCGCTTCCAGGTCAGGTTGCAGGAGCGTCGCTAGCTCGTCGACGAGCTGGTCGAGATCGACCGGCTGGGGATCCGGTTCGTGTGGTCGGGCGAAGGCGAGGAACTGGTTGATCCGAGCCGTCACCCGATCGCACTCTTCGACGATCGAGCGGACATGTCCCCCACGCTCTTCGGCGCCGAGCGGCGACTGGGCGAGCCGCTGCGTCCACCCGCGAATCAGTCCGAGCGGGTTGCGCGTCTCGTGGGCCAGCCCAGCGGCGGCCTGGCTGAGCTCTCGCAGATGGCGGGCCTCGGCCTCCAGCACGGCGGCCCGGCCTCGCGCGGTAACGGCTCGAACGCTTGCCCACCACGCCAGGGCCAAGAACATCACCACGAGGGCCCCGGCGAGGGCGGCCAATCCATGGGCCCAGGCCGCCCCGCGGCAAAGCCGATCGTGCCGGCTTCGGTCGAGGGCCAGGATGCCGAGAAAGTCGCCGCCGGCCGCCAGTGGATCTTCCTCGGAAGACCGACGGCGCCCCCAGCCAGGCCCGCGTCCCCATCCACCGCGTCCGGGCGTGGACGCGTCGGGGGGGGCCACATGAAAGCGTTTCACCAGCCGGAAGGCGTCTGGTTCCCAACGGTCGCCCGGTTGAACGGCGTCGGACATTTTCAATGCGGCACGATCACCGGCCGAGAGGACGACCTCGCGGTCGACGGAGAGCACGGCAGCAGCCAGGACGTCTTCCGAGCGCACAAGCTCGTCGAGCATGCCCTGAAGCTGCATCGTGAAGAAACGCCCCAGTCGGCGGTGGGAGCGGATTCCGCCGACCAGGGCGTTCATCAATGAATGGGACTGCTGATGGAGGCTTTCCCGGAGCAGGTCCCGTTCATGCAGATAACGTCGATACTGCCACGCGGCGAATACGCTCCAAACAACGAGCAGCAAGGCGCCAACGGCGAGCGTTCGTTTTCGCATCAATCCGGCGCTTTCGTCGTTACGAGGAGTGGTGATTCGGCTGAAGCCCTCCGGATATTGTGGCCGCCAAGGCGACATTGTCCAAGGTGTCGCCGCTTCAGACAGTGCCCCGTGACCGGTCACGGCCGGAATCACCAGCCGCGCTCACGACCGCCGCCCCATCCGGGCCCGAAGCCTCGCCCCGGACCCCGTCCAGCGCCCCGGCCAGCGCCCCGTCCACGGCCGTATCCGCGCCCGGGTCCTGCCGGCGGAGCTGCCCAGCCAGGGCCTCGACCCCGTGGAGGCCCGCCCCATCGCGGGCAATTCCCGGGAACACCGCGACCCGGGCCCGCCGCGCCACGTCCGCCATAGCCAGGACCGTCGACATCCGACCACGGACGCCGGCGTCCTCCGTAGCCGCGTCCACGATCGCCCCGTCCACGATTGCCGCCTTGGCCCTGGGCATTCGCTCCGCGGCCTGGCATCGCCGAGCGAGAGGCCTCGCGTCCGCGGCGCTGCCCGCGACCACCGGCCCACGCCGGCCGCAGGTTCTCGTCACGCAGTTCAACGGTCTGCTCGTCGAACGTTAGCGACTTGGCGACATAGTGTCCCTCGGACATCTTCTCGGTCCGGAAGGCCGCGACCGTGACGGACTCGCCGACCTTCAGTTGCTCGGCGACGTGGGCCACCGCGGCCTGGGGGCCCAAGTGGATGTTGAGCGTCTTCTCCCGCGAATCGCTCAGGAGCACGTGCGTGCCGATCGTTGCGCGGCCGGTGGTCATTTCGCAGGGTCCCGACTGCACTTCCTTGATCGTCCCGGTCAGGGAGGCGATGTCCGGCTTCTCCGCCCGACGCGCCATGCCGGTCGCGTCGCCGACGCCTCGCTGCGCCAAGGCCCGCGTTGCGCTGCAAGCTATCAGTAGCATGCAGCTTGCCGTCACCAAACCAATCATCTTTCCGTTAACCATTGTCGATCTCCTTCAACCTTCAACTGGGGTTGCCGGACGTGCCGGATTCCGCATCCCGGCGGTGAATCGCCCGGCCGTGTTGATCCAATCCTACCGAGGCCTCGGATGGACACCACGAATAGGCTGCAGTTCCCATGCCATCCCGCGGCCTAGCGGCCGAAAGAAACCGTCCCATTGCCACGCCCGCATCGCGTGATCCGATCGAAACGCCTTCCCCGCCGCGAAAATTGGGACAGTTCCCCGTGAGGTTTTCGTCCCGGGGTCGCATTTCCGCCGCGTCGCATGGCCGCAGGCGCTTCAATCGTCGTGAGGCGCCCCCCGGTGAGGTGGGAAAAGAATGCGCAGCCGGCCGGGCAGCTGCTCGAAAGGGTTTGCCGTTTCCACCAAGGGATAGGAAACGGGTAACACGTCAGCCGTCGTTGGCGCGTCGCCGCCCATCGGACGCCCTCCGCCTTCAAACGGCAGTTGGTCTCGATGTGGGGCAGGTCGGCGTCGGTCACCAGCGAAGCCTTGGCAAACCGCTCGGCTTCAGCGGCGGGCGCGGAGGCCGGTTCAACCGCCGAGCCGATGCCCAATCCCGGCAGCGGAGCAGACGGTTGCGGGGTGGGCGGTTGCGGGGTGGGGGGGTGCACGGTGGGAGGCAGCGAAGTGGGCGGAGCTGGTGGCGTAGCCGGAGCCGCTGTCGGCTGGGACGCTGTCGGTTGGGACGCTGTCGACTGGAACGCTGTAGGCTGGAAGGCTGTCGGCTGGAACGTTGTCGGCTGGAACGTTGTCGGCTGGAACGTTGTCGGCTGGGACGCCGCGGTCGGCACCTCGGCCGATACGCGAGTCTGTTCCGGCTACTCGGTGGCCGCCAGGATCGACTGGCTGACCGACCGCACGACCGCCCGAAGCTCCTGGTCCTCCGCGACCAGGGCCACCCGCCGCTCGACCGCCTCTTGCCAGAACGCCGTCGATTCTATGTCGTGGTCTTCACTCGAAATCCTCCGCGCTTCGTGTGCGAGGAAGTTGTTCAACACCCCTTAAACGCTTGAATCACGGATGGTTTCGAGTTTTCTTGTAAAACCCGCCGGAAAGGTTCGCTTGGGTGAGGGTTAGTCTCGTCGGATCGTCGCTTCCTTTTTCCTCTCGCGCAGGTTCATAACGCGTTCGGGGTGCTCCGCCTGTGCAGCCGAGAGGTGTACGAACAACTCGTGCAGGTTGTCGCCGCACGAGGCGAGTAGTGCCCGCCGCGCTCGACGCACGTCGTCGATCACCGAGGCCTCCGGCGGTTGATGTCCAAGTGTCATCAGCGATCCTCCTGCCACAGTGTATCCGGGGTCACGATCTGTATCCGGGGTCACGATCTCGGGTGTGAGCAACCCCAGCCTTCGATTCACGACGATCAAGTGATCTCGCTTATTTGAATGGGCCAGGTGCCGAGCATGACTGGAGTAGCCAAGTTGGTCATTCCCGGGTGGCCTCACCCCGTTGACGAGTGGCGATCCTTCGGCAGCAGCGGGACGGGCGAGGACGAGCTGCGCGACCTGCGAGAGCACGTCCAGACCGGCTACCCTTTGGTCGAATCGACGTTGATCGAGCGTCTGCAGAAGATGGTTCCGGCTCCGCCCAGGAGAACCAAGCCGGCCACCTCAACGGCGCACACTACCAACACACGTATCGGGTCCCCGGAGTTGACCGGATGTGAGCAATATCGTGGTATTCCGAATCGCCTATTGACGCTCTTTCCAGGTGCCCGTGTTGGGATCTGGCAGATGCTTGCTCGGGACGTTGACGTCATACTCGTTCGAGGTTTGGCGGGGAAGGCTCGGGTGCAGTGGCGGGCCAACCCACGTCGAGCGGGAGGTCCCCGCCCCCTTCGCTATTTCCGATATCGTGCCGTCATTTGCAAGCACGGTGCGAGTGCTGAGGGTTAACCCACCGTCGTCCATGCGGAGATGCTTGCTGCCCTCTGGGTGCGTGAACACAACTCGTTGGGGAAGGTAGGTCACCTTCCACGTGCCCGTGATCACGTTGCCGCTGATGCTGCCCTCGAATGTGCCTTGATGGCGAGGCGCTTCAAACTCCGCCTTTTTCTTCCCGTTCTGATGAGTGAACGCCAGGCTGGGGTAGGTCTGGTCAAATCGACCGGCGACCTCACTTCCACGGATGTAATAGGTCTGATGCGTCTTCACCTCCTTGGATGCATCATTCCACATGACAACATCGATGACCCGGTCGGCATTCTTGGCCAGTTCATCATCGGTTGTCCCAGCATGTCCCGGGCCGACGTCGAACGACAGCGTGCCGGTTGCGCCAGGGCTACCGCCAACGACGAACTTGTACTTGCCGGCGGGGAGTTCCAGCCCTGCATTGTCGGCGGCCTCGGTGATGTAACGCTTCTCGGAAACGGAATAGATGCTGCTGCCGGTCAACTTGTCGAGTTTGAGGTTGCTCTTGGGGTCTTGGAACCGGTATCGGAAGTTCCTGGCAGTCTGGCCTTCGGGGATGGTGAACTCACCGGGCACCTTCTTCGCCCGAATGCCGACGCCTTCGCCGACTGCTTGGACCACCCTGGCTGACACCGAGCGGCGTTCAACCTTGTCTTCTTCCCCGGTGGAACGGGCGACGGTTGGTATCGAGACGGCGACCAGAAGGGCCAACGGCCATCGGGCTGGAAACATGACTTACCTCGGGCTGGGCAGAGGGGGGGGGCTTGTCAAGTGTAGCACAAAAGCAACGGTTCGGCCGGCATTGCCACCGGCGAACAGGGGCATGGCTACCTGCCACAAGGCGAACGGGGCCTTGATCTTGCGGCCCCTTCCCTGCTGACGGGGCGGAAGCTCTTGCCTGTCAGAGGCCAGTACAGCCGCCAAGCCGCCCTCGACCGGGCGCTCCCGGCCAGACCGCCGCGGTTGGCGCGCTCCCGGGGGAAGGCTCGTGGGGAGTCAGTATCGGCTTCCGCAGCACTTCTTGAACTTCTTCCCGCTGCCACAGGGACACGACTGGTTACGGCCGACCCGCGGCGTGTCCGAGACGATCGTGGCGGAAGCCAGTTCTAACACTTCGCGGTCGAAATCGAAGTGGGGCGTCGGCGGAGGGTCAGGTGGGAGGCGACGCTCTTCGCGAAACGAGGCCCATTTCTCCAACTCGGCGATCGTGTCGTCGATGCCGATTTTCGTGAAGCCCTGAAGCTCGCCCTGGGCCCCTGCCTCCCCTTCGGCGATGCTTTCTTCCACGCTTGACCAACCCACCAGGGCCGTGTCCACCAGTCGACGATTGAAGGCTTCCTTGATGTCCTCCGCGGCCTCCATGGGGCCCATGTCAATGAAAACGCACACCAGCCCGCTCGCAAGGTCGTTGTCGCCCTGATCGATCGCTCGAATCAGATGTCCGCGTAGCCGAGCCACGGTCTCCTCGCGAGTCAACCGACCACTCTGCAATAGATATAGGTAGGCCTCGGCCGCCTCCCAGCGAACGTACTCGTTCAGCGCCGTGTCGAGAATCATCTCGTCGAGCACCTCGAGCGAATCGGCCGCGAACCGGGCGAGGACCCGGCTGAGCAAACCGGTAATGAAATCGCCAAACAAATCGAACGGCAGCTCCCCGGGTAGCGAGACCGCCTCGCGGATCGCCGGAAACGCCTCGTCAGCCCCGAACTCGGTGAGCAGGAGGACCGCGAAGAAGTGGGCGTTTCCCTCCGCGACGGTGCCGTCCGTGCGCGCGGCGGCCGTCACCTCCCGAAGCACCCGGATCAAACGCGGGATCATCAGCTCGCGATGCCGCCGAGCCTGGTGAATCTCCTCGACGGGCAACTGGCTCATTCCCGCTTCCAGGGCCGCGATGATGCGATCCAGTTCCGTCTCGATGATGGACTCGGAAGCCGCTTCGCACGCCTCCAATACCCGGTGCACCTCGGCCGGGCCGAGCCGCTGATAGTCTTCGGCGGTCTTGTTCGGGTAGTCGGCCAGGATCCGATTAACAGCAGCCAACTCGGCATCCAGCCGCTGGCGCATGTCATCGGGCATGAAATCCAGCGGGAGCCCCGGCTCCAACTGGAGCTCCGCGAAAGCCGAGCATGCCTCCGCGGCACGTTTCCAGTCCGGCGCGGCGTCGCTGTTCAGGGCGCTGCGGGCCCTTTCGGCGCATTGAATCGCATCGACCATGGTTCGCTCCTGCGGTTCCCTTCGGACTTAGCCTTCCATCCACATCAGGCGCACATCATAAACGGCGAATGCCGTCACGTGAACCGGGACGGATTGGTGGGGGGGCCGGGGTGGCGAGGCCCCGCTCCTGGCGGGGGCCTGCCCATGCCCTGCCCGAAGAAGGGTGTCCACGATGGTACCGAGCGAGTTGTCGCCGCGGGGCAACGGCGGCATGGAGCGCGGTATCGGGCAGAGGGTAGAATCGACGGTCTCGCCGCGTCCGATTCCGCCCGCCCTGATCCAACACCATGCCCGCCCGCCTGCCAAATGTCCGCCCGCCGGCTGGACGTCGCGTGTCCGCTCCGCAGGGCCCGTCGCCCTCAGCCTCCAACAGCCCAGTGAGCGTCGCTTCCACCGAATCGCGAACCACGTCGTCCACGTGCGGGCGACGCTTTTCCTTCTCGGTATCAATCACGTCGGACAACTTCGCGCCGCTTGCCGCACTTGTTACACTGCCCACGGTGGCCCTTTCGTCCTGGTCAGGCGGGATACTCGCCATCTCCTTCCCACCAGTTCGAGGGCTACCTCCGCAAGGTCCGTAACAATCCGGACTTTATCGCCGTTCCAGTCGATTCCGAAGCGCGTCGATTTTGTCCCGGCGGTGAACCACGGAGGAAGAAACATGCCAAGGAAACGCCGGCCGTCTTCCGCTGCCGCCAAGTTCAACGTCGGCGACCGGGTTCGTGTCAAACACGGTGTCGCGGACGTGGATTACCCCGACATGCCGATGGGCGGCTGGGCGGGGTCGATCACCGAGGTTCAGGGAACCGACACCTTCACCATTCGTTGGAGCGGGGAGACGCTCGACGCCATCCACCCGGTCTTCAAGAATCGCTGCGAGAACGACGGGCTGGATCACGAGGAATACGTTCTTACCGGGGACGATCTGGAGCCCGATCCGGGCGGGCCGCTGCAAATCGAGCAGCCGACCGAAATCAGCACGAAGCCGCTGTCGCCCAAGAACCAAGACGACCGGATCAGGATGGTCTTCAACCTGACCAGCAACGACCCTTTGCCTGATGTGAACGACGCCACCCTGGAAAGCTACCACGAATACCTGGCCGCGAACCTATCGTTTCCGTTCGAGGCGGTGTACACTTCGAAGTCCAGGCCCTTTTCCAGCAGGACGACCCCGTTGAAGGTGGTCGGCCTGGGCGACCCCGACGAGGGGCCGATGATTGATGATATGTATGGCATCCTCGGCGAGGCGAGAGTGGAGGGTCAGGTCGTCACCCTGCCTCTGGGCGAACTTGAAGGTGCCAAGCCGAATCGGCAGTTGATTGACGACTACTGCTACTGGCTCCACAACGGGGGATAAGCGCCAGGCTGCCCAACCAGCAATACGGAACGGGTGATTGATGGCCCACGAACCGACCAAGCTCAAAATCGGAAAGGGATCGCCGTTCGTGAAGCGGGACCTGCGTCGGCTTCCGCGGGCGGACGATGTTTGGGAGGCGGGTTTTTTTCCGCCTCTCGCCAACGGGGCCTAGCCGAAACTGGGTGGGGATCGTGGTCAGCCGGAAAACCGAGCTTCCCATGGCTATTCGCCTTTGTCAGGTGATGCCCACGGTGAACGATCTCGCCAGCTTGCTCTACCATGTAATGCGGCGGGGATTGCCAAATTGGCGGACAATGCAGTGAGGGTGGAAGGCGTGCGAGGACTCGGCAAGTACCAAGTGGAGGACTGAGGCAGGCGATCATTTGATGCCCGTTGGATCACTCGACACGAATCAGCCCCGTACGTCAACAAGAACGTCTCAACAGCTACGGAGGTCTTCATGGGACAAATCAGCAAGAAGCTCGCTCGCCGTTTCGGTAGGTGGGGTGGCCGGTTCCGGCAGGCTGCCAGAACCATCCCCATCCCGGAGGACATGCAGGACGTGGCAACACTCGTCGACGACGACCTCGACCCGCTGTTTGCCGCCTATGCATCCGCCCAGAACATCACTTCCGTGTTTTCGGAATGCGTGTCGGTGCTTCCGGAAATGAAGCCCTTTTATGACGTGATCGCCGCCGCCGAGGAGGAGTATATGCCGGGCGGTCCGCCCATGAGTCCGTTGACCAGCAGCTACTTCACGATGTGGGCCTTTTTTGATTTCCGCTTCGGCAGCGGGCTGGAAACGATCGGCACGTGCCTGCTGGATGTCAGCGACAAGTTGAAACTGAATCCCGGCCTGGTCGAGGCGATCCGCCTGCTGCAGGCATCGCGGATGGGCATTTACGAACACGCCGGCAGCCGAAGGGGCCGGATACGGCTGCGGGAGCTGGTAACGGGCCAAGATTTTGATAGCCTGTGCATCAGCGGCTATCAAGGGAAGCCTGGCGAACTCTGGTACGTGCGGCTCTGCCCGCCCCTGGCGGACTGGGCCGATTATCATGTGACCGTCACCACGCCCTACGTGCTCACTCAAGCGAGCAAGGCGGATTGGACGGCCTACCTGGAACGTGCCATGCTGCAACTGAACGACGGCAATGACAACCAACGGCTGGATTCCCTGCTGAAACATGGTCCCAGCGTTCACCACTGGAACGAGTTTATCCTTGAGGGTTACCATCACCCCCAATACGACGCGATCTTCCTGGCGGGCGTGCCCGACGTGAGAGCAAGTCTGCCGCACGCGTCACCATCCCGCGGCTAAAAGGATACCCGGCAATCGCGCCAGCGACAGCGGGAAAGCCACAACAGCGGGAAAGCCACAAGGGTGGGAAAGCCATAACAGTGGGGATGCCACCGACAACCGTCAAAACCGCCAGGAGCACACGCCAATGGGCATGCAAGACCATTCCCCATGCAGTACCACTGCCACGGACAGCGCCGACCGGGCCGAGATCGTTTCTCGCTACAAGCATTTGCGGGCCGTCGGCCGACGCCTGAACGACAAGCTGGTACAACGCCTCTCCCGCGATGTGCTCGATGAAGGTGGCAGGAAGCTGGGGATTTTCCAGGGAGACGTATTCGTCTTCAATTCCGAGGACGAAACCTCCGTGCTGATGGATTACTGTCTTTACGATGTTCGTCGTCAAGGTCGCAATGCCATTGAGCAATACCTCATCGAGTCGCCACCCGACCCCGAGTCCGATGAGATGGTCTGTCTGGGGGCCATGCAACATGCGATCTATTCGCTGTTTATCGTGGAATCGGTCGTGCGTGGACTCGGCGTGACGGTTCGTGATTTGTGCTCCGACGAGACGATCCTGGTCGTCGACCTGGCCTTTGGCAGCACGGCCGAGCCCGGACTCGTTCTGGCCTCTCGGTTGCTGTTCCATGACGGGTTTGCCATGACCGGTGGCGCGGCCTTGCCAATTGGCGTGCCGCCGGAGGAGGAGCGGGAGGCGATCACCCAAAAGCTCTCACAAGTGCTGACATCGCACAAGGACGGATGCCTTGATCCTGCTCCATTGATTCAGGCGTGCCTCGAGCGAGGGTGCTCGTCGGACATCCACTACCAAGGGCCGACTGGCGAGCGGGCCGGGCGTCCGCACCAACGGAGCCGCAATCCTTCCGGCAAGTCCGCAAGGAATGCGCCATGCCCGTGCGGAAGCGGAAAGAAGTACAAGCATTGCTGCCTGAAACGGTCGTGATCCCCGGAACCGGGCGGCCGGAGCCAAGCTCTCCCGGATGGTCCCGTCGGCCCGGGGGGGGAACGAACGATGGGCACGACGAACCAAGCGCACCGCCCTCGAACTTGATGCCGATGAGCGAGAGGATGGCCACGAGGCAACCTGGAAGGCGTGCTTTCTCCATGCGGATTGGTTCAGCGTAACGTTGAGTTTCGGGGGGCTGACGTTGGCGGGTTGGGGTGGGCGAAAGGCAGTGTTTGTCAGTGTTTGTCGGACTGGGGGGCCAGTCGCCCAGAGCTCCCGGGGTGGACCGCAAGCGGCCAGAAGCAAGTGGGGAGAGACTGGCGGCGCTGGGCGATGCACCGCCGGCCGCTGCTTGCGCCCCCTGATTCGGCGCTCGGGTTGTTCCCCGGCCGCGGACCGATCCTCCAGCCAAAGCAGCAACGGTTGTAGCATGACGTGACGTGGTCGGCAAGCATGGAACCCCAGGCAACCAAGCGGGCCCCTTCGCGTGCTGGCCGCCGCCGCTGACGCGGCGAAAGGTGGGTATCAAGTGGCCACTTTTTCGCTTCGGCGATCACCTCGTCAATGCTGCGGCGAGCCGAGGCCTCGCGCCGACTGGGCACGGCGCGAGGCCCTTCTGCCCCCGCGGGGGCCGCCGGTTGAGGCGCGACCGAGGGCCCCCGCGAACATCACAAAGCAAGACCATCACAAAGCAAAACCAACTTGTCAAAGAACCAGCAAGCGGCGCGCGGCCCAGCGCGGGCGGCGGTTGACCGAGAACCGCCCACTCAGAAACGGCAACGCCGACATCAGGATTACAACGAGCAGCGCTTGGCTATTCCGCCGGAGCCGGCGGGCAACTCGTTCGCCGTCGGCGGGGCCCGCGCCGTACCCGGCTGAAGGTTTTCCCGAGCGGGGCGACGACCGGCCCGAGCACCAACGCGCCGGCCGGGCGGATCGGGTCCCGGCGCGGCCGGCATCAGGTTGCCGAAGTCAGCCGCTGCAACTGGGCCAGCCGATCGATCTGGCGCGTGAGTTTCAGGTACGTCTCGATCGCCGGTAGAACGGCCTCGAACCGCGCGAGCGCGGGTCCGGTTT
>Ga0180435_10004578_pt1 | contig 13618 bp, 4 predicted proteins | sample SS_ome_3_FD_132467 | JGI IMG/M metagenome (GOLD analysis project Ga0180435, IMG submission 132467) | Hypersaline lake sediment archaeal communities from the Salton Sea, California, USA - SS_3_S_1 metaG | ecosystem: Environmental > Aquatic > Non-marine Saline and Alkaline > Hypersaline > Sediment... | reverse complement strand
TCGCCTCATTCAGAAGGCTTGTGAAAACCTCACCGGCACCATGGGCTATTTCAACGCATGGATCGCCCTTTTGGATAAAGACAGCCGCTGTGTGACACAAACAGGGGCAGCGGTATCCGACGGCAATTTCGATTCAGTACGGGATAATCTGAACAGGGGCGTCTTTCCCGCCTGCATGCAGTGTGCGCTTGAGACAAGCGACCTCGTGGTGATTAAGGATCTTGCGGCCGAGTGCCACGACTGTCCGCTTGCAAGCAGTTACGGCGGTCGCGCCGCACTATCGCATCGCCTTGAGCATGAGGGCACGATTTTCGGCATCCTGTCGGTTTCTACTCCCGCCCAATTCGCCCGTGACACTGAAGAGCAGGATTTGTTTCTGGAGGTGTCCAACGACCTGGCCTTTGCCTTGTCCAAAATCGAAACGGATCAGGAACTTCACCTTAAAAACCAGATCATCGGGACCACCCCGCAGCTCATGTCCATTGTTTCCAGAGACTACCGTTACCTCGTGGTAAACGACGCCTATTGCCGGGTTTACGGAATGGCGCCGGAAAACATTGCAGGTCGTCTGGTAGAGGATTTTGTAAGCCCGGCGGTGTTTGAACGGGAAATCCGGTCCCGCCTGGACCGTTGTCTCACCGGTGAGACTGTCCAGTACGAGATCAAGATGGATTTTCCTGGAACAGGCCCCTGCTGGATGAGAACGGAATACACCCCCTACCGTGACAAAGATAACCGAATCGTCGGGGTGGTGTCACATAGCATGGACATCACCGGGCGCAAGCGGGTCGAAGACGAATTGCGAAGGGCTAGGGAACTCTCCGAGCGCATCATTGAAGACGGACCGGTGGCTATCACCCTGGTGAACCGTGACGGAAAGATTGTTTTTGCGAATCGTCATGCGGAACAGCTCTTCAACCTGGAAAAACCGAACTTTGAAGCTCTCGAATACAATTCGCCCGAGTGGCTGATCACCGATGTGGACGGTTCTCCTTTTCCCAACGAACGTTTACCGTTTCACCAGGTCATGTTGACCGGACAGCCCGTTTATGACATCCAACACGCGATTAACACGCCGGCCGCCGGCCGGAAAATACTCAGCATCAACGGAGCGCCGCTTCATGATGAGCAAGGCCGAATCGACCGGGCCGTGTTTGCTATTCAGGACATCACCGGGCGCAAGCAGGCTGAAGCGGAGCAGGAGAAACTCCAGGCCCAGCTCGCCCAGGCCCAGAAGATGGAGTCCGTGGGACGTCTTGCCGGAGGCGTAGCCCACGACTTTAACAATATGCTCAGCGTGATTATCGGTAATACGGAACTGGCTATGGAAAATATGGCCCCGGATGATTCGCTCCACAATAACCTCGGAGAAATTTTCTCTGCCGCCAATCGCTCTGCCGACATCACCCGACAACTGTTGGCCTTTGCCCGCAAACAGACCATCGCACCCGAGGTGCTTGATCTGAACCGGACGATCGAGAGCATGCTCAAGATGCTTCGGCGACTGATCGGTGAGGATATCGACCTGGCGTGGCTGCCCGGAGCAGATGTCTGGCCGGTCAGGATGGACCCGTCACAAATCGATCAGATCCTGGCCAATCTGTGCATAAACGCTCGCGATGCCATCAAGGACGTAGGAAAGATCACCATTGAAACAGGAACGGCGACCTTTGATCCCGCCTATTGTGCCGAACACCCGGGTTTTGTCAACGGCGACTTTGTCTTGCTGGCGGTCAGTGATGACGGTTGCGGCATGGACCAGGGGACGCTGGCCAATTTGTTCGAACCGTTTTTCACCACCAAGGACGTGGACAAGGGCACCGGTCTTGGTCTGGCCACGGTGTACGGCATCGTCAAGCAAAATGACGGTTTTGTCAATGTCTACAGCGAGCCGGGCCAGGGGACCAGCTTTCGGACCTATCTGCCCCGGTGGTATCCGGCTGAAACCGAAAGTCCGGAGAAAAAAACCTCAGGCAAAATACACCTGGACGGAACTGAAACCATTCTGCTGGTGGAGGACGAACCGTCCATCTTACGAATGACCCGGATGATGCTGGAGAGCAACGGTTACAAGGTCCTTGTGGCCGGCACGCCGGGAGAGGCTATCGCGCTCGCCCGGGAACACACCGGTGAGATTCATCTGCTGATCACCGATGTGGTCATGCCCGAAATGAACGGCCGGGACCTGGCCGGAAACCTGTTGTCGCTTTATCCGAATCTCAAGCGATTGTTCATGTCCGGCTATACAGCGAATGTGATCGCCCACCATGGCATATTGGATGACGGCGTGCTGTTTATTCAGAAACCGTTCGCAAAGCAGGATCTGGCAATCAAGGTGCGGAAGGTGCTGGACGAACCGAACCAGACAACTCAACAATGATCATTCGGATTCAAATCATGGAATTGCAGATTCCAAAAATATGGGCAAAAATGAAACCGGCAGCAAATACTTGCTGACAATGCAAGTCTTGTTGATTCTTATTGTTGAGGAGCTCAGCAGGTATCTTTTATGAATAAAACACCGACATTTGAAGAGTTAGAGCAAAAAGTACGGCAACTGGAGAGAGAAAATACTGCACTAAGGCAAGCATCGGAGAGGTTGCGACTACTGAGCTCCATAACGGAAAATATGTTGGATTCGGTAGTAGCAACTAAACAAAGGCATATGGAATACGAACTCAAAGAATCGGAAAAAAAGTGGCGCAACATTTTGGTCAACACCCCCCAAATCGGTCTGAGCCTCGACAAACAAGGAAAAATCATCTTTACAAACAGGCACTTTCTGCAATTGACCGGTTGGTCTGAAGAGGAGGTCATCGGGCGTGACTGGTTTGAGTTGTGCATCCCTCCCGAAATAAGAGATGAGATCGAGACTGTGTTCCGTTCAGTCATGAACGGCAAAGGCAAACTCGACCTGACGACCCATGAGAATGAGATTTTAACGCGCAGCGGTGATAGAAGGATTGTGGCTTGGTCGAATGTGCTTACGAGAAACGTGCAGGGTGGCATCATCGACGTGACGTGTTTAGGCGTCGACCTGACAGAGCGTAAGCGAGCAGAGGCCCGTTTGAAAGAGAGCGAATCCAGATACAGGACCATTTTTGAAAACAACCTCAACCCAATCGCCATAATCGACAATGAGGGCCGCTACCTTGAGGCTAACCGGGCGTTCTATAATTTTACCCAGACTGAACCGCAGACCCTGCTAAACAGGAGCGTGTTCGAATTTTCCCCTCCCAATCGAAAGAAAAAGCAGGAGGGGGAACACCGCCCGGCATGGTCCTCAGGCGGCACCATAGAGACAGAATACTTGATAGGTGATCAGATTAAGACTCTGGAACTGAGTGTCACACCAATCCAGTACAAGGGTCGGAAGGCCGTGGTAGGTGTCGGGGTGGACACCACAAAAAGAAAAAAATCTGAAGCAGCGCAACTGGAAAGCGAGGAGAAGTTTAGAGATCTGTCGAGTATGTTGCCGCAGATCGTATTCGAAACCGATTCAAGATTCAACTTGACCTTTGTGAACAAGAACGCGTTCAGCACTTTTCTATATACAGAAAAGGAATTTGAGTCCGGTTTGAATGCCCTTCAAATGATTTCGCCCTCGGATCAACAACGGGCAGCAGAAATGGTAAACCAGATAATGGCGGGTGGCATTGATGGAATTGGAAACGAATATTTGGCTGTAAAGAAGGATGGTACAGAGTTCCCAGTAATAATCTACTCCTCCCGTATTCTTCGAAATGGGGTTCCGGCCGGGATAAGAGGGGTGATGGTCGACATAAGCGACCGCAAGCAGGCCGAAGAGAAATTAAGAGAAAGTGAGGAAAAGTTTCGACTCACTTTTGACGCCAGCCCCGATTCGGTAAACATCAACCGTCTCCAAGATGGCCTTTATGTCGACATCAACCGAGGCTTTACAGCGTTGACAGGTTATTCCCGCGAGGATGTAATTGGCAAAACTTCGGTGGAAATAAATATTTGGGATGATATTGACGACAGAAAAAAGTTGACGGACGCTTTGAAAAGCTCCGGCGTTTGTGAGAATCTACAGGCACAATTTAGGAGAAAGGATGGAAGCGTTACCGCGGCCTTAATGTCATCACGAGTTATCCACTTGCAAGGCGAACCGCACACCATTTCCATAACGCGCGACATATCAGAACGAATAAAGGCCGACAGTGTTATCCGAGAAAATGAACTGAAGTTTAGAAGCTTGTTCGAGTTGTCGCCCCAGGCGATAGCTTTGACGGAAATTGCATCAGGTGAGCTTCTGGACGTGAACGGCAAGCTGTGTGAACTGACCAAATATTCCCGGGAGGAGATTATCGGCAAAACAACCACGGAAGTCGGATTTTACAGTGAGAAAGACAGGCGCATCTTTGTAAGCGAACTGATGACATCAGGACAGGTGAATGGCTTGGAGATGGATTTCTTCGCCAAAGACGGGACGGTTTTAACTGCAATGATGTTTGCGAGGCCTATAAAAATTGTGGGTGAGCCACTGTTGTTGACAATTTTTCATGACATAACTGAGCAAAAGCACCTTCAAAAGAACATAGCTAAGGCGCAAAGAATGGAGGCCATTGGCAATCTTGCCGGAGGCATCGCCCACGACTTTAACAACCTGCTGTTTCCCATCACCGGAATGGCCGAATTGCTCACCGAAGACCTTGATCCGGGCAGTGTGCAATATGAAAACGTCCAGGAAATCCTGAAAGCCGGTATGCGGGGCAGCGATCTGGTCAAACAGATCCTCGCATTCAGCCGCCAGTCGGAACACAAGATGATTCCGGTGAGAGTCCAGCAGGTGCTGCGAGAGGTCGTCAAACTCAGTCGGGCGACGATCCCGACGAACATCGAAATCTGGGAAGACATCCAGAAGGAGTGCGGCCTGGTCTTGGCAGACCCCACTCAGCTCCACCAGATCGGCATGAACCTGATCACCAACGCCTATCATGCGATAGAGCGAAGCGACGGGAAAATATCGGTGACGCTCAAGGAGACCGATTTGGGAGCTGGAGATCCGCCGGATGGATCTGTTGAACCGGGGCGATACGCTTTGTTGACTGTATCCGACACGGGGATGGGTATCGACCCCGGTGTGATGAATAAAATTTTCGAACCCTATTTTACCACAAAGGAGCAGGGCAAGGGAACCGGCCTTGGGTTGGCGGTGGTTTATGGGATTGTCAAGGATCACGGCGGCGCTGTTGCGGTTGACAGCCAAATCCGAAAAGGGACGACTTTCAAGGTCTACTTGCCTTTGATTGATAAAGCGGTCGCGCTGATATCGGATGAAGCAAGCCAAATGCAGCCGACCGGTAGCGAGCGCCTTTTACTGGTGGACGATGAACAATCCGTAGTGGCGATTGAAAAGCAGATGTTGGAACGTCTCGGATATCATGTGACGGAACGCACTAGCAGCCTTGAAGCCTTCAAGGCCTTTAAGGCCAATCCTTTTGCCTTTGATTTGGTTGTATCGGATATGACCATGCCGAACATGACCGGGGACCGGCTGGCCGGGGAACTGATTTCGATCCGGCCGAATATTCCCGTCATCATCTGCACTGGATTCAGTGAGAGAATTAACAAAGACAAAGCAACGGCTTTGGGAATTAAGGGCTTCTTGATGAAACCGGTTATCAAATCCGAGATGGCCCGAATGGTCAGAAAAGCACTGGATGAGGCCAAAGGATAAAGTTGTGCTTAATTATCCGAAAGTGGAGTGTTCACAGTCCGGATTTACTGCAGATACTTTTTCAATACTTGATTCAGGAGGGTGAACCTGAGTTTTTTGGTATTGTTCTTGGTGCCATCCGTGATCGTGGCCATGAGAGCCGGAATGTATTCGGATGTAATAACGGATAGCTCTATATTACGAAATAGTTTTGGAAGTTGCCGAGGATGGATTCATAATTTCGGAGCATATTTTTTTTTCGCATTCATCCGCTGATAATTGAAAAAATGGGCGATCTTCATAACGGGTCTCCTTTGGTTGTGGGTTAGGGAAATGTTTTGACGCTGCTCGGTAAAATCGGTTATTGTTTAGGGTGCCAAAAATATGGGCAAAAATGAAACCAGCAGAAGATACTTTCTGTCTATGCAAGTATGTGTAACTTTGTATTTCAATATAATAAAGGTTAAAACCAATGCCCCAAAAGCCTAAATATGAAGAATTGGAAAAACGAGTTCAGGAACTGGAACAGGCTGAACAGGAACGGGAGCGGGCCGAGGAAGCGTTGACCAAAAGTGAAGAAACATTGCGTGCCATGTTTGATGCAAGTCCCATGGCAATTGTTTTAATCGATAGAAACGGAATTATCCTCGACTCGAATGGAGAGCATGCCAATCGTCTGAAAACGACGAGAGAAGAAATCCTGGGCCAATGCATATGGAATCTGCTACCAAAAGACGTTCGGAAACATCGAAAGACCCAAGTCGAATCGGTCTTTGAAACAGGAATACCATTTTCGGGGGAAGACAAGAGAGGAACGATTTGGAATGAATACCACATCCATCCGGCAGTCAAAAACGGCAAAAACGAGATCGAAGCAGTCATCGTTGAGGCACTCGACATTACCGAACGAAAACGGGCTGAGTTGGCCTTGCGCCACGAGGAAGAGAAATTTCGTACGCTCATCGAAAATATCGTGGACTGGGTATGGGTGGTGGATACACGCGGCCGCTATACCTATGTGAGCCCCCAGGCAAAAGAAATCATAGGATACGATACGGATGAGATCCTGGGCAAGACTCCATTTGATTTTATGTCTTCAGAAGAGGCTCAAAGAGTTGCACCGATTTTTTCCGAAGCTTTAGAAAGGCGTCAAAGAATTTTTGCGTTACAGGACACAATGCTTGCAAAAGACGGATCTGAAGTGATTTTTGAAACGAATTCGACCCCTCTTTTCAGTCAACAAGGCAATATGATCGGATACATGGGAACCTGTCGAGATATCACCGAGCGAAAAGAGGCGGAAGAAGCGCTGAGGAAAAGCAAAGGCAGATTTGAAAGAATGCTGAATGTCATTCCGGATTTTATATCAATTCATGATCCGGAAATGAATATTCTTTACAGCAATTGGAAAGGATTTGGAACTGTTCCCGAAGAAAGGCGCCGCCTTTATACAAAATGTTATAACACATACCGCGGTTTCGATATCATTTGTCCCGATTGCAGGGCAAAGGAGGTCATGGACTCGGGTCAGTCTTTGCAGGAAGAGGTTGAATTGCCGGATGGGACATGGGTCGACTTGAGAGTGATTCCCATTATCGACAATGAAGGCAATATTGAGATGTTCATGGAGTGGGTCAGAGATATCACCCCCCACAAGCAATTCCAGTTGGAGCTGCAATCTCAAAAAAGACTTCTTGAAGGAGTGCTCGATTCCATTAAGGATGTAATTGGTGTTCAACTGCCTGATCATACGGTAATTCAATACAACCGGGCGGGTTATGAACTGCTCGGATTAACTGCTGCTGAAATTAAAGGGAAAAAATGCTATGAATTGATAGGCAGAAGCGGTCCTTGTGAGATGTGTGCCACCGCAGAGTGTTATCTGAGCAAAACCATTGAGACCATAGAGAAATTTGTTCCGGAATTGGGTCGTCACTTCTTGTGCACGAGTAATCCCGTATTAGATGAAAAAGGAAATGTAAAGTTAATTATCGAGCAATTAACAGATATTACCGATCAAAAAAAGGCAGAGGAGCGCCTTCGACAGGCCCGAAAGCTTGAAATGATAGGTAGTTTGGCCGGTGGAATTGCCCATGATTTCAACAATATTCTGTTTCCAATTGTCGGATTGTCCGAGATACTGTTAGAAGACCTTCCCGCTGGAAGCCCTGAGAGAGAGAACGCAGCGGAGATCTTCCAGGCCGGAAAACGCGGGAGTGCTCTTGTAAAGCAGATTCTTGCATTCAGCCGCCAGTCAGACCGTAAAATGGTCCCTACACGCGTTCAACATATTCTCAAGGAGGTGTTGAAACTCTCAAGGTCCACAGTGCCGACCTACATTGATATTCAACAGCAGATCCAACCCGACTGTGGCATGATAATGGCTGATCCCACTCAAATCCATCAGGTTGCCATGAATCTTATTACAAACGCCTATCACGCCATGGAAGACGAAGGCGGCAAACTTACCGTCCGGTTAAAAGAGGTGGCGTTATTGGAGGCGGATTATGCCGAAGCAAGCCTTGAACCGGGAAAATACGCACTTTTGTCTATTTCTGATACAGGGCACGGGATTTCGAATGAATTTATCCATAAGATTTTCGAACCCTATTTCACGACAAAGGAGCAAGGCAAAGGAACCGGCCTCGGCCTTTCTGTTGTTTACGGTATTGTTAAAGAGAACAAGGGAGACATCAAAGTTCACAGTGAAATGGGAAAGGGATCGACTTTTGATATTTATTTCCCGTTGTTGGACAAAGCAAAGAGATCCGAATCCGGTAAGGAAGTTGAAGACGACATGGGCGGAAATGAACGTATCCTTTTGGTTGATGATGAAGATTCCATTGCAAAGCTGGAAAAACAGATGCTCGAAAGGCTTGGCTACAAAGTGACCATAAGGTTCAGCAGTCTGGATGCCTTGGAAGCATTCAAAATCAATCCCGACCTGTTTGATTTGGTCATTTCCGACATGTCCATGCCAAGCATGCCCGGCGACCGTTTGGCCCGCGAACTGATCGCGATCCGGCCTGATATTCCTGTAATTATTTGTACAGGATTCAGTGATCGAATGAATCCTGACCAGGCCAACGCGATGGGAATCAAGGGCTTTATAATGAAACCGGTTGTTAAAACTGACATGGCTAAATTAGTGCGGAAAGTTCTTGACGCGCCTGCGAGGAGTTCATAGCATTACATATTATGCTATGTAGTCTTTTTAAAAATTGTAATTCATATTAACTCAGGCGGCACCTTTTTTCATGCTCTGAATGAATTCAAGATCATTTTTACTCCTTTTCACCATCAAGTCTTCCACCTCCCGTTGGTCCACCCCCATAAGTAATTGATATGCATTGTATTTAGTTTTACAGAAGTAAATGTCAAAAGGAGCAGTCTTTCCCTTCATCCTGAATATTCGGATCCCCGGAACATTGCTATGCTGGATGTAAGTGAAATCCTCGTTTATTAAAAGCGGTTCCACATCATGCTTATTCTGCCATGGAATGCATGCCCCGACCATTCCAAGTTCAACATCCATTATCGATCTTATTTTTTCCGTGACGCCTCCCACCGACAGAATAATGTCTCCTGTCAGAGATCCGGTTACCCCGTATTTTTGATTGACAGGCCGTTTAATAAAATCAGAAATAAGAGCGACATCCATTGCCACGGAGGCGCTGTCACCCTCTACTCCCCCATGGGCTTGGATATATTCCACATGCATTTCGTAACCCATATACGGTGCGCCGATTTTTGCAAGCGCCTTTTTAATCGAAGCTCTGACATTTTGTGCGGAAGCTTTTGCGATGTCGCCTATTTTTCCGGTGGCCGTCACCATATCCGCACTCCCGGCATTGATCTGGCAGTGTATCGGCAGGGGGTGGCCGTACACCCTGCCGCTTGACTCCGATCCTATGACGGCAAGGCCGACAATGTACCCGATGGAATCGGTAATTGAATCTATGTACTTTTTTAAATCTTTTTTGTTTTTAGTCGCCGATCTCGCGATCTCACCCTCAAGGGACAGATGGGTTTCTATTGCATGCCTGACATGATTGGCTTCAACCAGTTCAGATCCATTCAAGATAGCTTCAAATCCCGCGGTTTTAATTATCCCGTTTATAGGCCGCAGTATGCTGCTCAACTTTCCGTCTGATGCCCGGCATTTCATCTCCCGAATGATTTCCATAACCGCGGTCTTTGAAAAATCTTTAGCATTAAGTTCAAACTCTTCGGGTAACTCGCGGCCAAAGATATATTCACTTCTTTTTCTAATGCCTTCATACCCTTCTTTCTCGATAATCTCCTCCCATGCATGTTTAAACTCTTTATCGAGATTATTTATCTCCTGTTTTATATACTGTGCGGACTGCCTTATGGTCGACGGAGTTTCGGGGACTTCTGTTTCCATCTGAATTATTTCACCCTTGTCCTCAATTCTGCTCAAAAACGCGCCGTCCCCCTCCTGCTGAAGGTATCTCAATGTGTCACGGTTGCAACATGCAATAATTATGTTGTCCGCCCTTAATGAATTTTCTGATTTGTCCGCGGACCCGCTGCCGGTGTTTTTCCCACCCTCCAAAATATATTTTTTATTCTGCATTATCTCCAGCATATCGGGCATGTATCCTGCCCTCACGAGGGTTTTAAGCTCATCCACATAGATGATGGGAGCTTTCGCATGGGCCCCGATATATGCCCTTTTATGAGCGGGGGTTTTTAAATCAGAAGATTGATAGGGGTCATGTCTGAATCCGCCCTTCATATTTCGTGCATCCGGTTCCGATACTCTCGCCATGATATCCCTGTCTTTTCTGGGGTCATACAGGACCTCAGGAACCAGATCATAAATATGCTTGACGCTGTTCAGCTTCCCTTCGTTCATTTCCTGCTGGATTTTTTCCTGTGCTTTGTGATTATTTTCCTGCATAAACATGAATATTGAGCCTATCCCGGCAATTCCGGTCAGGATAAACACAGGCGGGAAGAACAGGCCTGTAACGCCGCTCAATAAAGCTGCGAGCAAAAGCCAGTTCCTTATTTTTTTAACAGACTGTATTTGTTCCGACAGGTTGAACGTCTTCTTTTTTTTCCTTGCAGAGTCGATATTGTCGTTCAGCGTTGATAGCAGGTCGTCAACCCGTTCCGGAGATTCGTAAGCAAACCGCACATGGTTCATGTCCTTTCCCGGATAAGCAATAACCGTTTTTCTATTTCTTATATAATCACCAAACGATTTTGTCAGTACTTCTTCGAACATATTGGCAAGAAGGGACTTGCCTGTCCCCGGCTTTCCCACCATGAGTATATGCCCTTTATTGCGGGCAATTTTTCTTATCGCCTGTTTTGCCTTGTCCTGGAAAATGACTTTTTCTATGGGATCATCAGGCAGAGAGATGTCGGATGTATTGTCAAAAAAGTCAAGATTCGCGTCAAGAGATTCAGGGTATCGCATCAACTCCTCTATCCATTTATAATCACTTTCTTTGAAATCATTTCGCATTATTATACCCTTTCATCGAATCCATTAAGTAATATTTGTCCTTTTCCAGTGCACCGATTTTTTTATCGATCTCTGAATACAGCTGCGGCAGGATCGCCTTAATGGGCTCAAGCGCTTTGATGTCATGCATCACGTACACACTGGTCTCAGAACGGTATTTCCCGTGTGACGTTTTGGGCAGATAGCTGATCAAAATGCCGACCTGCTTCTGATTCAACGCTTTTAAAATAATGTCTTTTGCGGTTTTGCTTATATTGTTCGCTTCGAACACCTCCTGGTATATATTGGGAAGATCTGTTTGAAAATAGTCTATCTCAAGCTTTTTATTGAGCATCAATTTTAATGGCTTAACCGCTCCTTTAATGCATTCGCCAAAAAGGTGTTTAATCTTTTCGTTGGTTTTAAGTGACATTTGCAGAAATATTATACATTTTACGAGTTCGATATCACTGACATTGAATTCCACCTTGCCGGCCGGCGTGAGCACATGGGCTTCCGGTTGATCGTTGTTAAAAACTACTCTCAGCCTGGAATTCTTTTTGGGGTCAAACGATTCAAAATCGAAGCCCCTCATATCAAATAGCCCGTTGTCCAGGCAGGAACTTTTAAGAACGACGCCCACCTTTTTTTGGACATTATTTAGAATAAATTGGATTTTTTCGTCCACCGTTCCTTTAAGGACTACATGTGAACGGTTATCTTCCGGATCTTCGACAATAGCTGTCGTATCAAGGATTTTATCAGTGTCGAGGCCTGAGATTTTTTCAACAATGGTATCGTAGGGTATGAGCAGTTCCTTCATTTTATTGATGTGCATCTGAAGATCCGGATCTTCACTGTCTTGGAGGTGTATCAGTTCTGAAATGTATGTTTCCTCATGGGCATATACCGCATCAACATTTTTATTGATACATTTCTTAAAATATTTTCTCATCAAATACTTGAATTGTGATGCGGCAGGTTTATGACGGAAGATTTTGCATCCAACAAGGGTGTTCACCACTTCAATGGGATTTGGGTTAATCAGATATTTTGCGAAATCCGAAATCCTGTATTCTATGACCTGATCACCGAATTTCCTGCCGACAGTGACTTCATCGGAGGCATCCGGGCCCACCTTGTCTGAGATTAACCATATGCCGTGCAGGCCTTTCCTCTTTATATGATCAATCGGATTTTTTGTATTGCCCATTGACACTGTACCTCCGAGCTCCTGTCATTCTGCATAAAGGGAAACCGCGCATGGCTTTCCCGCGACCGTCATCAAAAAAAAGCAACATATATGCCAGAAATATCGCAGACGCTTAAGCTCTCGAGTTGTAAGAATAATGGTCGACTTCAAGCGTTTTTTCGAGAAAAAAAAAGTCGAATTTATCGATGTGCTGTTACATCGATTACACAATGGTAAAAATAAAACTTCATATTCATTCGGACTTTCATTTCGTGGGAGCCGGATACATGAAAAATGCCTGTTGACTATGAGGCAGAAGGTGAAAAAGATTACCATTTAATGGCAATGAATAAAGCATAGGTTAGCGAAACAAGTTTGGCCGGCAACAGGAAAAATGTTGCATCTGTTGGCATGTGTATTGCAAAATATTTAGTTTGTCATCTTCGCTTAAACGTTCCATTAATTTATTCCCATGGAGAATTTGTCAATCATGTCTATTTTTGATACCGGCATGCCGCATCACGACAGCTTGCCAAGTGTTGCCAAAATGGTCGGGGGGAGTGCTGCGACGTTCAGCCTCCGGGAGCCTTTAAAAGGGTTACTGAAGCTATCGGTACGACTCTTAATATTACTTATTTTTCTGTTAATCGTAGGCCTGAATGCATCAACGGTTACATCTGGAGGAATCATCCAGGAAGAGACCTATCAAAGGCTTGAACAGATTAGGGATGAAAAGAAGGCACAGCTGTTTAACTACCTGGAGAAAATAAGATCCAGCGCAAATGACATCAAGAATGACAGGGTCATGCTTGAATTTTTCCATCTAAAGCGACAATTTTACCAGCTACGGAAAACAACACGGCCGCCTGAGGCATTGGTGCGTGAAATTACCAAATTAAAAGAGCGTATCAAAGAGCATTATATTCAAAAGTATTTAAAATTTTATGACATATTGTTTATAGACAGAAACGGAGACATCTTCTATACGATCCGAAAGCAATCGGATTACCACAAGAACATTTTTCAAGGAAAACTTGCCGAGACAGCTCTGGCGATGGAGCTGGAAAAATTTCCCCACCAATCATTTGTGGACTATCACTACTATTTCGTTTCGGATGAGCCGTCTGCATTTCTCATTGTCCCGGTTATGACGGAAAAGACTATTGCCGGATGGATTATTTTTCAGTGTGCCATTAATAATATCAACCATATCTTCGCACAAGAAAAAGAGCTGGGAGCCACCGGAGAAGTGTTCCTGGTGAATAAG
>Ga0180435_10004577_pt1 | contig 13620 bp, 8 predicted proteins | sample SS_ome_3_FD_132467 | JGI IMG/M metagenome (GOLD analysis project Ga0180435, IMG submission 132467) | Hypersaline lake sediment archaeal communities from the Salton Sea, California, USA - SS_3_S_1 metaG | ecosystem: Environmental > Aquatic > Non-marine Saline and Alkaline > Hypersaline > Sediment... | reverse complement strand
TCTGCCTTCTCCCTGAGCGAATCGAGGCGTTTGAGTTCGGCGTCAAACTCTCCTTCCAGTTCTTTCGGCGATTTGGCAACGACCCCGGGCTTGAAGACGTCTTTGAACTCTTCATCGACGATGGGGATGAACGCACGTGTCGTGGTCGTCCGTGATGAGTCGATCTCAATGCTTACCTCAATCTCGCTGCCTAGAGGTATGTCGCGTTTGACTCGCTTGTCATCGGGTTGGATTTCGAGATGTCCGATCAGGCGATTGCGGTCCGCCTTGCTGTCATTCGTGCCCTCGACGATTGGGATGCGAATGACATTGTCGTTGCCAGCCGCCTCGCCTCTCCGTAGATGAACAGCAGTGTAAAGCACGTGCTATTTGCGTCCCGGTAGGGCATCGCCTTTCCGGAAGAACCAGAGGGGCTTGTTATTCGCCATCGCTACCCCCAGGTTATGGGTGAGCGGTGGACTGGTGATGACCATGCCCACGGTGTAGGCAAAGCGGTCGGGGCTACATGGCAGCCGCTTTCCCGTGGCATCGGACAGAATGATTTCGTATTCGCATTTCCGGCCTTTCTCCGCGTGTGCCTCTGTCATGAACGTGCCATTCTCGGCCAATGCAATGGTGCCGCTTCGCCATTGGCTACGCACGTCAACGATCTCCACGCGAAGTCCAGCTGCCGAGGCCCCAGCAGGGGCAGTGACTTTCCCGCCCACCATCGGCTCGATGTCGCTGCCAACAGGCTCGTATTCCAATTGCAGGGAATAAGCACCTGCTGTTGTGGGCTCTGCAGGAGCTTCGAGTCTCTGTGAACCGGCGAACACCGCAGCGCCACGCGCAACAACGGTAATCGGGTCGATGCTGAACTCGACTGCGGTGCCTAGATCAGCCGCTACGCGCTCCTGGACGCTCGGAAACAGGCTCGAGCCACCAACGAAGATGACCTTTTCGATATCCCCGCCGGACAAGCCCTTCTCGCTCAACGCCTTCCTGCATAGCGACAAGGACTGCTCAATCCATGGCTCAAGAAGTGTGTCGAGCGCTGAGGGGGTCAGAACACACTCAAAATCAATGCTCTCGCCCGCATCATCGGTGCAAAGATCCTCGACCCACAGCTCCGTCGGCTCCTTCGTCCGCGATACCTGTATCTTCGCCTCCTCAGCGTGATACTTGAGCTTGGCGAATGCAGCGCGCCACTGTGGATTGGTGCGATTAAAGTCGGACAGACGACGGTCGGCGGTAAGCTGTGGCACAAGAAGCTTCTCGACAATGTCCCAGTCGATGTTCTTTCCGCCAAGATAGTTGTCACCGGCATGGTTGACGACTTGAATGACGCCGTCACGGACCTGAATCACTGCGGCATCGAACGTGCCGCCGCCAAAGTCATAGACGAGCCAGAACACCTTGTTGGATGCCGACTGAAAACCGTATGCCAGCGCGGCAGCCACAGGTTCCTGCAAGAGAGGGCTCACGGTAAGGCCAGCGAGAGCGGCGGCGCGACGAGTTGCTTCACATTGCGGAAGCTCAAACGCCGCTGGGACCGTAATCACAGCCGCGTGTAGGTCATCCCCCTTGTTCGTATGCACATCCGCCTTGAGCGATTTAAGCACCTCTGCGGACATTTCCTCGGGCAACATCGAGTTACCACTGCGCTTAAACGGCCTGCGCCAGTCCTGCCCCATGCGCAGCTTGAACTCGACGGCAGCATTCTCTTCGTCATCGAGATGACGCGCCTTGGCGTCCTTTCCGACATAGAGCTTGCCTCGTTTGTCGTACCAGATCGCCGAGGGAGTCATCAGCGAGCCATCCTTGTTCGGCACCACTTCCGCAAGGGTGTCAGTAAGAACGGCGATACTGCTGTTGGTCGTTCCGAGGTCAATTCCGTAATCAATCGTTGTCCGGGCCATCTGCGTTCGTTCCTTTCTGTTCTGGGGCTTCGTGATCGCCCGAATCTGGTTCTCTACTATCATCATCGCCGACAGCGTCCTGGCTCGTCTCGTCGGTCGGTCTGGCAATGATGACATCGGCGCGTTGAATCAATACGTCGTTGAAATACACGGACGGCTTGATCGTCTCGTGGATGACTTCAAAGGTGATGCCTTCGAGAGGCTGGATTGTCAGCGTGTTCACTGCCATTCCTGGGACGTACCGACGCCCTGTAGGGTCATCAACCTGTATTTTGCCTGCTTCGAGTGCATCCCATGCCGACTGGATATGGCGCGGTAAGTTGCGCAACTCGTCTGGAAGCTCTGCGTCGGCCTTCGCATCCAGCTTGTTCTTCGCTCGCCACACCGCCGTTGCGACAGCGGCGATGGTCTTCAAGGCGGTATTTAGCTGCTCCTCCGTCGAGGCCGGTGTGGGATCGTCCGCGTTGCTCGCGCAAGGCTTCCGTTCAGACTCGTCGGGCGCTGCAATTCTGAACGCGGCGGGCTGCATCAGCTGCCGCATGGATTCCACGCCATGTTGGAGCATATCCTTCATTGGCGGCTTCTTCGGTTTTGTTGGTTCGTCTGTACTCATCGTGCCGTCCTATCGCTCGCCACGGTTGTAGCGGTTTACCATGTCATTAACAGAGTCGATTTCCTGCTCGTACTGGCTGTATTTTGCGTTCCGGCGCACGAGCAGCGTGTTGTACTGCTCAACCATGCGATTATGGTTTGCTAAAGCCTGTTCGTAAGAATACTGGTTGACGCGCATGCCTGACCGGACTTGACGCTCGTAGCCTTCGATCTCACGCTTGTATCGCGCGATGCTTGACGAGAGCGACTCAAGCTGAGAGTCCATCTGGCTTATTTCTGATTCCAACACTCGGGCACGCGCCTTACCGGCATCTATGCGGCTCGACAGCCCGGTATAGGAGCGGGAGGGCGTGGACTCTCTTGGAGGCGTATACGTTGGCGATGGCGTCGAGGATCGAGGGGGCGAATAACTACGAGTAGGACGGGATGGGCCACGTTGCCAGCTGTCTTCCTTGACCGCATAGATAATCGATTGGCCGATGCCGCCGAGTATCACCGCTACGATAAGCGACAACACCGCTCCCTTTCCGGCCAGAATATACGAGCCGCGTGTAGGCTTAGTCATCTGGCGTGTTGTTACAGACACACCGTTTGAATGAGCAAAAGCCTCGGCATAGAGAGGGTTGTGGAAGCGAAATACCACGTGGCTGTCAGACGCCTTCGGCATCTCCACAGCTTGATCGCGACAGGCGTGCTCCTCCGGCAGCACCCGAAGCCGAATCATCGCGCTGAATATGAACGCCAATACGAGCGTGAGGGCTCCGCCGCCAAGAACGAAGTGCAGCCACTCGGGCTTCTCAATGCCACCAGCAACAAGATACGCGATGCCGATTGATATGCCCGCTGCCAAGAGGACGAGAACGGCACGCTTACGCGAATACTCGGCCTGATGCTGCAAGCAGGCATTGCAGATCGGGAACTTGAAAGAGAGTGATCGCTTGTACCGAGAAATCCCGCGAGTTTCTTCCCATTCATAGCTGACCGGCTGCTCCTGGGTTGCTGGTCCCAAGCAGCATGTGCAGAGATTCGCCATGCGTATCTGGCCGCCATGGATAGTGACCTCGTACACACGGTCAGCAGTCACAGCCTGTTTCAGTTGTTCGACGTGTCTCTCTTCTGCCTGATTCTTCTGAACCTGCTCAACGTCTTCTCGAAGGCGAGCTTGCAGACCTTCATCAAGCGCCAATCCGGCCGCATGCTCCAATAGCGGCACACAACCGTTCCAGTCCTCAGTGGCATTGCCGTAATCGATCATGCAACCACGAACGGTCGAAGCTACGAGATCGAAAGCGGTCTGCCGCAAATGATGTTCTTTCCCGAGGATCGCGCGAATACCCGTGAGCAGAACCTGACAATCGCCGAGAACCGACTTCGCCAGTTCATTCGCCGTTTCGGGCGAGGCCTTCGAGCGATCCGCGACGGGCTCGCAGATGCGGCGAACTTGCTCCACCAGTGGCGACGCTTCACGCTCCAGCAGGGAAGCGGCCAAGTGAAGGTCGAGGCCGCTGTTCCGAACGTACAGAAGGTGGCGCTTCGCTTCATCCACGTCACCACGCTTCGCGGCACGCACCGCCAGGTTGACGTTGATGGACAAGATCGCCTCGGGCAGCGATTGCCGCAATCGTCTGACAAAGCCGGAGGTCAAACGCGGATCGTCAAGTGCCTCGGCACGAGACAGGATGTAGCTCCAGCCGGACTCGTTATCTGCAAAGTTCGCCCAGTGTTCCAGGGCAACAGCCCAGTACTTGTCGCGGCGTGCTTGGACTTTCGGGTCTGTTGGTGCTTCACCGGCATTCCCGTTAAGCGAAGCGTGCTCGATATCGAGCGCAAGGGCGTGGTGCAATACCGCGAGATTGTGGACGGCGACAGCCTCTGTCGCAGGTTCTTCCTTCTGCCGACACCACAGTTGGTGGGCATCACGAAGCCGACCTTCACCTGCCGCCTTGTATGCTGCATCCGAGTCGTCGTTGCCGTGATCAGATGGCCAGAACCAGAACAGCTCATCCACAATGCGGGACTGCATGTCGTGAAGGCGTTGACCGGCCTTCCGCAGTTCTTCAGCGTCAGGGGGCGGTGTCAGTGGCAATGCGCCCGAGTGGTTCTGCGTAGCCGTACCCCCAAGCTTCTCCAGCATCTTCAGCTTTTTCTGCTGGCGGTTCATCTCCGCGCCGTCGACCGTGACCGACAGGCCGAGTACTCGGAAGGCGTTTGCCCTGTAGAGCTGCGGGGTCGCGACATCCCTCAGAATGTCGTGCCGGTGGTAATCGTGATGTCCAGATGCTGTCGCCATGCGGTTCCCCGTTTACATGCACACTCCACGTCGCCACAGCTTCAGCTGGCTTTCGTACTGGTCACGCAATTCTGGTGCTTTGTTGATTGCTTCCTCGAGCAGGTCCGCAGCGCTCATGAGACTGCCCGGCTTCTTTGACGCCGCCAGTGCGTCATTGATCATCCGTCTCGCGGCGTCCATGTCAGACGATGACCGCTGCCCGAAGATGCTCTTGGCTTGGTTGCCTCCTTGCGAAGGCGTCGAGGAGGACATCGTTGAGGATCGACCAGGACGCCACCGCGAAAGCTCGTTCAGCAGCTCCGACGCGTTCTGGTAGCGATCTTCAGGTTTGCCCGCCAGACAACGCGACAGAACCGCGTCCAATGCTGGATCAACATTCATGTTGTAAACGCTGGCCGGTCTCAGGGGTCTGACGAACCTGCTGGCGTCTGCGACGTCGCGTTCATCCAAGTCGGGATATGGAAGCGTGTCGGTTAGAAGAAGATAGAAGGTCGTTCCGATTGCCCATACATCTGCGGCCGACGAGTCGTGATTCTGCAGCGACTCCGGTGGCTTGAAACTCAGCGTCCCCTTGGCGCTCACCAGCAGCGTCATGGGGTTGGCGTGCTTGGCGAGGCCGAAGTCACTCACGCGCACCCTGAGTCCGGTCCCGTCATAACCAACGAGGATGTTCTGCGGCTTGATGTCTCGGTGGACGATCGGCGGGTCCTCAGCGTGCGCCACGGCAATGCCAGCGCAAACTTGCTTCATGATCTCGACCGCTTCAGAAACGGGCATGATCGAATCGCGATACGACCGCCAGAACCGATCAAGACTGCCCCCGGCGATGTACTCCATGGTGAAAAAGCCGTGCCGAGCGCCTTTGATTTCTATGATGTTGGCGTCGAAGACCCGCACGATATTGGGATGGCCGATTCGGGAAAGCAGAAGCGCTTCCGCCAGCAGAGATTCGATTTCTTCAAGGCTGGCCCCGGACAGTTTCAGAACCTTCATCGCTTGGCGACCAAGGAAACGGTGCTGAACGCGATAGACTTCAGCAAACGCCCCCTCGCCGAGGAATCGCTCCACGGTGTAGGTGTCTCTGATAACTTGTCCTTCTTGAAGAAGAGCCATGCAATCTCCGCTATCAAATAGGCTGTAAGTCCTTCATCTGATCGTGTAAGAACGCTTCCCTTCGCATCGCATCGAGGGCACGTTCCGCGCTGTCCGCAATACCGCTGGATCGCTTGCGGATACTTTCCAGTCTCCGACAAAGGGCGGCGAACTGTGTTTGTAGTTCGAGATCGTCCGGGACTGGGATGGGGATCGCGGCGAGTTGCTTGTAATAGAGCCGGAACCGAACACTCCCCTTTGTCTTCAGGTTGATCTCGTGGCGACCGGCTTCGCTGCGCAGGTAGTGGTAAACATATTCAGGAAGAAGTTCGCTTTTGCAGCGAAAGACGACGTAGTCGGGACTTGTAATGCCTTCATCGGCTTCGTCTACGGCGACGCCAATCGATCCGATGTTAATACGCATCGGGTTGTATGCCAGATATCCTTCACGGACGATCTTATACCTCTCAGGATGCTTTCCGATCCTGCCCTTTGGCTCGCAGAAGCCGTCAACGTTCGAGACGCCCAAGAGGCGAGTGTCTTCGTCATAGGCGTCGCCAATCCGCTCGTCGCTCTCTTCGGTCAACTCTCCTAGCAGTTGCTTCGGGGCGGCATGCAAGGCATCAGTCAAGGCGGCGAGCCTTGAGCGAACCTTACGAGCTTCATCGGCAAGCTGATCGCATTTCTCGGCGAGGCCCTCAAGCGCCGCATCAGCCGAAGCTATCTCCCCGAGATTGATCTGGGGATTCTTAAGGTCGAGGTTCAGAGTCTCGTCCAAGTCATCCGCCGGGACCGTCCAGCAATGCTCTCCTTTCTTGCCTAGCCGAACCGCATCAAGGAAGGGCTCAATGACCTCGAACCTGAGAGGCTTGGTCTTGCTAAGGCTCTGGCCCTCTGGAAGCGGCGGTTCGCAGTAGAGGATTTCTTCGGTCGGTCCGCCTCGTTCAAAAAACAACAGATTAGTCCGGATATCCGTGTACGGGGCGAAGACGTTGTGCGGCAGTCGCACAATCGCCTGAATTCGGAACTCCTTCAGAAGCTCCGCACGAACACGGCTTGCCACGCCAGGAGCCGAAAGCGTCCCGTTGGGGACGACTACGGCCGCTCGGCCGGGTTTGGGGGCTCGTCTGAGCTTCCGCATGATCAGCTGGAGGAACAGAATAGCCGTCTCGGTGGTCTGCTTGTCCTCCGGGAAGTTGCTAAGGATGCCACGCTCCTCCTCGCCGCCGAACGGCGGATTGGTGAGGATCACGTCCACGCGATCCCGTTCGCCGATCTCGTTGAGCGGAAAACGCAGGCTGTTCTCTGGATCGATCTGCGGTGCTTCCAGGCCGTGCAGCAAAAGATTCATCTGAGCGAGCAGGTACGGCAGTGGCTTTGCTTCGCCGCCGAGAATCGATGCCGTCTGAAGCATTTTGCGGTGCTCGACGGTCTTGACCTGCTTGGCCATGTGGTTGTAGGCCTCGACAAGGAACCCACCCGTACCGCAGGCCGGGTCCAATACGGTCTCGCCGAGCTGGGGATCGACGGCCTCGACCATGAAACGAACGACGGGGCGCGGCGTATAGAATTCGCCTGAGTCGCCTGCGGCGTCGCGCATTTCCCGGAGCATCGATTCATAGAGGTGCCCGAGCGTGAACAGTTCGTCCTGCGATTCGAAATGGATCGCATTGACGTGATTGATCACGTCACGGAGCAGGTAGCCCGACTGCATGCGACAGGTCTGGCCGTTGAAGACGGTGGCAACGACATGCTTGCGGCTACCGCGCCCGTTTTGGAGACCGCGTAGGTAGGCGAAGAGGCCGGGCCCCTTGCTGCCGTCAGGACGTACAGCCTCTTCCTGCGTGATGAAGGCGATGAGTTCGGGTCCGGTGACACCGTTCTCTTGAGCAGCCCAGTCACGCCAGCGGTATGGCGAATCGATGGTTGGGCTGTACTTCTGGCGGCGAACCTTCGAACGCGATTCCTCGATCTGCTCCATGTCGTCGAGGAACTTCAGGAACATGACCCAAGTCAGCAGAGGCAGGCGGTCCAGATCGCCCGACAGCCCTTTGTCCTTCCGCATGATCTTGCGGCAGGACTTGATGACGTTGCCGAGGCGATCGGCCGTGGTCTTCGGTTCCTTGGTTTTCTTCTGTCTCGTCGCCATGGTGCTCCATCACGCGGCGTATAGCAGCGTCTGTAATTGGTGAACAGCTTCGACCAGCCGATCTTCTCCACCGAAGTGGCGTGCGATGTCCATAATGGTTCCATGCTCGCTCAGCGGCGGAACCTCCAGGACATCGGGGATGACAAACTGGGCGGTGCCGTGTTCGGTGTATTTATCCAACAGTTCGTTAAGAATCTGCGTCGCCTCCGGGCCGTAGTGGTCGAAGAAGTCCTTCTTCTCTGAGCGGAGGCGTTGGGCGCGTTCACGCCGCGTCCGTAGCGGCGCGTTGAACGCGATGTGGCAAAGCAGGTCCAGCGGGTCGGCTTCGGGCTGATCAGCGGCAGTGGCCAGCTCATCGAAGTCGATCCCACGTTCGGCCAGTTTGTCGATGATCTCTTGACGGTGGTCGGGGTCTGCCCATTCGGCACGCAGCTCGGCGGCGTTGGCGTAGAGGGTACGAACCTTCTCGGCTGTGTAGTCGGTGAAGCGGACCACGCGGAGCTGGTTGCCTTCGGAGTCAAGTTCGTAGACCAGATGAGCGGCGATCTGAACCTGCCCGCCGTCGAAGTAGAACTTGTGGCGCTCGATGGGCGTGTCGTCGTCAGGCGGCAGCGGATCGACGAGGACCTCCTCGCCAGGTTCCGGCTCTTCCTCGGGCGTGACGACCGTTTCGTCGTCGGTAGGCTGACCGTCTTGGCCGATGTGCTGCTCGGTCTCGATGGACGGTTCGCCGTCGAAGTCCGGGTCGGCGAACAGCCGAGTGGCCGAGCCGGTGTAATCGAGGATGCTGAAGAACAGCTTGCCGTAATCGTCGCGCACGCGCGTGCCGCGCCCGATGATCTGCTTGAATTCGGTCATCGCGTTGATGACACGCACCAGTACGACGTTCTGCACGGTCGGGGCATCTACGCCAGTGGTCAGCATCTGCGAGGTCGTCAGGATGACCGGCGTCCGCCGCTCCACATCCTGGAAGTTGCTCAGGTGCCCGCGTCCGATGCCGCCCTCGTCCGAGGTCACGCGGCAGACGTAGTCCGGGTTCTGGCGGACCAGATCGGCGTTCAGGTTGTTCAACATCCGCCGCATGTCGTCGGCGTGTTCCTGATCGACGCAGAAGACGATGGTCTTGGCGAACCGGTCGGTCCGCTTGAGAAAGTCCGTCAGGTTGCGGGCGACAGCCTCTGTACGGGCACGCAGGGCCACGCGGCGCTCGAAGTCGTTCGTTCGGTACTCTTCGTCGGGAATCTCTCGGCCGTAGCGGTCGAGTTCGCCCTGGCTCGGCCGCCAGCCTGCTGCGTCCCAGGTGGTGATCACGCGGTGAACGCGATACGGCGCGAGGAACCCGTCGTCGATTCCCTGGCGCAGGCTGTACTGGTAGATCGGGTCGCCGAAGTACTGGTATGTGTCGGCGTTGTCCTGGCGGCGTGGAGTGGCCGTCATGCCGATCTGGAAGGCTGGCTGGTAGTACTCGAGGATTTCTCGCCAGTTGCTGTCGTCCTTGGCGCTGCCGCGATGGCATTCGTCGACGATGACCAAGTCGAAGAAGTCTGGGGCGTACTCGCGGTACAGGCCCGGCCGATTCTGGTCGCGGGCGATAGCCTGGTAGATGGCGAAGTACATCTCACGGCTCTTGTTGGCTACGCCACCCTCGATTTTCCAGCGGGCGTCGCCGAAGGGCGTGAACGTCTTGGCCATCGGGTCGTCGATCAGGATGTTCCGGTCGGCCAGGTAGAGGATGCGTGGGCGGCGGTAGTCGCCGGGGCGGTTCCAGCGGGCCGACCATAGCTTCCAACAGATCTGGAAGGCGACGAAGGTCTTTCCCGTTCCGGTCGCCATGGTCAGCAGGATGCGCTGCCTGCCCTGAAGCACGGCTTGGACCGCTCGGTTGATCGCGATCTCCTGGTAGTACCTGGGCGTCTTGCCGCTGAGGCTATAGCCGGGCGTCAGCAGCCGATCAGCCGCATCGCCCGTCAGTGATTCACCCGCTGTCAGCCGCGCCCAAAGCTCGTCGGGCGTGGGGAAGCCGTCGATCTCCCGCTCCTGGCCGGTCAGGTAGTCGAACTCGACGATGCCTTCCCCGTTCGTGGCGTAGGCGAACTTGAGGCCTAGAATCTCAGCGTACTCCTTGGCCTGCTGAAGGCCCTGGCCGGGCGTGCCGTAAGAGGGCTTGGCCTCGACGACGGCGATGGCCATGTCAGGCCGGTAGCGGAGGATGTAGTCGGCCCGCTTGCCCGGTCGGCGGACACCGCGTCGCCCCGCGACAACGATCCGGCCATCCGTGAAGGTGACCTGCTCGTTGATGCGACGCGGTTCGTCGTCCCAGCCCGCCGTCTGGAGCTTAGGCACGACGTATCGCCTGCATGTATCCGCCTCATTCAAGGGCATCGTGCGTCCTCAATCCGTTTTGGTTGGCTGCCTCTTCAGCCATTCGTCAACAGCATCCTTGTGAAAGCGCCATCGTTTGCCGATTTTCTGGCCAGGAAGCTTGTTTTCCGTGGCCAGCTTGTAAAGCGTGGACTTGGATATCTTCAAATACTCCGCCAGCTCGTCCATCGTCATGATGTCATCTTGTTTCGCCGCCATCGGGCTACTCCTCAGGCACCCCTGCTAATCTGATTGCTTAAGCCGCAGATATTATCCGTATTTTACAGATGTTCGCAAGCAGAAAATGATCGGCCGAGGAGACCGGGAGGCCCAGAACGCGGAAACGCGCGATTCTGGCACTTTCGACCGTAACCCCTTATCGCTGCTGGCCCCAAGGTTGTGCCACGTTCACGCACGGCGGCACCAGGCGACCGACGCGGGCGCAATCGGCGGCCGGGACGCCGAGAGTTGCCGCGCTCTCAAATCGCCGGGCCGGTTAACAGGGTCTGGCCATCGGGCGGGGTGTCGTGGTAGAATCGCTCTCGACAGCGGAAGTTCGAGCCCGGTTGCTCCTGGGGAGCTTGAGACTTTTGCAATAAGTTGTAATCTTTGGAAACCCCCTGCAAGCCAGGGGGTTTCTTGCTTATGGCCTTCTCACCTTGCAAAGCATTTCCACCTATTTCCGTCACAGATTGCGTCGGATTTTGCAGCGCGCCATCACCGCCTATCGCCCGCTCGAAATGCTGGCTCGTCGTTTGCAGGTAATGCTTGGCGGCAATCCGTTCGCTGTTTCCAATCCATTCACAAGTAACGTGCATCGGGAAAGTCTCGGCAAGTTCCGTCTCCCGTGTTGATCGCATATTCGCAAACGGCTTCTGCCATTCCTTCACGCCGGCCGCAAAGACGATTCGCAGGAATTGCGTTCGCAGGTTGATTCGAGAATCTCCCCGGTATCCGGTAATGACGAATTCGGTTCCCGGTTCCGCTTGATCGAAAGCCGCCTCCAGATGAGGCCGTAGCTCGGGGAAGATCGGCAGCAATCGCGATTCCTTACCGACGTGGTGTTCGGTCTTCGGGCTTCTCACGCGGATTCTATTCGTCTCCCAGTTCACGTCGCCCCATCGCAGGGCCAACGTCTCAGACGGCGTTCTCAGGCCACCGTAGCGGCTTAGAGCGACAATTAGACGCCACTCGGCATTCGGGCAGGCGTCGAGAATCTTTTGCGTGTCTTCGCGGGTCACAAAGTGGAACCGTTTCGGGTTTGCCTGCACCGAGGTCTTGATATGTGCGAACGGATTGTCGTCAATCAGCTTTCGCCGAATCGCCGCGCCGAAGAACTGCTTGCACCGCCCGCAACGTCGCCGGACGGTGTTTTCGCCAAGGGGCCGGCCTAGCAGGGCCGCCCGAAAGTCGTCGGCATCGCCCGCCGTGAATTCTCGCAACGGCTTGTCGGGCCCGAAGTGACCGATCAGATCGGATTGCACGCGGCGCAGGTGGTCGCGTGTTGAATCCTTCACTTGCTGGGCTTCGACAAACTCCGAAAGGAACGTCCCCAAGGTCTTGCACTCCCGCTTTGCCGCTAAGCCGACGCGGGCAAGTTTGTCGAAAAGCGTGTCATTCAGTCGTGACAGCCAGCGGGCCGTATCGTCGGGCGTTGTCCCGCCGGCACTCAGGGCAGAGACGATTTGCTCAACGTGGAACTTCACGGATTCCGCGTCTCGCTTTGAAATCTTGCCCAGTCGGATCGTTCGCCGGCGCTTGTCGGCTCCCGTGAATTGCAGAATCCATCGGCCGTGGGTTTTTCGTAAGGATGCCATATAACTTGCCTTTCTTTCGGGGCGGGGTGGTTGTGAGTGAAGCCCCGATGCACTCACACAACTTGTCCACATTTGCCATCGATAGCCCCGCGCCCTGATGAACGAATCGGCTCAAGATGCTTTGGGCAATGCCCGTCTCTTTAGAAATCAAGTAGCGGGTTTTCTCAGACTGCAAAACCGCCCGCCTCAGGTCATCGGAGAAAAGTCTTTTCTTTGCCATGTTGTTATTCTATCGGCTAGATAGCGCCAGTGCAAGTAGTCGTTTTATTGATACTGTTTAACCGTCGTTCCATTCGTCGAATGCCGCGAGCATTTCGTCTGCCTCACTTGTGAATGTTGTCGTCTCGGCCCTCCACCGTAGCGAGAAGTCGCCAGTTGGGCCGTTCCGGTTCTTGAGGACTGTCAGCGTGGCCTTGCCTCGCACGTCCGCATCGTGAGGACGATAAACTTCGTCACGATGTAGCGCCAATACCATGTCGGCATCTTGCTCGATGTCACCCGACTCGCGCAAGTGACTCAGGCGGGGCCGGTTGTCGCCGTGCTTGCCTTTGTGGGATTCCGCCTCACGACTGAGTTGCGCCAAACAGAGTACCGGAACCTTCAATTCCCGGGCTAATCGCTTCAACCCTTTGACCAGTTCCCCGACTTGCTCATATCGGTTTGCCCTGCGGTCGGATGGTTGCAGGAGAGTCAGGTAATCGACGACGACAAGGGACAACTTGCCGCGTTTGGCCAGTTGCCGCGCCACCCGTCGCACGTCCGCGACTGTCATCGTGGTTTGGTCAACGACGTTCAGTAGACCGGCCGGTACGTCGGCTGCCGTCTCTTCCAGGGCACGCAAGTCGCTGTTGGTCAGGTCACCCGTTCGGATGCGATTGCCGTCAACGCCGGCCCCTGCCGATAGTATCCGGCTTAGCAATTCGGTTCGGGACATTTCGAGCGACACAAACAGCGTCGGGCGCTCTTGCCGTGCTTGGTGCCGAGCGAGCCGCAGCGCCATGGCGGTTTTTCCCATTCTCGGCCGTGCTGCCAGGATGACCAGTTCACCGGGGAACAATCCGCCGATGTCCCTGTCGAAGTCACTCAGCCCCGTCTGTAGCCCCGCTTGGTTTCCCCGGTCTTTGATTGTCCGAATGTCCCGGACGGCTTCCAGGGCGGCAACAGAAGCGTCTACCGTCTCGATAGATTGTCCGGCGTCTGCGATCGATTCGAGGTTTCGCACTGCCGACTCGCTTAGATCCCCGGGCGGGTCGGTCTGATTGTAGGCGCATCGCAGGCCCTCGGTATGCTCAAGGATCAATCGGCGGTATTGGGCCTTCTCGCGAACAATGGTGGCATGATACTTGGCGTGGGCGGCTGTCGATACGGAACCGGCCACCTTGGCCAGATAGGACATCCCGC
>Ga0180435_10004575_pt1 | contig 13622 bp, 14 predicted proteins | sample SS_ome_3_FD_132467 | JGI IMG/M metagenome (GOLD analysis project Ga0180435, IMG submission 132467) | Hypersaline lake sediment archaeal communities from the Salton Sea, California, USA - SS_3_S_1 metaG | ecosystem: Environmental > Aquatic > Non-marine Saline and Alkaline > Hypersaline >... | reverse complement strand
TGATGGGGCAGGTCCAGCGCGAGATCCCTTCGGTGATGGAGGGATTCGGCAAGCTGCACCACGCCGCCGTCGGCGACGGGGTCCTCGACCCGAAGACGAAGGAACTCATCGCGCTCGGCATCGCGATCAGCGTGCGCTGCGAGGGCTGCATCTCCTTCCACGTGCACGACGCGCTCAAGGCCGGCGCCACGCGCCCCGAGATCGTCGAGGCCATCGGCGTCGCCGTCCTCATGGGGGGCGGCCCCTCGCTGATGTACGGCATCGAGGCCTACGAGGCGCTCGGCCAGTTCGAGGCCGGGCTCGGCGCGGCGCAGCGGGCCGGCGACGAGCGCGAGACCCGGGCCGGGGCCATCTCCGCGGACTGAGCGCGACGATGCACGCGGGCGGCCGGTGCCACAGCCGGCCGCCCGCGGCGTAGAATGGTTCAAGGGTCGAACCAGGAGGTGAGCGCTTGCCCAACGGGATCGTCGCAGGCGGCCGCCGCTGATCCCAGCGCTCGCGGGCGCTCGTAGCGCGCGCGGGTTACCGACGGATGACCTGGACAGCCACGTCGATGGTGGAGCGACCACCTGTCCCGCGGGTACGCCCCGATCCGGACCTCGTGCCACACCCCCGGGGGTCGCGACGCCGACGCCCGCCCGTCGCGGAGCCGCCCGATGGCGGTTCGCCGGGAGGTGTGCGCAATGGCAGCCCGATTCTTCCATGTCCGCATGGGCGCCTTCCTATGCCTGCTCGTCCTGTCGTTCGCCCTTGCCCAGCCGCGCGTCAACGGCGTCGTCGGTCCCTGCGCCGAGGTGGCCCCGGCCGACCTCGTCGCCGAGGCGCGGGCCGGGCTCGCCTGGTTCCCGTTCGAGGTCGGCCGCGGCACCGTCGGCGCCGACGGCGCCTTCGCCCTGCAGTTCCGCGAGATCGCCGAGGTGCCGGTCGAGGTCACGTTGGCCGTCACGCAGGTCTTCGACGCCCAGCGCTGCGAGGGGCTGACGTTCTCGGCGCCGGAGGCGCGGCTCGTCGTCGTCCGCGACCTGCGGGTCATCCCGCACGGCGCCTCGTGCGAGTACTGCGAGACACTAGGCCGCCTCTACGCCGCCACCAAGGCGCGCGGCGGCTGGAGCGCCGCCGGCGACCTCGAGGTGGCCTGGATCCATGCCGACCGGCCGCTGACCGTCGAGGGCACCTGCCACTACGGCTGGGGTGAGGAGACCTACGCCCTGAACCTCGAGAGCGGCTGGAACACGGTGGTCTTCGAGACGGTGCTCGTGCACCCCAGCGAGGGCTACTGCGACTGCCGCGACGTGCGCGTGTCCGTACGGCCGTTCCCGATGGCCAGCGTGGCCTGGCACTTCGCGGCCGACCGCTGAGCGCCCCAGACGCCGGGCGCAGCGTTCAGGCGACCGGCTCGAGGTCGAGCACGGTGAGCTCGGCCGGGCAGTTGATGCGCACCGGGAGGCTCGACACGCCGAGCCCGCGCGAGACGTAGCCGCGCGCCGGCCCCTCGACCCACCCCGCCAGGAAGCGCTCGCCGTACTGCGATGAGGTGTAGAGCGCGCCCACGCCCGGCAGCACCACCTGCCCGCCGTGCGTGTGCCCCGACAGCGTCAGCCCGACGTCGAGCGGGACGCTGGGCAGCACGTCGGGGTTGTGCGACAGGAAGAGGCTGGCGCCCGTCTCGGGCCGGCCGGCGAGTGCGGCCGTCAGGTCCGGGCGTCCGTTGCGGAAGTCGTCGAGACCCGCCACGTGGAGGTCGTCGCGCACGGCCACGCCCCCGTTGACCAGGACGCCGATGCCAGCCGCGCGCAGGGCCTCGCCGAAGGTGCGCATGCCGCCGAAGCGGGCGCGGTCGTGGTTGCCCCACACGGCCAGGACCCCGAGCGGCGCGTGCAGGCGGGCGAGTTCGGCGACGAGATCCGCGTCGGCGTCGGGACCCGGACGCTGGTCGACCAGGTCGCCACCGAGCAGCACGAGGTCGGGCGCCTCGGCCAGCGCGGCGTCGACCCACGCCCGCACGGACGCCGTGCGGACGTACTGCCCGTGGTGGAGGTCCGTGAGCCAGGCGATCCTCAGCGGCGCGCGCAGGCCCTCGAGTTCGGCCCGCTCCCGCACGAGCTCGAACGGGTAGCTGCCCGTGACCTGGGCCGTGGTCGTGCCGGCCACGGCGGTCGCGGCGACCGCCGCCGCGCGGGTGAGGAAGCGTCTCCGGTCCACGACGGCCGAGTCTAGCAGCGGTTCGTGAGTGGCCCGTAGGTCGGGGTCGGGGCCGGCGGCGTGTGCGCGGCGGGTGGCGCGGCGGGGCGGCGCTCGGCTAGGCTGCCGCATGGAACACCGCCTGGTGGGGCGCACGGGCGTGCGCGTGTCGTCCCTCTGCCTCGGCACCATGGCCTTCGGCGGCGACGCCGACGAGGCCGAGTCCGCCCGCATGTACGCCGCCGCGCGCGACGCAGGCGTCAACTTCGTCGACACGGCCAACGTCTACAACCGGGGCCGCTCCGAGGAGATCGTCGGCCGCCTGATCGCCGGCGAACGCGACCGCATCGTGCTCAACAGCAAGGTGTTCGGCCGCATGGACGACGACGTCAACGCCGGTGGGCTGGCGCGCCGGGCCATCGTGCGCGAGGTGGAGGCGAGCCTGCGGCGGCTGGGCACCGACCGGCTCGACGTCTACTTCGTCCATCAGTTCGACCGCGATACGCCGATCGAGGAGACGCTGCGCGCGCTGGACGACCTCGTCCGTCGCGGCCTGATCCTCTACCCGGCCGTGAGCAATTGGGCGGCCTGGCAGATCGCCAAGGCGCTCGGCATCAGCGCCCGCGAGGGGCTGGCGCGCTTCGAGGTCATCCAGCCGATGTACAACCTCGTCAAGCGCCAGGCGGAGGTCGAGATCCTGCCCCTGGCGGCCAGCGAGGGCCTGGGCGTGATCCCCTACAGCCCGCTGGCGGCCGGCCTGCTGCTCGGGCGCTACCCGCGCGGCCGGCGCGTCGAGCGGGGCCGCCTGGTCGAGAACCCGAGGTACGCCAAGCGTTACGCCCGCGAGCTCGACGGCGACGCCGCCGAGCGCTTCGTGGCCTACGCCGCGGAGCGCGGCGTCCACCCCGCCACCCTCGCGGTCGCCTGGGTGGCGTCCCACCCGGCCGTGACGGCGCCCATCCTGGGTGCCCGCAGCGCCGAGCAGTTGGCGCCGTCGCTGGCCGCCGCCGAGTACCCGATGACTCCCGAGACGCGCGCGGAGATCGCGGCCCTGACGCCGCCGGTGCCGCTCGCCCACGACCGGGCAGAGGAGGCCCAGCCATGAGCGAAACCGGACGGAAGTACGACCTCTACGGCCACGACTTCAAGCGCGATCCGCACGCGACCTTCGCGGCCATGCGGCGCGACGACCCGATCTACCAGCAGCCCGGCCTCGACGGCCAGACGCCCATCTGGTTCGTCACCCGCTACGCGGACGTGGAGGCGATGCTGCGTGACCGGCGCTTCGTGCGCGACGCCGCGCTGGCGTTGCCCCCCGAGCGGATCCCGGACGCATCGCCGCTCGACCGCCGGCTCGGGCAGCACATGCTCAACGCCGACGGCGCCGACCATCGCCGCCTGCGCGACCTGGTGAGCCAGGCGTTCACGCCGAGGCGGGTGGCCGACCTGCGCCCACGCGTCCAGGAGATCGCCGACGCGCTGCTCGACCCCGTGGTCGGCCGCGGCGAGATGGACCTGATCACCGACTTCTCCTTCCCGCTGCCCACGACCGTGATCCTGGAGCTGCTGGGCGTGCCGATCGTCGACCGGGATCGCTTCCGGGCGTGGGGGAACGCCCTCCTCGAGCCGCCCATGACGCCGGAGGCGCAGGCGGAGACCGTGCGGCAGCTGACCGAGTTCACCGACTACCTCCAGGCGCTGTTCGAGGAGCGACGGCGGCGCCCGCAGGACGACATGATCTCGGCGCTGGTCGCCGCCGAGCAGGGGGGCGACCGCCTGAGCGAAGACGAGCTCTGCAGCACGGTGGTGCTGCTCATCGTGGCCGGCCACGAGACCACCGTCAACCTCATCGCCAACGCCGTCCTGGCGCTCTCGCGTCACCCCGATCGGCGCGACGCCCTGGCGGCGGATCCGTCGGGCATGCCGGCCGCGGTCGAGGAGTTCTTGCGCTACGACGGCTCGGTCGAGCGGGCCCTCAACCGGTGGGCCGCCGAGGACGTCGCATGGGACGGGCGGCTCATCCGCCGCGGCGACCCCGTCATCCTCATCCTGTCGAGCGCCAACCGCGACCCGGAGCGCTTCGAGCGGCCCGACGCGCTCGAGCTCGAGCGTTCGCCCAACCCGCACCTCGGCTTCGGCAAGGGGCTGCACTACTGCCTCGGCTCCCCGCTCGCGCGGCTGGAGGCCGACGTCGCGTTGACCACGCTGCTGGCGCGCCTGCCCAAGCTGCGCCTCGCGGTGCCCGAGGAGGAGCTGCGCTACCGCTTCCTGCCGGGGTTCCGTGCCCTGGAGGCGCTGCCCGTGCGCTGGGACCCGCTGGGCTGAGGGCGCGGGGCCCTCGGGGCACGGGCGCCCGCGCGCCGGGCGGCCCCGGCGGTAGCCTGGGGGCGTGGCCCCGCCCCGCGCGCTCCCCGTCGCCCGGCTCGTCGGCATCGGCACCGGCGGCCTGGCGCTGGCGGCGATCTGGGGCACCTACAACGTCTTCATGCCGCTGTTGCTCGGCGACTTCGTCGAGAGCCGCGCGCTGCGCGGCGCGATCATGGGGCTCGACAACGTCGTCGCCATCCTCCTCATCCCCGTGGTGGGCGCCTGGTCCGACCGCGTCGACGGGCGCTGGGGGCGGCGGCTGCCGTTCCTGCTCGTCGGGGTGCCATTGGCGGCGCTGACCTTCGCGGGCCTGCCGTGGGCGGCGACCGCGCTGTGGACGCTGCTGCTGCTCGATATCGCCTTCCTGCTGTCGATCACGCTCTACCGCGCGCCGCTGGTGGCGCTGCTGCCGGACCACGTCGCGCCCGAGCAACGCGCGGCGGGCAACGGCATCATCACGCTCATGGCGGCGCTGGGCGGGGTGGTGGCGTTGGTGCTCATCGCGCCCACGTTCGACGTGGCTCGCGTGTGGCCGTTCGCGGCCGCGGCGCTGCTCGCCCTCGGCTCGCTGGCGGTCGTCGTGGTCAGCGCCGAGCGCCACCCGGCCTTCGTGGCGCACGGGGCCGTTCAGGCCGACGCGCCCCTGCTGCGCGGGCTGCTGCGCGATCTGCGTGAGCTGATCGGCCCCGCCCACCGCGGCCCGGCCTGGCTGCTCCTCGGGCTGTTCTTCTGCTTCTTCGGCTTCGCGGCCGTCGAGGCGCAGTTCAGCGTCTACGCCACCGAGACCCTCGGCCTCACCGGCGGGGCGGCGGGGCGCTGCTGCTCGCGGCGGCCCTGGTCGCCACGCCCTTCCTGCCACCGGCGTGGCTGGTCGCCGGGATGGCGCTGGCCGGCATGGGGTGGGCGCTCGTGCTCGTGCCCGGTTACCCGCTGGTGGCCAACCAGGGCGATCGCGACCGCGTCGGCTTCTTCACCGGGCTGTACTACCTGTTCGGTTCCGGCGCCGCCATCCTCGCGCCGGGGACGGCCGGGGCGCTCATGGACGCCCTGGGCAACCCGGCGCTCTTCGCCACCGCGGCCGCCGCCCTGGGGGTGGGCGTGGTGGTGCTGTCGTGGGCGCGCCGCCACGGCGTCGGCGGTGGCGCGGGCGAAGCGGGCGCCGTCGACGCCCCGCCGTGACGCCCACGCCGCCCATCGAGGGACCGTCGGTCGCCGGTGGCGCCGCGGGCGCCCGGCGCTTGGCGTAGGGTGCGGGTCATGGTCGGACGCCTGACCCGCGCGCTGCGTTGCGGTGGCCGAGCCGCACTGGTGGTGCTGCTGCTCCAGGCCACCGCCGCGGTCGCCCTGGCGGCCGCGCTGCCCGAGGTGGGCCACACCCATCCCGCGGGCACGCCCGACCACCCGCACGCGCTGCTCGAGGTCGGGGGCGCCGGCGCCCCCGCGATCCTCGCGTCGCCGCTGCCGCGCCCGTGCGCGACGCTCCGGCGCCGCCGCGCCGCCCGCCGGCCGAGCGCGCCCCGCCCGCGGGCGCGCCGCACGCGCCTGGGGCGCGACCCGCCCGCGCCCGACCGCACGGACGCCGGCGTCGCGCCGGCCTGACCCGACCACGACCCATCCCCACGATCCGAGCCCGATGGCCGGCCCCGTGCCGTCGCCAACCGGCGGGTGCCACCCGCCGCTCCGCCCCGCGCGGAAGAGGTTGCCATGCCCCACGTGCGTCCCCACCGTCGCCTGCCCACCGAAGACCCCGCCTTCGACCCCGAGCGCCGCCGTGCCCTGCGCCGCCTCGGCGCCCTCGCCGCCGGCGCGCTCGTCGCCGCCGGCGGCGCGACCGCGGCCGCCCAGGAGCAGATGCAACACGGCCACCAGCACGGCGCCGGCGGCGCCGGCCACGCGATGGGCATGGCGCCCGCGGAGGGCGCGACCCCGCCCCCACCCGGCGCCGCGACGGGCCGGCCCGACGCGCACGCCATCCCCTGGGCCGACGGGCGCTGCGCCTTCTGCAACATGACGCTGGCGACGCCGCCGGCCGCGCCCCAGGGCACCGGCTTCCGCGAGCGCACCTACGCCCAGTGGGCCTTCGACGGCGAGGCGCGCCACTTCGAGTCGATCGGCTGCGCCCTCGGCTGGGCCTACGCCCACGGCGTCGTCGATGGCGAGGGCGCGGCCCTCTACGTCGCGGCCTACGACCAGGCCGGGCCACCGTCCCACGCGCAGCTGCTGGCGGCCGCCGGCGCGACGTTCCTGTGGGCCGAGCGGCTGCCGGCATCGATGATGGCCAAGGTCGGCGCCTTCGCGCGTCAGGCCGACGCCGCCGCCTTCGTGGCGCCGCGCAGCGCGCAGCTCGGCCGCCGCCGCTACCTCGACCTCGCACTGCTGGCGGACCTCGCCCCCTTGCCGATCGCCAACCTCGTGCCGCTGCTGCAGCGGCAGCTCGGTTGAGGGCCGGCCGATGGCGCGCGACGCGCTGACCCGCCGGGCTGCCCTGCGTCGGCTGGCGGGGCTCCTGGGCCTCGCGCTGGTGGGGCCGGCGGCGGCGCAGCCGACCGATCCCGAACCGCGGGCCGTGGCGATCGGCGACGACCGCTGCCCGGCCTGCGGCATGGCCGTCGTCGACGCCCGCTTCGCCGCCCAGGCGCGCACCGATGGCGGCCGCACGCTCGTCTACGACGCCATCGAGTGCCTCGCCGACCACCTCAACGGGCACGCCGGACCGGTGCCGGTCGCGGTCGCCGCCTGGCTGGCCGACCGCGTCGCCTCCACGCGGGACGTCGCCCGATGGTGGCCCGCCGAGGCCGCCACGCTGTTGCACCACCCGCGGCTGCGGACCCCGATGGGCGGCGGCCTGGCGGCGTTCGCGGACGCGCAGGCGGCCCTCGCCTTCGGCGAGGCGCAGCGGCTGGCCGAGCCCAGCGTGCTGACCTGGGACGAGGTGCTGGAGCTGGGGATCCCGCGGCCCTGGGTGCCGCTGGTGTGACGCCGCCGCGACCGCTCTCCTTCGAGGCGCTGCATCGGCGCGAGCTCGCCCGCGACCCGTGGGTGTGGCTCGTCGCGGCGGTGCTGCCGCTGACGGCCTTCTCCTGGCGCTCGCTGGCGCCGGAGGTCGGCGTGATGTCGGTCTTCGGCGTGGCGGCCCTGCTGCTGCCGCCCGCCGTGCTGGCGCTGTTGGCGCCGCGCCTGGCGCGGCGCAGCACCTGGGCGCTCTGGGGCTCGCTGGCCACGCGCCCGGCGGCGGCCTACCGCGGTGCGGTCCTCGGCGCCACCCTGGGGGCGCTGCTGCCGCTGGCGGCCGGCGCCGCGGCGGCGGCCGCGGTGGTGGGCGCGGACCCGGTCGCGGCGGCCGCCCTGGTCGGTTCCGTGGTGGCCGTCGTGGTGGCGTACGGCGCCCTGGCCGGACTCGTGGCGGCCGCCACGCTGGAGCCGGCCAGGGCGGTCGCCCTGGGCGCCGTCGTGTGGGGCCTGGGGGTGGTGGCGTACGAGCCGGCCCTGGTGGCGCTGGCGGTGGCCTTCGCCGACCGGACCTTCGAGCCGGTCCTCGCCGCCGCGATGCTGGCGCACCCCCTGGAGATCGCGCGGGTGGCGCTGCTGCGGACGCTCGACACGCCGGTGTTCGTGGGCCCGACCGGCCTGCTGCTGCAGCGCTGGTGGGGCTGGGCCCCGCTGGGCCCGGCCTTCTGGGCCGCCGTCACCTCCCTGCTCGGCGCCGCGCTGCTCACCTTCGTCGCCGGTGGCGTGTTGGCGCGCCGGTCGCGGTAGCCCGCCCGTGACGCGCGAGGCCACCTCCCCGCGCCGCCGCCGGCCGAGCCGCCCGGGGCCGGCGGCCCTCGCGCTGGCGTGCTGGCTGGCGATCGGCCACGCCGGCGCGCTGACGCTCGCGCCCGGCGAGCCCCTGCCGCCCCTGACGCCGGGCGCCGAGCTGCGCCTGCTGCCCGGCGTGCACGCCGGACCGTGGACGATCGAGGCGGCCGGCGTCCAGCTGGTCGCGGCGCCGGGCGCCGTGCTCGACGGCGGCGGCCGCGGCACCGCGCTCACCGTGACGGCGCCGGGGGTGCGCATCGAGGGCCTGACGGTCACCGGCGTCGGTCCGCGAGCCGACCTCTACGCCCCCGACGCCGCGCTGGCGCTGCTCGGCGCCGACGGCGCCGAGGTCCGGGGGTTGCGTGCCCACGACGTCACCGCGGGCGTCCACGTCGAGGGCGCGGCGGACGTGCGGCTGCTGGACCTCGACCTGCGCGGCGACGCCCGCGGGCCGGGCGTCACGAGCTACCTCACCCCCGGTCTGCGCGTCGAGGGCGGCCGCCTGGAGGGCTTCCTCGACGGCGCCTACCTGGAGCGCGCGGACGGGGCGCTCGTCGCGGATCTCGAGGTCCACGGCAGCCGCCGCTACGGCCTGCACGTGATGTTCACCGCGGGTGTGACGCTGCGCGACAACGTCGTGGTCGGCGGCGGCGTCGGCTCGGCGGTGATGTACGGTCGCGACGCCGTCGTCACGGGCAACCTCCTCGAGGGGCACCGCGGGCCGATGGCCTTCGGCCTGCTGCTGCAGGAAGAGCGCGACGCCGCGCTGCGCGGCAACACCGCCCGGGGCAACACCGTCGGCCTGCTGCTGGTGGCGGCCGCCGGCGCCCGCCTCGACGACAACCGCCTCGAGGGCAACGGCGTCGGGGTGCTCCTCGACCGGGCCCCGACAGGCAGCGCCGCCGACGCCAGCTCGGTCGCGATCGCGGGCCACGCCTTCGTCGCCAACGCCGCCGACCTGGCGGTGGCGGACGAGGAGGCGGCGCTCGCGCTGCGGGGCAACGGCTTCGACCGCGCGCCACCGCTCGACCTCGACGGCGACGGCGTGCTCGACCTCCCCTACGTGGCGACCTCGGCGTTCGCCGCGCGCGCCGCGCGCCAACCCGACCTCATGCTGCTGGCGTACGGGCCCGGCATCGCGCTGTGGCAGCGGCTCGAGGCGAGCGTGCCCGGCCTCCGCGCGGCCGCCTTCGCCGATCCGGCGCCCGCGATCGTGGCCTCGGTCGGTCGCTCGGGTGGCGCCGGCTGGGCCGCCGCGCTGGCCGCGGTCGCCCTCGCGTTGGGCGGCTTCGCGAACGCCAGGGGACGGGCGTGACCCGCTCGGGCCCCGGCCGGGGCGTCCCGGTGCCGGACGCGGGCGTCGCCGTCGCGCTCGAGGGCGCGGGCGTCGACGGACGGCTCGCGCCGCTCGATCTGCGCGTCGGGCACGGGGTGCTGGCGCTGCTCGGCGCCAACGGGGCCGGCAAGAGCACGCTTCTGGCGCTGGTGGCGGGGCGCCTCGCGCCCACCCGCGGGCGCGTGTGGGTCGCCGGCGCGCCGGCGCGCTCACCCGCCGCCGCGCTCGCCCGCGCCGACGTGCCGCAGGCCGTCGCCTTCCCGGGGCGCGCGCGGGTGGACGAGCTGCTGGGCGTCGCCCGCGCCAGCCGCGGGGTGGGGGACGACGCGGTCGTCGACGCCATCGCGCACATGGGGCTCGGGCCGTTGCTGTCTCGCCGCGCCGGGCGCCTGTCGGGCGGGGAGCGTCAGCGGCTGGCGTTGGCGTCGGCGCTGATGGGCACGCCGCCGGTGTGGTGCCTCGACGAACCCGCGGCCAACCTCGACCGCGAGGGCCTGGCGCGGCTGGCCGCGTGGGTGCGCGCGCACGCCGCCGCGGGCGGCACCGTGGTCGTGAGCGCCCACCGCGACGAGGAGGTCACGGCCTACGCGCCGAGCCGCCGGCTGCGCCTCGAGGCCGGCGTCGTGGTCGCGGACGAACCCGGGTCGCCCGCCTAGGGTGCGGCGGGCCCGCCGGCCGCGGGCGCGGCGGGCCCGCCGGCCGCCGGCGCGGCGGGACCGCAGGCCCGCGCGTCGGTCGTAGATTGGAGCCCGTGGACCAGGGCGCTCTGACCGTCTTCCTCATCCTCGCCGTCACGATCGCGCTCTTCGTCAGCGATCGCATCCGGCTCGACCTGGTGGCCCTCATGTCGGCCTCCGCCCTCGTGCTCAGCGGGATCCTCACCCCCAGCCAGGCGCTGGCGGGCTTCGGGGACCCGCTCGTCATCATGATCGCCTCGCTCTTCGTCGTCTCCGGCGGCATGTTCCGCACCGGCGTCGCGCAGCGCCTGGGGATGTGGCTCGGCCGCGCCGCCGGCGACGGCGAGGGGCGCCTCATCCTGCTGATCATGCTGATCACGGCCATGCTCTCCGGCATCATGAGCTCGACCGGCACCGTCGCCGTCATGCTGCCGGTGGTGGTGACGCTCGCTTGGCGGGCGCGCATCAGCCCCTCGAAGCTGCTGATCCCGCTGTCGTTCGCCTCGCTGCTGGGCGGCATGCTGACGCTCATCGGCACCCCGCCCAACGTCGTCGTCGCCGAGCTGCTGCGGTCCCAGGGGCGCGAGCCGTTCGGCTTCTTCGCGTTCACGCCCGTCGCGGTCGTCATCCTCGCCGTGGGGATCGGCTTCATGGTCCTCGTGGGGCGCCGCTGGCTGCCCAGCCGCGCGCCGTCCGACCCCGACGCCCGCGAGGAGCACGTCAGCCTCGGCGAGCTGGTCGACCGCTACGGGCTGCCCGCGCGCCTCTTCCGGCTCCACCTGCCGCCCGGCCACGACCTCGAGGGCGCGCGGCTGGGGGCGCTGCACTGGTCCGACCGCCACCAGATCCAGGTGCTCGCCGTCGACCTCGAACCCGACGCGCCGCGCGCCCTGCGGCGGGGCCGTGCGGGCGGGTCGAAGCCCATCGACGCCGACACGGTGATCGAGCCCGGCGACCGCCTGCTGGTGCAGGGGCACCCCGACCACGTGCACGAACTGGAACGCGAACTCGGCCTGCACGTCGAGACGCTCGACCGCTTCGACGAGGACGTCATGCCGCGGGACCTCGGCGTCATCGAGGTCCTGCCGACGCCGCGCTCCCGCTGGCTCGACCACACGCTGGCCGAACTCCACTTCCGCGAGCGCTACCGCGTCCAGGTGGTGGCCGTGCAGCGCGGCGGCGCGACCGTCACCGAGGGCCTGGGGCAGCTGCGCCTGCGCTTCGGCGACACGCTGTTGGTGCAGGGCCCGCGCGCCGCCATCCAGGCGCTGCAGCGGGAGCACGCCGATGCCGTCGTCCTGGAGGAGCCCGAGGACCCGGGCGTGTCGCGCGAGGCCGCGCGCAAGGCGCCGATCGCGATCGCCATCATGCTGGCCATGCTCGTCGTCATGACGCTCGGCTGGCTGCCGACGGTCATGGCCGCGGGCCTGGCGGCCATCGCGATGATCGTCACGGGCTGCCTGTCGATGGAGCAGGCGTACCGCTCGATGAGTTGGGAGAGCGTCGTCCTCATCGCCGGCATCCTGCCGATGGCGACGGCGCTCGAGGTCACCGGGGGCATGCAGCTCGTGGTGGACGCGCTCGTCGCCGGCGTCGGGCCGTACGGCCCGCTGGCGATGCTCGTGGGCCTCTTCCTCCTGACCTCGCTGGCGAGCCAGGTGATCTCCAACACCGCCACCGCGGTGCTGGTCGCGCCGATCGCCTTCCAGGCGGCGCTCACGCTGGGCGTGTCGCCCTACCCGCTGCTGCTCACGGTCGCGCTGGCGGCCTCGACGGCGTTCGCCACCCCGGTGGCGTCGCCCGTCAACACGCTGGTGCTCGGCGTCGGCCAGTACCGCTTCGGCGACTTCCTGCGCGTCGGGGTGATGATGCAGCTGCTGGTGCTGATCGTCACCGCCCTGATCGTGCCGCTGCTGTTCCCCTTCTGATCGTGGCCTGCCGCGGGGACGCCGGTGGCGGCGAGGCCGCCGCCGTCAGCCGGCCCGCACGGCGGCCAGCGCGCGCGCCAGCATCGCACCCACCTCGCTGGCCAGCGGCTCGAGTTGCGCGCGCGTCGCCGGCGCCGTCAGGGTGAAGGCCTGCTGCGGGTCGAGGATCTTCACCTCGGTGCCGCCCGCGACCTCGCGCAGGGTGAGGGTGCAGGGCAGCAGCAGGGCGATGTCCCGGTCGAGGTCGAGCGCGCGCTTGGCGATCTTGGGGTTGCAGACCCCGAGGATGCGGTGACCCTCGTGCTCGGCGCCGAGCTTGGCCTGGAAGACGGCCTGGACGTCGACCTCGGTGAGGACGCCGAAACCCTCGACCTTGAGGGCGGCCTCGATCGCCGCGCGGGTGTCGGCGAGCGGCTGCGGGACGATGGCGTGGAGTTCGGGCATGGGTGAGCCTCCGTCGTGCGGGGAGTGCCGCCCAGGTTAGTCGCTCGCCGGTGTGACGAGCGCATCTTGCGCTTCGTCGGCTCAGCCGCTAGGCTTGGCGCGACGCCGGTCGGTTCGCCGCTCGCGTCCCGGGCCTCGGCCCGGATTCGCTCGTACCGACCGGCGAGGCGCCCTCCGGGTGACCACCGGCGGTTAGAAAGATGGTTTAGGCATGGCTACCGGTAAGGTCAAGTGGTTCAACAACGAGAAGGGCTTCGGCTTCATCGAGGTCGAGGGTGGCGGCAAGGACGTCTTCTGCCACTTCTCGGCGATCGTCGGTGAGGGCTACAAGAGCCTCAACGAGGGCGACGAGGTCGAGTTCGACGTCGAGCAGGGCACCAAGGGCCCGCAGGCGAAGAACGTCACCGTGACGCACGCCGCGGCCCCGTCCAGCGGCTACCGTCAGCGCTACTGAAGCCCACACACGCGTGAGCGACGGCGCCCGGGGCGTGAGCCCCGGGCGCCGTGGTCTGTCGCGGGCTGCTAAGCTGGCGCAGCCCGCGCAGCGCCCTCCCGCGGTGGGGAGGATCCGCAGGAGGTGACCTTGGCCTGGCCTCCCCAACCCCTCGTCCTCGCCCTGTGGGCGATCGTCGTCGTGCTGGTGGTGCTGGCCGCCGTCGCCTGGACCCGCCGCGGCGCCATCCGGGGCGCGCGGAGCTTCTCCTTCTTCGCGTCGGCGGGCGCCGTGTGGGCGCTCGCGGAGGCGATGCAGTTCGCGGCGGCCGATCCGGCGCTGCAGCTGCTGTGGATGCAGCTCAAGTACCTGGGGATCGCCACGCTGCCGGTCGCCTTCGTCGTCTTCGCCAACGACTACACGCGCCAGGGCGCGTGGCTCAACCGCTTCGTCGTCGC
>Ga0180435_10004574_pt1 | contig 13624 bp, 12 predicted proteins | sample SS_ome_3_FD_132467 | JGI IMG/M metagenome (GOLD analysis project Ga0180435, IMG submission 132467) | Hypersaline lake sediment archaeal communities from the Salton Sea, California, USA - SS_3_S_1 metaG | ecosystem: Environmental > Aquatic > Non-marine Saline and Alkaline > Hypersaline >... | reverse complement strand
AGGTATCCTCTCCATAGGGGCCTCCGGCTCCATGGTTTTCGGTAGAACCTACAGGGATTATGAGTATGTCGTTTTTCTTTAACCTCTCCTCTACATCGGTCTTGGTCATAGTCTGGAAATAAATCTTTGAAGGTTTATCCATATGGCCTCCCTCGGGAGGGATTTTCCAGTCCGTCATCTTGTTCCTTTCCTTTCTTGTTTATTTACGGTGGCTTTCAAGCTGTGGTGCATATATCCACATGAATCTTAAGACTTCATCACCTGTGTTTAATATCTTATGGCTTGATCCGGGAGGATTATATATGCATACTCCCGGCTCCAGGTCTATCTCTTCATCTTCGGTCACGAATTTCCCCCTGCCTGACATAAAGAACATAACTTCTTCTTCGGTATCATGTTTATGCTCGGGGACCATGCCTCCCCTGGCAGTCTCATTTATACCAACGGCCAGGTTCTTTGATCCTACTGTCTTTTCTGATACCAGTATCCATGATACCCTGGGGGGCTCCCGTTTTTCCCCTTTTACATCTTTTATGTGTATTACTTTTACATCTGACATGACATCTCCTCTGTATAATACTAATTTTTAAAAAATCTCTGCCGGTACCTTTGCCTTGAATATATCTTCTATCTCATCCCTGGGTATATCAAATACATTATTTTTGGGAGGAAGCGGTTCTTCCCTCATAAACTCCGGTATATCGCATCTATCAGCCGGAAGACCTGCCAGATCATTGAATTTCCTTTCAGCCTTGAGGCAGTCTATGGCCATCTTCTGTATATCCGGATAATCATAATCTGTACCGTATTTTGCATTGATAAGTCTTGCCACCAGCCCGGGATCCTTTACAAAAGCAGGACGGATAAAAAGGCATACTCCCAGACTGTCAAGTATCACTCCCCTTATCTGGAGCCTTAAAGAGACTTCAACCTGTCCATCCCTGGCTGCAGGGTCCATGAATTTAGCCATCTCCAGGGCATTACCGGCAGTATGGTCTGCCCCCATGGCAGATGAAGAATATGTTACTCCTATGCCTTTTAGCGACCTGGGGTCATATGCAGGCATTGCCTGTCCCTTTACGGCAGGGATCCTTTTTACATTTAAGACTTTCCCGGTAACTGATACCCCGCTTCCGATTATCCTTCCCAGATATGTGCCCCTGCCTATCTGGTCGATAAGGTCCCGGGCTCCGTCTGAATCACCAAATTCAAGCAAGCCTGCTTCCATAGCCACCCCTATGGATGCACCGGTCTCTATGGTATCCACTCCGACCTGGTTACAGCGGTCATTCAGTACTGCTATAGCGTCGATGTCTGATATACCGCAGTTTGATCCTAAAAGTGCTATATTTTCATACTGCAGTGATGCTACCAGTTTCTTGCCATTTTTATCTGCAAATATGTTTGAACACTGTATGGAACATCCCCTGACGCAGGGAAGTCCCCTCCTGGCATCGCCTCCTCTCTTTAAGATCAGCTCTGCCACTTTTTCCCCTGAGATCTTATCGGCATCTTCAAAACTTCCGCTGGAAAAGTTCCGTGTGGGAAGTATTCCCAGGCTGTTACACATGGAAAGCACAGCCGGGGTTCCGAAATCATGCCTGTTTTCTGTCTTGGGATCATCCCTTATGATCTTTGCTACTTCCTTTGCTGCTGAGCTTAGTGCTTTTCTGTCATATGTATCTGGCTTTTTTTTATCTGAGTCGTCAATGACTATTGCTTTTATGCCTTTAGAGCCCATTACGGCTCCCATGCCGCCCCTGCCGGCAACCCGGAGCTGCTGGCCTGTATGGTCGGAGGTAGCAACACAGGCCGAAGCCAGGCCCATCTCTCCTGCAGGTCCTATGCAGTATATGCCCACATTTTTACCAAATCTGTCAAAAAGGACATCAAAAGTATCCGAGACTTCCCTGCATTTAAGTCCGGGAAAACTTATTATCTCAGCTTTTCCATTCTTTACATAAAGTACGCCGGTAGAGGGCTCCTGGGGCATGTCTTCCAGTATTATGGCTCTAAAACCCAGGTTTGCCAGTTTCCTTCCTGCTGCACCGCCGACATTACTTTCCTTTATGCCGCCTGTAAGAGGACTTTTCCCGCCTATGGAAGAACGTCCCGAGGTGGTAAGTGCAGTGTCGCCCAGAAGCCCGGAAGCTACAATAAACTTACTTTTCCTTCCCAGGGGCTCGCAGGCCGGATCACTATTGTTCAGCAAATAGTGAGCTATAAAACTGCGGCCGCCAGTCAGTCTTTGTTTGTCTGTGCAGCTTTCTGCTTCGATTTTCTTTGTACGGGTATTTACCAGAAGTAAATTATTCATGACTGAGTACCAACGATTTCCTCAATATTTTTTTCTTTTAGAAGTGCCTTTATCTGTTCCAGGATGTAACTGTCTAATTCCACCCCTTCTTTAAGATTTTCCAGCTCCCTTTCAGCCTCTATCTCTCCGGGCATATAGATAGTATCATTTCCGCTGACTTTTTTAGATGATTTGATCTGGCCCACATATTCTTCCAGCAGGTCCCTGAACCGTTCTTCAGGCATAAATCTTTTTATATCTACAGCCATAGTCATTATGCCTACGCCGGTGGGACCCAGAGGCTTGTGGAAAGTCTTTATTTCTTTGCCATAGCTCGATCCCGATAGAAGCCCGCAGATGATGTCGATAAATAATGCCATGCCGTAACCCTTGGGTCCCCCTATGGGCAGAAGGCTTCCTTCCAGGGCAGAAGAGGGATCGCTGGTGGGATTCCCTTCTTTGTCTATGGCCCACCCCACGGGTATTTTTTCCTTCACGGCATTTGCATATCTTATCTTTCCCCGTGCCACTATGCTTGTAGACATATCCAGTACTATGGGGCTGTTTTCTTTCCGCGGAACTGCGACCGAAAAAGGATTGGTGCCGAAGAAAGCCTCCACTCCTCCCCAGGGAGCCATGGCAGAAGCAGAGTTTGACATACAAATGCCGACCATGCCTCTTTCTGCAGCCATTGAAGAATAATATGACAGTATGCCTATATGATTGGTATTCCTGGTAAGGGTAAGCCCCAGACCAAACTTTTCTGCCTTATCTATGGCTGACTGCATGCTTTTAGCTGCCGCAAACTGGCCCAGGCCGTTTCCTCCGTCCATATGTGTTACTGCACCGTCATCATTTAATACCTTTAACTCTGTTGGTATGTCTATGAGACCGCCATTGATCCTTTCTATTGCTATAGGAAGGAATTTGAGTCCATGCGTTTTTATGCCTCTTATCTCGGCAGCAACCAGTATATCTGCTACGATCTCTGATTCTTCCGGTGCGGCACCATGTGATACAAGGATCTCTTCGGCAGTCTTTTTAAGCTCCGCTTCTTTTATTTTCACTGCTAGTCCTCCACCATGCCCAGGCTCTCAAAAACTTTGTCCAGCTTATTGAGCTCTACGCTTGTGATGCCTTTTTTTAATTTTGCTTCCTTGTCAATTTCATTATCGATTCTTTTCTTTGATGCCTCCAGGACCTTCTCTATGTCAGGTGCGGGGATCGCCACCAGTCCGTCCGCATCTCCCAGTATAAGGTCGCCGGGATTTATGAGTACTTCCCCGAAGATAAGGGGGTGGTTGATAAGACCGGGGTTCTTCTTGGTGGTGCCCCTCATGCAGGTACCCCTGCAGAATACGGGAAATCCCATCTCCAGTATCTCTTCGCTGTCCCTTATGCATCCGTCTATTACCAGGCCCGCTATTTTCCTGCTTACTGCAGAGGTGCTCATAAGTCCTCCCCAGTATCCAAAGTCTGCACAGCCGTCGGTAGAGGCGATTATCACATCGCCTTCCCGGGCTATGGCAATGGCTTTATGGAGCATAAGGTTATCCCTGGGAAAACACTTTACTGTAAGAGCTGTCCCCAGGATCTTCACGTCACCCCTCAATGGCTTTATATTGGGGCTGATGGAACCTATCCTTCCTGCAGCCTCATAGACCGTAGCAGCTCCTATGTCTTTAAAAGACTCTATTATCTTTTTATCCGGCCTGTTTATTCTGGTTTTTATATGTATCACGCTTGGCTCCTTAGATATATGCTATTTTCTATATTTTTATACTTTATCGTTCCGGGTTTTTTTAAAAAAAGTAATATTTCTATAAATCCTGACTTATTTCCGGCATATTAAAAACGGAATATATTATAACAAAATTATAATTCTAATATATTCAATTGTCAAATAATATCTTTTAAAATGCTTTACATAGCAGCTGGAAAAGGCACGGTTCAAAGCAAGATACGCCCTATTTCCTGCAGCCATTTATTTTATTTTTCTTATCCGGACCGCTATCGTAATACTTACAGACGCTAAGGCACTTATCATACGCTGCCGCTCATGCCAGCTCTACGGGGCTAAACTGTCTTAAAGCATTATTGACAGCTCCAGGTTTGTATCACCTGGTCTTCATGACGCCAGCTCTATTGACCCTGATCTTTTTGATATATATATCCATAAAAATGCTTAATAAAATAAATAACGCCATAAATACTGGGGCCAGGGATATGGAAATAGAAATACCGTACCTGGAAAAATAGCTGGTCATAAGGGGCGCAAGGGCGATGCCCAGGTTTGCGCCTGCAAGAAGGAAAGTTATCAAGATGCCTTTTCCTTTTGTATATGCATTACCCCCGATAGAGAATAAAAGAGGGAATATGGCCGAATAGCCTATGCCGGTTATAAATATAAGTATAAGGCTTATACTTCTTCCCTCAAGGTAATAGAAGAGGATAGTCGAGGCAAATGCGATAGATGCAAGTATGATAACTAAATTGATGACCTTTACCCTTCCGGTGATGACGCTGACGATTATCCTTCCCGCTAAAATACCCAGCCAGAAAAGCGATATAGCCGGAGCAATATCTTCCATTACAAAGACGGACTGGCTCCTTAGATATGTGGGTGCCCAGGTAGCGATGACATTTTCCGAGATATTATATATTCCCAGCATCACGGCAGCCAGGATGACTACTATAGTCTTGCTTCTTGTATGGAAGACTTCCCGCAAAGTTATCCTTTCTTCGGGTCTTAATGGGGTGTTTCCCATACTTTTGGCTATGGAGAGATAGAGTATTATTATTATGATGATAAGGAATATAAGTATATAGTAGAGGAACTGCCAGTCCATCCCCCTCCTGGTAAGGCCAAGCGATATATACGGGGTCAGGAATGCGCCCAGGGGATAGAAGCAGTATGCCACTGTTGTAAGCCTGTCTTTATTTTCTATCCTGCTCCTGAGTATATTATGATTTGCCTGGAACCATATTATGCCCAGAAGATAACCGGCAATATAATAGAGGATATAAAAGCCGTAAAGGGTCCTTGTGAAGCTTAAAGCAAAAGTCGCCACCATAAGCATTGTGAGGCATGCCACCGATATGGCCACAGAGCTGAACTTCCTGTTGTAGAACATAGCAGTAAGCTGTCCGGTAAAACTGCCGGCTATAAAGAATGTAAAAATGATATTCAAACTCTCCAGCTTTATTGAAGTGGATGCGCTGACATCCAGAAGTATGGGGCTCAAGCTTAAAAAATATATAGCCAGGATAAATATTGAAAGATAGTTCGGCATCTCCTGGAGATAGGCTTTTAATATATCTTTTTTTAATGTCATTTCCTGATATCTATTAAGTGTTTTATTACCATTTCTTACAGCTGATATAACTTCTGTTGACTCAATTTTGGCTGTCCTGGCTTTGTATCACCCGGCAATATATACCTACATACCCGAAAGAAATCTGAATGCCCTATCCCAGAAACCGGGAATACGCTCATGTTCATAATCCGGATAGATAAGCATCTGTTTTTTAGACTTTATTTTGTTATATGCCGCAAACTGTGTGGAGGGAGGACATACAGTATCCATAAGCCCCACACCCATGAGCACTTCTCCCCTGATCCTGTGGACAAGGTTCTGGATGTCTACATAGCCAAGCCTGGTAAATATCTCTTCCTCGCGGAGATGCATGGGATCAAAAAGCCTGAAATAATACGAGAGCTCTTCATAAGCCCTTTTTGCCAGGTCCATCTCCCACACCCGCTTATAGTCGCTTAGAAACGGATATAATGGAGCAGCTTTTGCTACAGCCGGCTCCAGTGCCGCACAGGCGAGCGTAAGACCGCCTCCCTGGGAACTGCCAGCAACCCCCACCCTGTTTCTGTCGACCTCGGGCATTTCCATTACTATAGATGCCAGCTGGGCGGTATCAAGGAATATCTGCCTGAATAAGAGATTATCAGGATCATCGTCGATCCCCCTTATGATATGGCCCCTGAAGGTATTGCCCTTTACCAGCCCTGTATCCTCTGATAGACCCCCCTGGCCCCTGCAGTCCAGAGCTGCTACTGAAAATCCCATGGATACATAACTCAGCTTATCCATCCAGTCTCCAGAGTTTTGTGAATATCCATGGAAAATAAGGACGGCCGGGTGGGGCATTTCACTGTTCTTTGGCCTTAGATATTTTGCATGTATCCTTGCATCCCTTACCCCTGTGAAATAAAGGTCAAAACAGTCGGCTGCAGATGTCTTGAAATCTGCCGGCTTAAGCTCGACACAGGGATCTATGTCTTTCATCTCCTTAACAGCCCTTTCCCAGTAGCTGTCAAAGTCCTGCGGACATGGATTTATTCCCGTATACTCTTTCAGTTGGGATAGCGGCATCTCAAATATAGGCATCTTATCTCCCTTTCATTATTTACATATTTTTTAAATGAATTTCTACTGATCTTCCTGTGCTGCCAGTACCTCACAGGCCTTTCGCCTTTTCTCAAGGGTGGAAAACTTTATCCCGTTGGTCAGTTCATAACCTCCGGATGCCACTATTTCCGTACCTGTCATAAAACTGGCATAACTGCTGGCAAGGAAGATGCATACTCTTCCTATCTCTTCGGGAGTTCCCGATCTTCCCATTATCTGGGCATAGTCAAAGGAGTATTGGGCCGCTTTTGAATCCGGGTCTGGATAATTGCTCTCAGTTATAATATTTCCGGAAATGACCGTATTTACCCTTACGCCATTTTCTACTTCTTCAATTGCCAGTGACTTTGTAAAAGCGTTTATAGCACCTTTGGAGGCCGCATAAGCCAAAACTTCAGCCTGTCCGCTCTTTGACAGTATGCTGCTTATATTTATTATGCTGCCCTTTGACTGTCTTAGGAAGGGAAGCGCATATTTGCATCCTGAGAATATAGATATAAAATTTATTTTCATAGCCTTCTCTACTTCATCTACTTCAACCTGGTCTATTTTTTTCCTGTCAGGCTGGTAAGCGGCATTATTTATAAGGCAGTCGATTTTCGAGTATTTATTAGCTGTGTACTGCATTAAAGACATTATCTGGCTTTCTTCGGAAAGGTCGCACTTATAAAATGAACAGCTTCCGCCATTTAGGCTGTTAAGTTCAGATTCTGCCTGCCTGCCATCATTTTCATCCCTGCCGCAGATAACCACATTGCTAAAAGCACCGCAGAAGACCCGGGCACAGCCCTTGCCCAGGCCCCTGGTGCCGCCGGTTATTATTATAACTTTCCCTTTCATCTCATCTTCTATTGATCTCATGTTATCCTCCCGATCTATTATACATATCCATTTCTTTTTTATGATCCTATACATAAACCCCTTAAAACCATTAATACTAAAAGTATTTTTCCTGGTTTTAAGAATTTTATATATAGCAAGGGTATTATCAACCGGTGTATCATCAGTATATGCATGAGAGGGCCTGATAACAAATACTAGTTCTCTATTTACTCTTTGATTTAGATTAAATCTATATCAAAAATATCGAAGTTTTTAACTCAATTGACAAATGAGTCAAATACTCTTTACCAGGTGGCATGCTACAGAATGTTTACCGGAACTGTCATTTACCATTTTAGGATATTCTGTCTTGCATATCTTTTTCCTATACGGGCACCTGCTGTATAGCCTGCATCCCGGTTTGGGATTTATCAAGCTGGGTATCCTTCCCTTGAGGTATATCTTATTCTCCATTTTATTACCGGGAATGGCAGAAAGAAGTGCCCTGGTGTAAGGATGGAGAGGATTGCTGTAGATCTCGGACGTCTTTCCGTGCTCAATTATCTTACCCATATACATAATAGCTATCCTATCATTTATAAGCCTTGCTACTCTGAGATCATGGGTTATATATATCATGGAAAGTTTTTCACTCTTCATCTTAATAAGGATATTCAGTATCTGTGATTGTATGGAGACATCCAGTGAAGATGTTATCTCATCAGCTATTATAAGTTCAGGATCTACTATAAGTACCCTGGCTATGGCTATCCTCTGCTTCTGGCCGCCGCTGAACTCATGAGGGTATTTCCCAGCATCTTCTTCTCTTAAGCCCACATCATTTAATGCTTTGTTAAGCTTTTGCCTTACCTGGCTTCTTGTATATTTATTGCCACTTACCATAAGCGGTCTAGTTACAACTTCTGAAATCCTCATGGCAGGATTTAACGAGGAGAAGGGATCCTGAAACACCATCTGTATATTATTTTTTTTATATTTTTCCTGCTTTAAACTAAGTTTGGAGTTTATCTTAAGCCCCTCAAAAAATATGCTTCCTTCGGTTATATTTGCTAACCCCAGAATGCCATAGCCGAGCGTAGATTTTCCGGAACCACTCTCACCTACTATACCCAGAGTCTCTCCTTTTTTAAGCTCAATACTCACATCATCTACTGCATGTACAAATTTTAATCTTCCCAGTGCAAACATACGGTCAAGAAAACTTTTTTCTACAGGAAAGTAAATCTTTAAATTCTTAACTGAAAGCAAACTTTTTTGGTTATCTTCTAAAACTTGGTTCATCTAATTATTCTTTCTTATCCAAATAACAATAGTCATTTAGTCAGGGTAAAAGCACCTTATATAACGTTCACTGCCTGTTTTTTCCAGCCTGGGTATTTCTTTTCCGCACTTTTCCTTACGCTTCTTGCACCTTGGCTCGAAGGGACAGCCTTGAATAACTTTTCTGGGATTAAGTATCTCTCCTGGTATAGGTTCAAAATCCTTCTTATTACCTGTAAGCGGAGGTATACATTTTAAAAGCGCTCTGGTGTAAGGGCTTTTCGGATTATTGTATACTTCATCAGTATAACCTTTTTCAAGCACCATTCCACCGTACATAACAACCATCCTGTCGCAGTAATCTGCCAGGAGATTCAGGTCATGGGAGATAAATATTACAGACATCTCGTAATCTTTCTTCAGCCTGGTTATAACCTCCACTACCTCATGCTGGATGGTCACATCCAGAGAGGTTGTTGGCTCATCTGCTATAAGTATGTCGGACTGGAGAAGCAGAGCTATGGCGATCACGATCCTCTGTTTCATACCCCCGCTTAACTGATGAGGATATTTATTTATTACCTGTTCTGGATCTGTTACCTTAAGCTCGTCCAGGATATTTATTATGAACTCCGTTTCCTTTTTTGAATCCCCTATTTTTTCTTTCCTGAACATCAGGGCTTCCCTCATCTGCCAGCCTATGGAATATATGGGATTTAGAGCTACTGTAGGGTCCTGGAATACCATCGATATCTTCTTACCTCTGATATTTTTCCTTACCCAGGATTCTTCTTCTTCCAGTATATTGTGCCCGTCTATTATTATCTTACCTTCTGTCTTTATCTTTTTGGGAAGCAGGCGAAGTGTTGACAAGCAGCTTACACTTTTACCACTACCTGACTCCCCTACTATTCCCATTATCTCATTTCTCTTAAGGTCAAAACTTGCATCCCTTACTGCATATACTATTGAATCGGGAAGCAAAAAATTTACTTTCAAGTTTTCTACTTCAAGTATTTTTTCACTCATATTGTTCTCTATAAAATATATGTTGTTATCTTAATCTAGGATCGTAAATATCCCTGAGACCATCTCCCAGAAAGTTTAGCCCCAGCACCAGGACAAGTATAAAAAGTCCCGGGATTATAGCAAATGTCTTGGGCGCATTATATAATCTCTGTGATGCTTCTGACAGCATCAGTCCCCAGCTGGTAGAAGGTGGCTGACTGCCCAGTCCTAGATAGCTTATCCCTGCTTCGAATATTACCGTGCTGGACATATTAAGTGCTATCTGTATAAAAACTATACCAAGGGTATTTGGAAGTATGTATCTCAACATTATAAATAATTTACTTTCCCCTATCGATTCTGCCGCTCTTACATAAGTTTCTTCTTTCAAAGCAAGTGCCTTACTTCTAACCACTCTAGTAAAACCGGAAGTCATTCCGAATGATAGTGCGATTATTACAGTAAATAAACTGGGATTAAAAATTGCTGCTACCACAATAGCGATTATTATACCTGGGATCGATAGCATTATATCTACAAACCTCATAATTATGAGGTCAGTCTTACCGCCAATATACCCTGCCGTAAGACCAAAAATAACCGCTAGAAATGCTGATATTAGACCGACTGATAGTGCAGCTATAAGAGATATTCTGGACCCGTATATAATCCTGGAAAGAACATCCCGGCCCAGAACATCAGTTCCAAATAAAAATGTACTATTTGGGGATTCCAACGGTCTCCCCAAACTTATTTCATATGGATCATAGGGTGCAATAATAGGTGCCAGTAGGGCCATCAAGACAACCATGGTTACTATGATAATCCCTACCATGGCTTTTGCATTTCTTGTCACCCTGTAAAATATACTTGTTTTTGAGATCTTCATATTTTTTTGATGTAGATATTCAATTCTATTAAAATCAATCTTTATGATTAGTAAAGGTTATTCAAGCCTGATCCTTGGATCAAGTACGCTGTATAATATATCCACCAATAGATTTATAAGTATGAATGCTAATGAAAAAACCATTACTATTATTTGTATTGCCGGATAATCCCTTCTCAATACTGACTCTAAAAGCAGTCTTCCCATTCCCGGGTAACCGAATACTGCCTCTACTATTACAATCCCTCCCAGTAGATTTGCCAGTGTAAGTCCGATAACTGTACTGGTAGCGACAAGTGCGTTTCTCAAGATATGGAATATTATTATCCTTCTCTCACCTGCCCCTTTTGCCCTTACCAGCTGCACATACTCCTTACCCATATTATCTATCATCTCTATTCTGATTATCCTTACAAGCCTTCCTGCAACAGGCAACCCAATTGCCAGCGAAGGCATGATCAACAGTTTCCAATAGTTCCAGCTCCAGAATGACTCTACGGATACATTGTAGCTGGCTGCAGGCAAAATTTTTAATCCAACTGCCAGGACAAGAATAAGCAATATAGCCAGCCAGAATGTTGGGAAGCTAATAAATAATACAGCACCTCCCGAAAGAAATACATCGGTTGCCGTACCCCTTTTAAGTGCAGTTATAGTCCCTATAGGGAATGCTACTAACAACCCGATTATAAGTGATGTAATAGCCAACAGGAGAGTATTGGGGAAAGCATTTCCTATGAGCTCTGATATTTCATCTCTTCTTACAATTGATTTTCCCATATCCCCTGTTAATAATTTTTTTATCCAGTTAAAATATTGAACTGTTAAAGGTTCGTTTAATCCTAAGTTTTCCCTTATTTCCTCTATTTCTTGCTGTGTCAATTCATAACCATATAACACTGATACGGGGTCTCCGGGTATTATATGTATAACACTGAATATAATAATACTAATTGCAAAAATTGTAATAATTGCAAAAGCTATTCTTTTTATAAGATATTTAATCATTTTTTCCAGATCTTTTAATCAATTACATTACACCAGTGCCTGATTTTATAGATACCCCTGAAATATACATTTCAAGGGTATCTATTTATCTTTTTATCTTATATATAGGTTTATATCTATTATTCACTTAACCAAACATTTTGGAAGAACCAATCCAAACCTTTATTGCCTTCCCAACCATTGACTTTATCTGACATCAGATTATATGCAGCATAGGTAGAGAGTGTGATGTGTGGAGCAGCATTTTCCAGCCTCCAGCCCCAGATTTCACGGTATATCTCAGTTGCTCTGGGCCCGTCATTGGTCTGTAAAAATTCATCTACAAGTTCATCCATTTTTGGATCAGAAAAATTACCGAAGTTACCAATTCCATCAGAACGTGTATGCATATTTGTTAATAAACGCTCAAGAGGAGGGAAAGCAGAACCAGCAAATGTTATATCAAAATCTTTACCTCCTAATACAGCATCCTGATAGCTGGCTTGTTCCATCAAAGTAATATCAACTTTAAAACCAATATCTGTAAGTTGAGCCGCTACTATCTGGGCTATATCCGGATAAGGTGCATTATTGGGACATTTTAGATCGATTGCAACACCATCAGCATATCCAGCTTCTTCTAGCATCTGCTTTGCCAGTGCCTGATCCTGTTCAAGGTACATATCCCATTCAGGATCATAATAATCCTTAAAGTTCTTAGTCACACTAACAACTTTTGGGGTAGCCAGACCTGACCATGCAAGATCACATAACTGCTGTCTGTCTATGGCCCATTGAACTGCCTGTCTAACTTTCAAGTCATTCCACAGATCTCTATTAAAATTAAAAACTAGAAACACCTGGGAAAGTGAATCATCTTGACCACCATCGGGTACAATACCTGGCATTTCACCATTACTAGCAGCAACTACATCAGCTAAAGATACACCACTGGTAAAATCGATTTCGCCGGTCATCAATCCTGCAACTCTTGAGGAAGCATCACCCGGGAAAACAAATACAAGCTTATCTAAATAAGGCAGGCTGTTGCCGTCTTCATCTTTTTCCCAATAATCATCAAACCTTTCAAGTATTATTTGTGAGCCTTTTTCCCAGGAAACAAATTTGAAGGGTCCACATCCAACAGGATTATCTTTCATAAAACCTTCTTCATCCAGCTCTTCAATGGGGATTATGGGTACTACAGAAATTACCGTAAGGAGCTCGGGAGAAGGTTTGCTAAGATTTATGATGAAATTATAATTATCAATGACATCAACACTTTCAATGGCGCCTATCAAACCTTGTCTGGTAGTTTCCGGGTGTGTGAGTGATCTCATAATACTATTCTTAACATCTTCGGCTACTACTTCCCTGCCATTATGGAACTTTACTCCCTTTTTTAATGACATTTCGATAGTAACATCGTCAATATATTTATAACTTTCTGCCAGCTGAAGCTTTATTTCACCTTCCCAAATATACGCTAAATAACCATTTATATTATCACAGATAAAGTGGTTTGTAGTCCAACCGACAAGGCCCTGATCAAGATGTTCCGGTTCACCAATACTTCCCAATACAAAAGTTCCGCCATATTTGGAATCTTCTTCAACTGCTTCTTCAGCAGCTTCTTCCTCAACTGCTTCTTCAGCTGCTTCTTCCTCAACTGCTTCTTCAGCTGCTTCTTCCTCAACTGCTTCTTCAGCAGCTTCTTCTTTACAGCCTACTCCCACAAGAAGTACGGAAGCTGTAAAAACAGCTATCAGCATTAAAATCATTAGTTTTTTCATTACTAATCTTTCCTTTCTTAACATTTCTTACAAAATTAGAGAATTTTTCCTCTTCCAAACCTCCCTTCATTAAGTCCTTTATTAGATATTCCCTATTAGACCTCCTTTCAAATAGATGGGGTGTTTT
>Ga0180435_10004573_pt1 | contig 13628 bp, 11 predicted proteins | sample SS_ome_3_FD_132467 | JGI IMG/M metagenome (GOLD analysis project Ga0180435, IMG submission 132467) | Hypersaline lake sediment archaeal communities from the Salton Sea, California, USA - SS_3_S_1 metaG | ecosystem: Environmental > Aquatic > Non-marine Saline and Alkaline > Hypersaline >... | reverse complement strand
CCGTATTTCTGGTTGATGACCTCGCCCTGCTCCGTCAGCCGCAAAAAGCCCGCGACGGTATCGGGCGGCGCCCCGAGAATTCCGTTGACCAGGTTTCCGCCCCCGCGGCTCACGGTTCCGCCGCGACCGTGAAAAAAGACGATGTCGATGCCTGACGCCCGGCCGGCCGCGGTCAGCCTGCGCTGTGATTCGTGCAGGGCCCAGCGGGACGCCACGATACCGCTGTCCTTGTTGCTGTCCGAGTAGCCCACCATGACGACCTGCCGGTGTCCGCGCCCGTCCAGGTGCGCACGATAGGCCGGGAAATCGAGCAGGCCGCGCAGAATGCCCGGCCCGGCCTGCAGGTCGTCGACGGTCTCGAGCAACGGCGCCACGTCGAGCGCACGGCCGGCCTCCGCGCCGGGGTTGGCGATCCCGGCCAGCAGCAGCACACCGAGCACGTCTTCCGCACCCTGCGCCATGCTGACGATGAACAGGCCGACGGCCGACTCCCCGTAGTCCGCCCGGGCCGTGCCAATGGCCCGGAACACGTCGAGCGTTTCACGGGCCGCGTCCGACAATACGCCGTCATCATCGATGCGCGGCGAAGAACCGCTTTCCAGCATTCGCGCCAGTTCTTCTGCACGGTCCTGCCCCCTGCGTTCCAGCCAGTCTTCGATGCCCAGCAGTTCCCCGATGACCTCCCGGTGACGCAGGGCATCCTGGCGCACGTCCAGCGTGGCCAGGTGAAAACCGAAGGTGCGGATCCGGCGCAGCAGACGATCGACGCTGAACATGCCGCCGTGCGCGCCCCGGTTCGTCTCCAGACTGTCCCGGATCAACCGGATGTCAGCGGCAAATCGCGCGGCCGACCGGTAGGCCTGCGGCTCGCCCGCCAGGGTCGCTTCCAGCCGGGCGGCGACCATGCGCAGCAGGCAGCGGTAGGGCATGTCGCGAAGACGCTCCGGAAAGGAACGATCGATTTCCGGGTAGCGTTTTCGGTAGAGGTCGAGCCGATCGAGCAAGGCCCCGGAAAACCCGGCCTCGGAAAGGGACTGGCTGAGAAACCGTCCGAGGCGGCGCACGTCCGGCAGGTAGCGCCGTATGATGACGGCCCGTTGCGTCGCGAGTGTCGCCAGGATGGTTTTGGCTGTAACGTTCGGATTCCCGTCCATGTCGCCGCCGACCCAGGAGCCGAAACGCAGAATCTCCTCGCTCAGAAAACCCTCGGGACAGGCGCCGAAGTCCCCTTCCCACGCCGACCGCAGGGATTCGTAAAACAGCGGCGTAACCCGGTAGAGAATGTCGGTCAGGTAAAAAAGGATATTGTCCAGTTCATCCGCGACCGTCGGACGCTGATGCGGCGCCAGGCGGGTCTGCCAGGTGACCGTCATGGCCGCCCGGATACGTTCCATGGCCAACCGTTCTTCGTCCGGTGTCAGTTCCGGGTTCATCAACTCGCCGAGGCGCAAAAGAATCTCGTATTCACGTTCCTGGATCGTGCGGCGCGTTGCCTCGGTAGGATGCGCGGTGAAAACGGGCTGGATGCGCAATTCGTTGACTGCCTGTTCCAACGCTTCGGGGCTCACGCCTTGTTGCTTCATCAGGCCGAAAGCGTGTTCGAGACTGCCGGGCTGCGCACCGGCCTGCGCCCGCAGGTATACGCGCCGACGCCTTAGCCGATGGGTTTTTTCCGCGAGGTTGGCCAGCCGAAGATAGCTGGCGAAGGCCTTGACGACGAGCATGACGTCCTCGTGACCCAGTTGACCCAGTGCTTCGTCCAGCCCCGACTCGCTGTCGATCTCGCGCTGCCGGATCGCCGCTTTGCGCACGCTTTCGACTTTTTCCAGCAATTCGGCGCCGTGCTGCTCTACCAGCACCTGGCCCAGCAGTTCCCCCAGCAGCCGGACGTCGGCTTTCAGGGGGCGGTCTTTGGGAGGAACATCAATTCGGCGTAAATCATGCATCTTGCTTACGACTATAGCAGGCGCCAGCGCCGGTGCGTCAATACGACCGCGAAAAACAGCAGCAGGCCGATGACCGACCACCAGGGGTTGACCGCGACCGGCGCCACGCGCCCCGGGGCGCTGTCGAGCACGATGCCTTCGCGCGCCGCGAGTTCACGGATGTTCAGCAGGTGCAGCACCGGCAGACCGGCGTCCAGCGCCCGGGCGATCACACCGTTGCCGGCGCTTGCTTCGAGGCCGGGCGCCAGCATGCCGGGCTGCAGTTCGAGAACCTCCGGGTCGTCGCCCAGGTTGGCCTGCGAGCCGCCGATACTGACCAGCAGCCTGGCGCCGCGCGACAGCAGGAGCCTCGACTTGGCATCGATCATCGACTGCAGGTCGTTGGTGCGCAGCAGTTCGACTCCGGCGGCGTGAGCGCTCTGCTCCATGAGCTCCAGGGCCTCCGTTGCCAGGCCTTCGCCGTTTTCCGAGCCCCCTCCCAGGGTGTAGTAATCCGCTTTTTTCGCCAGGAACCCGCCGCGGCGCAGTTCTTTCGCCAGCACCGGCCAGGGCGCGTCCGGGTGGTTGGCGCCCCAGGTCGAGGCGCCCAGTGAAACGATGATCAGCGTATCCAGCCCCAGGCTCTCCGCCGCGGCCTGGCTGCTCAGGAGCAGGGCCGGAAAGGACGCCGATGAATAGATCGCCACCGTGTCGCCCGCTTGCAGCCCGGCTTCACGGTACCAGCGGGCAAAGCGCACGGCCCAGGCCGGGTCACAGGCGGTTCTTTTCGCCTCGAGGCTGCCGAGCGTGGTCGTGAGCATGCTCCACTCCCGGCCGATCAGACCGCAGTTGAACGGATCATCTTCCCGGGCCGCGCCGATGCCGCGGCTGTCTCGCCAATCCGACAGGTGCAGCTGGGCGGCCCGCACTTGCTCCCAGAGCGCCTGCTCTTCACGGTTCGGGGTGGACTGGGAGGCCAGCAACCAGGCGCAGACCATGACGGCAGCCAGCACGATGAACTTGCTGCGGGACTGCAGCTCCGCCCGGATCATGTCAACCATCCCTGCAGCAGGTAGACGGCCATCGCGGCCGCGCTGCCGACCGCCAGCGCTCCGGCCAGCGTGGTCAACGCGCCCTGGCGCTGCATATCCGCTCCCACCAGCCCGGGAACGACCCAGCCCAGCCACAAGGACATTTCACCGCCGAGGGAAACCACGGGGTAGCGAATGGCCAGCGCGATCAGCATCGCCGCCGCCAGGCGCTGACGGCCGTAAACGCCGGTGAAACGGACGAGCAGTTCGAGCAGCCCCCAGGTCACGACGCCCGCAGCCAACGAGACCGATATCTTCAAGGGGTCAAAGGCGTACATCGCCAACACGCCGGGCGTGATGATTCCACCGCTGGAAAAGCCGGTTTTTCGGTAGAACAGCATGCCCAGCAGCATTCCGGCCGCCAGGCAGAAGGTTTCCTGGTCCCAGGACATCGCCTGCTCGCTCAGCTACCCGGTTCTCGAACCAGGCTGCGCCATTCGAACAGGTCTTCGACCCGCTGATAATGGCGCAGTGCGGCCGCGGTGGCTGGTGATGCACCGTCCAGCCAGCGGCCGATCGAATCGATCGCGGCAGGCTGGATCGGGGGCATCGAGACGACCTTGACGGTGACTTCTGTGGACGGGTAGCGCCGCTGCCGGTCATCCGTCAGCAGGAAATCCGCCATTTTCGTATTCGGATCGAGGAAGGCATCAACCGCGACGCCGCGTGATTCGAACGCCAGTCGCCACAGGGGCAGCGAATAGCCGAAATGCGTACAGTTGAAACTCACCGTCAGCGGGCCGGACGGTTCGCCCATCATGGAGAGCGCTTCATCCACGTAGGCGTCGATCAGCAATTCCGTGTCCATCGCATCGAATCCCTGCTCGATGTACATCGTCAGCTGGGGACAGGCCTGCGCCAGGAACTGCTCTTGGCCGATTCCTAGCCGCCGAAGTCCGTCGAGGTGGCTGCCCTCGTCCACCGTGGTGCGCGTGGCGAACATGATGTTGCGCGCCTTCGGGTCCGCTCGCAGCCGCTGTGCGATCTGCTCCACGCCGGCCTCGACGATACCCACGACCGGAACCCCGGAACCCGCCACGAACGCCGTATCGGGCGCCAGCACCGAGAGGGTATTGCAGGCGATCAGGATCAGGTCGGGATCGAAGCGCGCCGCCATCGTCTCGAGCGCGCGGCTGAACACTGCCAGTTGCTCTTCCCGGCTTTGCAGCGCGTTGTAGCCGCCGTGCTCCCGGAACAGCGCGTTGACGAAAACCAGGTCGACTTGCCGGAAACCGCCCTGCCCGGCGAGTTTTTCGGAAAGATCGGCCACCACGGAAAGACCGCCGAGGCCGGAGTCCGTGACCACCACGGTCAACTGCTCTTTTTCCAGCAGCCCCGGCAACCATTCAGAATTCTCGGCAGCAAGCGCCGCCGGGACCTGGATCAGCGAAAAAAACCACAACAGCAGGAGGGAAAAGACTGCGGTCAGAGTAGCTGGGCTACTCTGAACCCTTGTTTTAAAAAAGCTCGTTTTCATGTCAGTAACCCAGGGCTTTGCCGTCTCTTCTCGGGTCCGCTCCGCCGTGCAGTTGCCCCGTGCCGGGATCGATCACGATGCCTTGCGCACCGCCGAAGTACAGGTCGAAATCACCGCGTACGTCGATCTCGTGACCCAGCGCCTCAAGGGCCTTCAACACGTCCGGCCCGATGCGCGACTCGACTTTCAGCGGACCGGTCGCGTAGCTGTTGATGCGCGGCGCCTCGATCGCGGCCTGAATATCCAGCCCGTAGTCCACCAGGTAGCTGATCAGCATCGCCATCGTGGAAATGATGCGCATGCCGCCGGGTGAGCCGAGCGTGGCGAACGGTTTGCCGTCCTTCAGCAGCAGCGTCGGGCTCATGCTGCTGAGCGGCTTCTTGCCCGGCTCGATCGAGTTGGCGACCCCGGGTTGCTTGTCGAAATCGTCCATCTGGTCATTCAGCAGCACGCCGGTGCCCGGCGCGGTGATGCCGGAACCGAAGAAATGATTGATCGTCTTGGTGCAGGCCACCATGTTGCCCTCGCTGTCCACCACCGAGTAATGGGTCGTGCTGCCGCTGTCGCCGACGGTGACGTTGCCGGGTGGAAACGCCGGGGTGGCGCGTTCCATGTCGATCAGTTTGAAACGTCGCTGCGCAAACTCCTTGGAGGCCAGGGTGTCGAGCGGCACCAGCACGAAATCGTGGTCCCCCATGAACTGCGCCCGGTCGGTATAGACCAGCTTCATCGCCTCGGCCCATGCATGCAGTGACAGTGCGCTGTTCTGCCCCATGGCCGGCAGGTCGAACTGCTCCATGATGTTGAGCAACTCGATCACATGCGCGCCGCCGGAACTCGGCGGCGGCGCCGAGATGATCCCGTAGCCGCGGTAACTGCCCCTGACGGGACGCCGGTAACTGACGAGGTAGTTTTCGATGTCTTCCATCGTCATCGTTCCGCCGTCGGCACGAACGGCATCGACGATGCTTTTTGCCACGCGGCCCCGGTAGAACCCGTCGCGGCCGTTTTCCAGCACCAGGCGCAACGTGGCCGCGAGATCCGGGTTCACGATCCGCTCGCCGGGCATTTTCGGAAAATCATCGCTCAGGTAGATTTTCGCGGTCTCCGGAAATGCGAGCAGGACGTCGTAGTGCTCGGTGATCATGCCCGCCAGCACTTCGCTGACTTCAATACCGTTTTCCGCGTACTCGATGGCCGGGCGCATCACCTGCCGGCGGTCGAGGCGACCGAATTCGCCTTGCGCCAGCAGCAAGCCGGCCACTTCCCCGGGGACGGCGATCGAGCGTCCACCAACCACGGCCGGGTTGAAACCGCGCGCGTCGGGCTTGACCTTGCCGCTCTCGTCCAGCTCGAACATCGTCGGCGACGCCCCCGTCGGCGCCTTGCCCCTGAAATCGATATACACCGCGCGCCCCGGGCCGGCCAGCCAGATCAGCATGAATCCGCCGCCGCCGATACCCGAGGCATTCGGCTCGACCACGCCCAGCGTAAAACCGACAGCGACCGCGGCGTCGATGGCGTTGCCGCCCGCCTTCAATATGTCCACGCCGACCTGCGAAGCCAGCGGATGCGCCGAGGCCACCATGCCCTGCCCGCCCCTTGCATCGCGCGGTGCGTCCGTCGCATGGACGGACACGGCAAGCAACGAAAACAGGACGGCGAGACCCAGCCGCACGAAGCCGGCCGATACGTTCCAATGACGGTTGTTCATTTCATCCCTCTCGATACCATTCCCGGGGCAGGCCGGCGATGTTTCCGCAACCGAAAAGGCGGTCTCCCTCCTGCAGCAGCGCCGCCAGCCCCTTCTTTTCATCCAGTTTGACATATTGCACCCGTTGCAGCCGCCGCAACGGGCGGGCGCCGGTGACCAGCGCTTCGCGCCACGGCACCTCTTCGATCCAGGCGCGAAAGCTCTGCAGGCGACCGGGGCGATCCGCCCGGTGGTTGTAGAGCAGGCGCGTCCTGCCCACGCTCCAGCCAAGTGAATCGAACAGGGCGCGCGTGCTTTGAATGTCATTGGCCGAAAACGCCAGCGCCACCTCGGCGCCGGCGACCCGCCGCAGCTGAAAATCGAAGCGGTCTGCTTTCAGTTCCCTCATCGCTTTCACCGCTTCGTTCGAGGCCTGCCCAAAAAATTCCAGCACCGTTCGCGCCAGCCCGAGATTTGCGGCGCGATAAGGCGTATCCGCGTTTTCCTCGGCCGTCGCGGTGAGCACCCGGCATGACCGGTCAGCAAGCAATGACGCGAGCAGCGGATGTTCTTCCAGTGAGTCCGGTATGACGACCGTGCCGCCCCGGGGCAGTCCGGGAGCGAGGGCCAGCACCGCGTCCCGCTCACCGAACCCCCAGGCCTCCTGGTGGTCCGGCAGCACGTTGGTCAGAACGGTCACATCCGGCCGCAGCCAGGCGGCCGCGAGCGGCTGCAGTTCAGGAGTGACCGCGCTGTTTTCCATCACCAGCGCCCCGGCAGCGGCCGGAACCTGCCCCAGCCACCAACGCATCTCCTCGACGTGCGCCCCCGCGCTCCGTTCGATCGACCGTTCGCCGTCCGGCTCCAGCTGGCGCGGGTCGGTGCCGGTGATGCGCGACCAGGTCGGGATCCCGGCCGCGTTGAGCCCGGCGTGCAGCAGGCGTACCACGCTGCTCTTGCCCCGGCTGCCGGTAACCAGGATTTTTTTTGCTTCGACCCCGAACGCGGTCATTCAGACAGGAATGCGCCGACGCCCTGCTCGGACATTTCCGCGAACGTGGGCAGGCCGGTAACGGTCACGCCCGCGTCCTCGCGCACGTACTCCAGGTTCTCGGTCAGCATCCATACCGTGGTCACGTGCCGGCCGACCCGTTCGGCGATGCGCTTGTCCCAGCTCTCCCAGGGCACATAGAGCCTTCCCAGCCCGGCCGCCTTGTCGTAGGCCTTGTCCTCACCGCTCAGGATCAGCGCCTCGTCGGTGCGGCCGCGGAAGCGCCCGGCGCTGGCGTTGCAGGTTTCCGTCAGGATGGCCAGAACGTTCGAGTTGTCGCCCCACTCGCGGTGATTCAGGCCGCGCAGGTTCTCGGGCGAGGGCTCCAGCCGGATCGGAACACCCTCGAATTCCAGTTCCATGGTCACCATCGCGGCGAGTTCCATGGCGCGCTCGTGGGCGACGATAGCGTCCACCACGGGATACTCCGGCGAAGCCTCGTGGAGGTCGATCGCCAGGTCCACGTCTTCCTGCAGGATCAGCTGCATGAAACCATAGGCCAGGCGCTCGGTCGCTCCGCCGTCGGCGACGCCCGGATGCGCCCGGTTCAGGTTGCTGCGCTCCACGCCAGCCATCGTCTGTCCGGAGGCCGGGTGGATGTAAATGTCCGGGTTTGGCCACTCGTTGACCGGGTTGGTGGTGCGCGCGCCGTAGCGGAAGGTGCGGCGAGCACCGGACGGCGTCTCGAAACTGAAGGTCTGCGGATGAGCGTCCTGGGGGAAGGTGTGGGTGCGCGCCATCATGTTCGCGTAGGGCGCGATGATCAGGCGCCCGCGTTGCACCTGCGCGCGCTCCAGCATGACAACGGCCGCGATCACGCCGGCCGGTTCGTTGGCGTGCGTGCCGCCCAGCACCAGCACCGTCCCGCCAGGCTCCTCTCCAACCTGAACGAAAACCGGCGTATCGGCCGGGGTGTCGCGAAGCCCGTCGAACCAGTCGCTCAGCATGCGCCGTTCGAAACCCGCATGCGGCACCAGCCGATCCACCTCCGGAGGCGGGTTGCGCATCTGCAGGTAGCTGCTGCCGGCAATCGCCGCGACTGCGGCAACCGCCAGCAGCATCAGTCCGGCCGTGAGTCTGTTTCCGAGGTATCGTTTTTCGAACATCGAATCGCCTTACTTGATCATCAGGGCACGCAGGATCAGCGGCACCAGCACCATGCCGGCCACGAACTGTTCGCGCAGGGATTTTTCCCTGAACAGGTTGCGCAGCACCAGCACGATGAACATCACGGTTATGGTCCAGTAAACCCAGGTAAGCATCATTTGCCCAGCTCCTCAGAACGGGTACCAGTTGGCCCCGAGAATGATCAGGATGCCCCAGACCGCCGTGACGACGGCGGGCAGCAGGCACACCCTGAGCACACTGAAATAGTTTTTTACCCCCACTACCTGGGCGGCGAACAGGCCGGCCAGCGCCGTCGGCGGCATCAGGTCGCCGAGCCCGGCGATCAGGCTGAGGGCCGAACCCACGACGATTTCGTTCTGTCCAAGAAGCGCCAGCAGGAAGGGCACGCCCAGCACGGTCGCGGAACCGTACGCGGAAACCGCGCCGAACAGCGGCAGTGACGTGGCGATGCCGACGTACAGCAGCCAGGCCGGCAGGGCCAGCGCGGAAACCACGAAAAAGCCGCGCACGCCGGTCAACGTCATGATCTGGATGAACATGCCGACACCGACCAGGATGCCGGCCACCGGCAGCGCATCCCGGATGGCCTCGGTGGCCGCCTCGACCGGGTTCCATTTCTCCCCGACCAGCAGGCCGCTGGCCGCCGCCAGCAGAAAAGCCAGGGGCATGCCGAGCGAGGGCGCGAAATGCGGGAATATGCGCTCGCCGCCCAGCAGCACGACCAGCACGAAAAACGGCAGCATCAGCCGGGCCGACAGGGGCACGCGCTCCATGCGCGTTAGCTCGTCTTCCAACTCGTTGGATGGATGCGGTTCGGCTGCATGCCGCTTCAGTGATGGATGGATCAGCAGCATGCCGGTAAAAATCGCCAGCGGCACCGTGCAGATCAGCAAGGGAATCGCGAAACCCACGTAGGGCATGTCGATACCGCCGCCGATGATCATCGCCGGGATGTTGATCGGCGGCGCCGTCATGCCGTAGATCGCCGCCAGCGCGATCGCGGCGGCGGCCTTGACCGGCGGCACGCCGAGCCGCAGCAGCGTCGGCGTAACGATGGCGCCGGCGGTGAGCACCGCGGCGGACGATGAGCCGGTGATCATGCCGGGCAGCATCAGCAGCCCGGTGATACCCATGGTCAGGCGGAAAGGCAACTCCCGAAAACGCCGGATCATCCACGCCGCCGCCGATTCCATCAGCCCGATGTGCTGCACGGTTTTCATGAACACCATCGCGGCAAAAATGATCAGGATCGTGTCCAGGTAGCCGAAGGCGCCCTCGATCAGGTGGTCCACGGGAACACCGTTGCCGGACACCAGCGCACCGATGATGGCGGCGATGGCCAGCGCCACGGCAATCGGCTGTTTCAGGGTGAACGCCGCGGCCGCGAAAACGCCAACCATGACGATCGTGTAAAAACCTTCTGGCCAGAACCATTCCATCTTGCCGGTGAACTCCTAAATCAGTTCAGGAAACGACCGATATCGCCGGACATCAGCTCATCGTATTCGGGCATGCCATCCATTACCAGGGCGCGGTCGTGCAGGAGGGCGTAAGCCTCCGCCAGGTGCTTGAAGAGGCGCAGGTGCAGGCCCGCCCGGTGGGTCAGGGGATACTTCGGGTCGTTGACCACGTCCCCGTCGCTGCGCCAGCGGTCCTGTCCCGGATTGGGGCTCTCGCTGAGAAAGGACAGGCTCGGGCTGTTGTCGGCGATTTCCAGGTGGCTCAGGCCGCGATAGCGGGAGTTCGATTCTTCCAGCTTCATCGTGATGCCGGTGTCCGCCTCCATCTCGAGCAGGGCATAAGCGGCAAGTTCAAGGCCGCGCGGGTGAGCGACCAGGGTGTAAGCCAGGCGCTTGTTGCCGGTGGGGCTGTAATCTGCAGCCTCGAGTTCCTGGCGTTCGGGCGTATCGGCCTCGTGCATGTCCAGGCTGAAATCGACCCCCTCTTCCTGGATCAGGCGCATGATCGAATGGGACAGCTGTTCGGTCGGCGTCCCTTCGGGGTCGCCGGGCCAGGTCCGGTTCAGGTTGCGCGACTCCGCGCCGACTTCCAGCGTGTAGCCGGGCGGGTTGGTGTAGCGTTCCGGATCCTCGACGCCCTGGTCGGCCGGGTCCGTGCGCCGGTCGCCGTACGGCAGCACACGCGGACCGCTGCGGGATACGATATTCAACTCGGCGGGCACGCCGTTGCGCGTATCGGGAACCGAGATCGCGCTGCGGTTGGCGTAGGGAATGACCACCAGCCGGCCGGCGCTGACGGTGACGTTTTCTATGACAAGCAGCGCAGCCACCTGGCCCGCCAGTTCGTTTCCATGCGTGCCGCCGATCATCAGCCCCGTCGCGCCCGGCTTGCCGCTGTCCAGGATGTAGACCTCGGTATCGAGCGGGCTGCCCTTCAAGGGAGGAAAGTAGTCGGAAATCCGTTTCTGATCCGTCACCCCCGGTCCCGGACGCACGTCGGGCCGGAATTCAGCGCCATCGGCCGCCGTCCACATAAAAGCGACTGCAACCAGCGCGAATAAGCGCAGCATTTTCAATTATTTTCTCCCCTGTTCACGGGTGCCGCTGCACCGCCCTTGCGGCGAATGGAGCCCACGCCGGTCAATGTGCCGTCCTCACCCGCCTCGATCGCGTTCGGACCTCCGAAGTAAAGATCCGGGTATTCGTATTCCTTCACCACGTGCCCCATCATCTCGAGAAAATCCACGGTCCGCTCGGGGAATGCATTTTCCAGGTTGAGCGAGGGATAGCTGTCGTATCCGGTGAACTTGGGAGTGCGAATCGCTTCTTCCAGGCTCATTTCGAAGTCGATCAGGTTGACGAGGATCTCGATCACGGTCGAGCCGATCCGCCCGCCGCCGGGCGAGCCAAGCACCCAGCGCAGTTCACCGTCCTCTCTCACGACCATGGGCGCGATCGTGGTGCGCGGCCGCCGACCCGGCTCCAGGTTGATGGGGCTACCCTCGACCGGCCGGCTCTTGAAGTTCACCAGCTCATTGTTCAGGAAGTAGCCGTCAACCATGTTGCCGGTGCCAAAGAAACTGGAAACGGTCTGCGTCCAGGCCACGGCGTTGCCATCCCGGTCGACGACGGAAAAATGGGTTGTCGAGGGCGAGGGATCGATGGGCTCGTCAACGGAGGCTTCCGCTGCCTGTTTCGCCAGCATCACGTCCACGTAGCCGGCGCCCGACTCGTACGGCCCCGGATCACCGGTGCGCTGCTCATGCCAGGTTCCGGGATCGGATGCCGTTGACAGGTCGATCATCATGGCGCGCTGCCGTGCGTACTGCTTGCTGACGTAGCCCTGCTCGGGAATGTAGTCGTTGGTTTCCGGGTCGCCGATCCAGCGCCGCTGGTCCAGCGAGGTCAGGATCATGGCTTCCTGCATCAGGTGCACGGCCAGCGGGTCGTCCCAGTCCATGATGCCGAGGTTGAAATGCTCGAGGATATTCAGCGTCGCCAGAACGCGCGGCCCTCCGACCGGGCTGCCGGGAACGATCAGCTCGAAGCCGCGGTAGCTTCCCTTTCGCGGGGTGCGCCGGTATGCCCGGTAAGCCGAAAGGTCCGACTTGCGCGCCCAGCCTCCATTTTCACGCATGAAGCGGTCCAGGCTCTCGGCCAGTTCGCCGCGGTAGAAATCGTCGGCGCCCTGTGCGGCCAATCGGCGCAGCGTCCTGGCCAGCGCCGGGTTGCGGTAGGTCTCACCCGCGCTCCAGGGCATGCCGTCGTTCAGGAACTCCGGTGCGTTTTCGAACAGGACCTCCCAACGGTCCATGTTCACGCTGGCAAACGTCTCGTTGACCTCGAAACCTTCCTCCGCGAGCCGGATGGCGGGGCCCGCCAGGTCGCTCAGCGGCATGCTGGCCATTTCCAGCGCCGCATCGATCCCGGCCGGCACCCCGGCCACGCAGTAGGCTTTCGGCGTGTAGCGAATGGCGTTCATGCCACCCGCCCCATCGAGGTTTTCGTAGGTCGCAAGGCCCGGCGCCGCACTGCGGAAATCGATGGAAACTTCACGGCCGTCGGCCATCACGGCCACCATGAAGCCCTCTCCGCCCAGGCCCGACGCGTACGGTTCGACCACGCCCAGCGCCAGGCTGACGGCAATGGCCGCATCGACGGCGTTCCCGCCCCTGGCGAGAATCTCGGCGCCGGCACGCGCAGCCAGCGGGTTCGCTGCAGCAACCATGCCGTTTCTGGAAATCAGGGTCGGCGCCACCGCGACGGAATCGACGGACTGCGTATCCACCGCGACGGGCGGAGTCGTGGAACAGGCGGCCAGAAAAATGGCAAGCCACAGGCTCGCCAAGAGGCAAGGGACATTACGTTGCATACGTAATTCCTCCATGGGTATGGCGAGGAACAGCCGTAAGCCGGCCGTCCCGGGTCAGGCGTTCAGATGACGCCCCACTCCTTGAGCATGCTCTCGAGCGGCGCGGACGTTCCGCGCACGGAATCGGCCGGGGTCAGGACAACTCCGCTTTCCTCGGCGAGCCGGGTAAACAGGCCGTCGAAATCGCCGCCTTCGACAACGATCAGCCCATCACCCATGGGCACGGCTTCCTCGATGAACAGGTCGGTCAGGGTTCCGCGACGGCCCTTGCCTCCGATATGCATCACCAGCGTCTTGATGCCGGCCTCCTTCGCGGCGGCCGCGACACTCTGCATGCGCTCGATCTCGGCATCCTTGTCGATACCGGCCTCGCCCAGGCCCTTTGAGCTGCCGGCGACAACAACGATCAGCACTTTCTCGCCCTGCAGGCCGTCGGCCTGCAGCATTTTTTCAAGCCGGGCATCGACTTGCAGTTTTTTCAGCACCACTTTGACCATCATGGCGTCGGGGCTCTGCCCGAAGGGCGTCATGACAACGTCACCGGCCATCACGGCGCCGCTGGAGAAAACGAAGACCGCGCAGGCCAGCAAAAATCGGGAGATTCGCTTGATCATGGTTATTCCTTTCGCGTTTGGATCGATCGGTGGGTTAGGTCCTGGACAGTGTTTCGCAAGCCAACCCGTTTGTAAACATTTTTCCGTACTTTTAATGAGTTATGGCATCAATTCAATGAGGGTATAACCCGTGATCATGGCAAAACCCTCAGTTGCTTGACCCCTTCCACCCGGCCAATGGCCGCGACGACCTCCGCCGTGGGCTCGCCCTCGATGTCGATGATGTTGTAAGCCAGTTCATTGCGGCTCTTGTTGACCATGTCGATCACGTTGTAGTCGTTGTCGGCCAGAATGGAAAGTACAGACCCCAGGACCTT
>Ga0180435_10004572_pt1 | contig 13632 bp, 10 predicted proteins | sample SS_ome_3_FD_132467 | JGI IMG/M metagenome (GOLD analysis project Ga0180435, IMG submission 132467) | Hypersaline lake sediment archaeal communities from the Salton Sea, California, USA - SS_3_S_1 metaG | ecosystem: Environmental > Aquatic > Non-marine Saline and Alkaline > Hypersaline >... | reverse complement strand
GTGAGAATAATACCGATGATCATATTATCCCGCACTTCATCCAGAGATCCCCTGATGAAATCCGATCGGTCCTCCGCGATCGCGATGGTGAAATCAGGGGGGAGTCTCTTCTTGAGAGAATCGATTCCAGCTATTATCCTGTCGGCTACTTCAATTGTATTGGCATCGGCCCGTTTTTTTATTATCAGGCCAAGGCTCTCCTGATTCTGGAACCGGGCCAGTTCTCTGATCTCCTTGACTGTATCCTCGACTATCCCCAATTCGGTGATTCTGACCTTCCCTCCATCGGGAGTCGGTATATAGAGAGAACCGAGGAGATCCACGGTCTCCACCTTTCCCGCCAGTCGGACGGTAAATTCGATCCGGTCCTGAGTAATGTGCCCTGAAGGCAGTTCCATATTAGCCGCTTTGATCGCGTCTGTGATATCAGCGGGGGTAAGGTGATAGGCGTTCATCCGCTGCTGATCGAGAGCTATCAGAATCTCTCGCTCCTGCCCGCCGACGATCTCAACTTCCGCCACACCTCTGATTTTAGCGAACTGGGGCTTAATCTTGTTGTCAGTAAAAAGATAGAGGGATTGAGGAGACCGTTGGCCGGAGACCGCCAGCTGAAGGATAGGTTCCGCGTTAATATCAAACTTACTGATCAGAGGCTTGTCGGCAGAGTCGGGAAGTTCCGGCTCCACCAGGGCGACTTTATCCCGCACATCGGCCGCGGCGACATCCAGATCCTTATCCAGGTCGAATTCAAGCGAGACCATGGATATTCCTTCCTGGGAGATAGATTTGACATGCTTCAGTCCATCAACTGTACTCAGTTCTTCCTCCAGAGGCTTGCTGACCAGGGTCTCGATCTCACGAGGTCCGGCGCCCAGGTAGGTGGTGATGACCGTAACATATGGAATTTCAACCTTGGGGAAGAGATCGACCGGGAGCTGTAAGTAGGCGACGGTGCCCAGAAGCAGCATGATCAAAATAATCACGGTCATTAAAACATGACGTCTAATGGATAAATCGGATAGGAACATAAAATTTTTCTTTGAAAAATTTTAGATTTGAAATTTTCCAGTGGGTTTGGGTTAATTTATTGTAGTAATGTTAGTTGAATAAAGTAAAGTGAGAAGGTGTCACTTCTCCTGAGAACTCCCCTGCTTCTTTTACTTCGACATTCGAAATTCGATATTCTGCGGTTCGTTATTCTCTTTTTTTCTTCTACTCCCCACTGCCCACTGCCTACTCCCCACCCATCACCTTCACCTTGCTTCCATTCTCCAGGCGGTTCTGGCCGGATATCACCACCCGGCAGTCTTGATCCAGATCGGATAGAATCTCAACCTTACCCATTTTTCTGATCCCTGGCCTGACCGGAGTGAAAGCAACTTTATTTCCATCACAGACTAGAAATACTCCGGGTTCTCCCCGGGCATCTTTTACAATCGCTTCCTGTGGGAGGGCCAGAACATTGGTGTGATTTTTTTTGATAATCTCTGCCCGGGCATACATTCCCGGGCGTAGTATCAAGTCCGGGTTGTCCATGGATATCTTGATGGTGAAGAGGCGGCTGATCCCGCTGCCGGTGGGATTTATAGTGGTGATGCTCTCATCCCATACCCGTCCGGGATAAGCATCAAAGGTTATCCTTACCGGTTGTCCAATGTAGAGATCCCTGATTTGAGTCTCGGAAATAGGACAATGGACCTTAACGCTTTTGATATCAACGATCTCCAGAATCGCTTTTCCCTTATCCGACAGCTCCCCCGGTTCCTTGTATCTATGAGCGACCAGACCGGTGAGAGGAGAGGTTATTCTGGTGTCACGTACTCTCTCCAGGCTGACTTCATGTATGGCGGTTATCCTGAGAAGCTCTACCCGTGCCTGGTCCAGGTCCTGTCGTGCGATTGCCCCGGATTCAAAGAGCGCCTGGGCCCGTTTGAAGTCGCGCTCCGTTTCCTCCAGCGCGGTTTTGCTGGCCTGAAGATTACTTTCGATTGACTCCTTCTCCAGCAGGACGACGATATCATCTTTGCGTACCGGATCGCCTTCTTCAACGGTGATCTCCTTAATAACCCGGTCGATCCGGGAGGTAATGACCGCCTTCTTCTCCGGTTCTACACTCCCATCGACCAGAATCACATCCTCCATATCCATAATAGCGGGGGATATGGTTTTTACCGGTATTCCTTCCTCCTCCTGTATCTTCTCGATCGATGGCGGCGGTGAAAAATCTTTTTTTGCCCGGTAAGCCCGGATGAAGAGAATTGCGACTACTCCTATGGAGATAATTAGAACAACAAGTAATAGTATTTTCTTCTTCATTTTAAATTAGCTCACTTTCTATCTTGAATAACGAATTTTCTTCAAAATATCCCTGTTATGTTGATTAAATATTTGCCTGATCATATTTTTGCGGAGCAGAGATAAGGTTTTTAATCTCCTCGATTGTAAGACCCACTGATTTCTCGATTTTGGCCAGCGCGATCCGGTAATACGCTAGTGCTTCCTGAAGCATGATCCTGGATTCTGAGAGGTTCAACTCTGCTTCTGTCAATTCCAGGGAGGTGCTGATACCGTTCTCCCATCTGATCTTCCCGATCTGGTAGGCTTTTTCCGCCTGCCCGACTGTCTCCCGGTGAGAGTCGATGGCCTTCCGGGCGGCCATGAGGTCGAGATAGGACTGTTTAATGCTGAGCAGGACCGTGCGCCGCGTATCTCCCGTCTCGATCCTTGCCTGCTCGTACTGCCCCTGCGCTTCTTTTACTCTTCCCGGTGTCATCAAGCCGTCGAAGATATTCCACTTCAGTGTCGCCCCGGCCGTCCATTCAAACTCGAACCTATCTTCCGGCGGCAGGCCATACCGCGGCTGTTCGCCTTCATAGGAGGCAAAGAGGGAAAGGGTGGGTTGATAGCCTGCCGCCGCGGCATTTAGATTTTGTTCCATCATCTCTTCCTCAACAACCTTCTGCTCTATCAAAGGCCGGTATTCCAGTCCCAGGCGGTTGAGATCGTTAAGTTTCACTTCGAAGGGGGTAATGTCGAGTTCCCCCACGATTTGAAACTCCTGATCACCCAGGCCCATCTCTTTCGCCAGCCGGGTCTTGAGAATATCAACCCGGTTCTCCGCTTCGATAAGGGGAGTACGTGAATTTGCCAGCCTGACCCTGGCGGTGATTAGATCGAACTCGGATGCCGACCCCTGCCGGTATTTTGTATCGGTGATCCCGAGTGCATCCTCCAGGTGTGTGACAGTCTCCTCTCTGACTTCCACAATTTTCTGCGCCAGCAGGAGCCGGTTGAAGAGATCCTTAATCTGGAAGGCAACTGTTTCCTCCGCTTCTCGCAGAAAGACCTCGGAGTAGCGGTCATAGAGAAAGGCCGCTTTAATTCCGGCCAGTACCTTGCCGCCCTGATAAATGCTCTGTTCCAGAGTGAGTCCGGCCAGGTAGTTGTCATGCAGGTTGAGCGGCAATTCTCCTTCTTCCGTCTCATAGGTATTGATGGTATTGAGGTAGGTGTAACCGGCTTCTCCGCTCAAGTGAGGGACGACTTCCGAAATAGCCTGGAGCTTCCTGCCGTAAGCGATCTCTATCTCCTGCCGGGCCTTCATAATGATAGCATTATCATCATTGGCTGCCCGGAGGCAGGCAGAAAGAGAGTAGATCGGGATCGATTCTCTTTCCTCTCCCCTGGTCAATCCCATTACGGCGAGGATGGAGATGAGTTGGAGCGAGGTTATCAGCCATATTCTCTTCATCGTTTTTCAATCCCCTCCAGGAATGTGGCTAAAATATCATCCGGCTTACTCCGGGGGAGTTTGTCTTCATTATTGAGAATCAAAAGAGTCTGGATATGAATCATACCTAGCAGATGCAGGCTTAACCGGAGCGGATCACCTGCTTTAAAAGCCCCGGCATCTTCACCTTCCCGGATAATTCCCGCGATCGATTCAACCATCGGCCGCCCGATTGTTCCTATATCCACATCGGGCAGGGAGGGGTCAGTCTGGTATATGGCCATCAGGATCAATTTAACTTCCCGTGGTGATTCACGGCAGTGATCGAGATAGAACCGGATGACCTTCAGCAGCTTGGTTCGGGGAGGAAGAATTTCGCTGGAAATCCGTACTACATCCCGGTTAAATCTATTGAAGATCTCTTTCAGGATAGATCGATAGAGGTGGTCTTTACTTCCGAAGTGGTAGTAGAGAGTGGGTTTGGTTACACCGCAGCTCTCGACGATTTCCCGGGTAGAGGCCCCGGCATACCCCTTCTCGGTAAAGAGCTGCAGAGCCGCCTTCATCAGCAGTGAATTTGTATTGTCGGAAGTCCCTTTCATCAGTTTACCTACCGGTAGGTATATAATGCGTTTTGAGGAAGATGTCAATATTTTTTATTGGTTCACAGTCATATTGTGTGGGTAACAAAATTTATTATTAACCATCCAGATCACAAATTTCGTAACGGTGAAAGAGAGAATGGGGAATAGGGAATGGAGAATAGTTGCCATTCCCTATTCCCTATTCCCCATTCCCGAAAGATATCGACTTCTTTATGAGCTTTATGATCGTAATCACCCATAATAACCCACACGATATGACAGAGAACCTTTTTATTTAACGGGTCGGGAGATTTGACCTGGCGGATCGGGAAGATTCAATAATGAAAGGCCGGCGATATAAAACGATTACCTTTTTTTGATCTCTTTTTCCAGAGCTTGATATTCTTCTCTGACTTGAGCCATTTCCTTCTTTGCCTCTCGCTTCGCTTCATCTAATTTATCTCTGGAAGCCTGCGCCGTGTAAAGGCCTACCAGTCGGGCTACCAGGATAGCCAGGTATAACGCACCGATAATGGCTTCCAGGTTGCTGAGCGCCATGGTCAGCTTGGTGGTGGGTACTATATCTCCATAGCCAAGCGTGCAGAGGGTGGTGAAACTGAAGTACTGCACCTGATAATAGTTCATCAGATGCTCTCCGCTCGACCAGAGCAGGGAGCCGGGTTGAATTACTTCTACAATTTGATAGAGAGTGGTCCAGAGTACCCCCAGGAGAAAATAAACTGTGATCGCACCGAATAATTTGTCCGATGTTACCCGCTCTCCGGAGAAGAGGTCTTTGATGATGAAGATGATAAGGATGGCAATCACCGTGGAGTAGCCGAAGAGGGAGATAAAATACATTGATTGCAGCCACCAGGCTGATTGCGGCATCTGAGCCAGAGAACCCGCTCCGGCGGAAATCATTTCACCCTGCTCCATTAGATCCTGGAGAACGGCATGGCTGATATCGGTGATAAATGCCAGTCCGGTGGTTATTCGGATCGCCCAGATAACGAAATGGCTTTTCGGAGCTATCCCCCTGGTAGTAAGTGCTTTCACCGCGGTAATGAGGAAGAAGAAGAAGAAGCCGACCGCGATCATGTTGTTAAAGAGAACCCTGCGTGACTCGAGCAGAGGCATTAACATGGTAATGCCAATCAGGACAGAGAGAAGATAGAGGTATGATCTGGATTTTTTGGTTATCTTGGTCATTTGAAACTGCTTGTTTTATTATATATAATATGCCAGAGTTTATCCGGTTCTGTCGATAATATAATCTCCTGAAGTTATTATACACGTAGCCGATTGTAATAATATGAAGAGTACCAAGATAGTATGCACGCTCGGTCCATCTTCGGATTCTCCCGAGATGATCGAAAAGTTGATCCGGGCCGGGATGGATGTCGCCCGGCTGAATTTCTCGCATGGGACCCATGACGGACATGCTGAGAAGATAAGAATTATCCGGGAGACCGCCGCTCGTTTGGAGCGGACGGTGGCTATTCTGACCGATATTGCCGGACCGAAGATCAGGGTTGGAGAGATCGTCCGCGGATCGGTGGAACTGAAGAAAGGAAGAAAAGTTATCCTGACCGACCTTCCGGTTCCCGGAGATGATAAGGAAGTGTCGGTGACCTATCAGGGTTTGCCGGAACTGGTCCGCAAAGGCGATACGATTTTACTCTCCGATGGGGCGATGGAACTGCAGGTGACCGGCCGATCAAAGAACCGGATCAACTGCCGTATAATCAACGGCGGCATACTCAGTTCTCATAAAGGGATCAATCTCCCCACCCGTTCGGCCGGTATCCCGATTTTAACCGGGAAAGATCGTAAGGATCTTAACTTCATAGTCAAACAGGATGTGGATTACATCGGTCTATCGTTTGTTCGGACTGCCGAAGAGATCGAAGAAGTCCGGGCGCTGCTGAAGAAGAAGAGAAGTAAAATTAATCTTATCGCCAAGATAGAGAAGCCGGAAGCAGTGGAGAATATCGACAGGATTGTTGAGGTGGCGGATGGGATCATGGTGGCCCGGGGAGACTTAGGCGTGGAACTGCCATTTGAGCAGGTGCCGGTTCTTCAGAAGATGATTATCAGTAAAGCCAACCTGGCCGGGAAGCCAGTGATTACCGCCACCCAGATGATGGAGTCGATGGTTGAGAACTCCCGCCCGACCCGGGCCGAGGTTTCGGATGTGGCCACCGCCATCTTTGATGGGACTGACGCCGTTATGCTCTCCGAGGAGACAGCGGCCGGAGCCAATCCGATCCAGGCGGTTCGGGCTATGGTCCGGGTCGCCCGGGAAGTGGAATCAGGTGCATTTTATCGGGACGCGAACCGGGAGTGGCTTTTTAGGCTGTACCGGGAGCAGTGGGAACTGCCGGTGGAAGAGTCCGTCGCCCGATCAGCCTGTTCGCTGGCAGACGGCATCCGGGCGAAATCAATCATGGCTCATACCGCCTCCGGCAGCGCCGCCCGGCGGGTGGCTAAATATAGACCTGATCGGGTGATTATAGCGCCTACTTTTGACTCTAAGGTGGCCCGGCTATTGATTCTGGTCCGGGGGGTGGCCCCGCTGGTGATCACGGAGACCGATGATTTTTATGAGATGATTCGGGAAGCTGCCGAGTTATCTATAAAAGCAAGATTATTAATGAAAGGGGATCTGGTGGTAGTAACTGCCGGAGTTCCTCTCAATCATCCTGGGCATACCAACGTGATCGGAGTGATCACGGCGGGAGAGGAAAGAAAGACATTTTAGGCGGGGAGTAGGGAGTGGTGTCCCGTCCTGATATAGGTTGTTGCAAATAAAGAACATCCCCTCGGGGTTTATCCCCGGGGAATGAAAGTTCAATAAGCTAATCAAATGGCGCCAACCCCAAAAACGGCCCCTGCCGCCCCGAAATGCTTCGGGATGTGAGCACTTTATCCGGCAGGAGAGAAAGTTTATGGCTAAATAAATTATGCCAATCCCAATCTTTCTGATAGAGAAAAGAGCCATCCGCCCGTGAACTTATTCACCCGTGACACCCCGATAAATCGGGGGAGACCAAGGTCACGGGGGCCTTTTGGGGTAGTAGGTAATTATGGTTAGCTAATGAATTGATTCACCTGCCGGATAAACCGGCAGGGATCTTTATGTGGAAAATAAATATCCTGAAAAAGTGACAACTTAAAACCAGGACGTGACATTGCTCAGCCAGGAACTTTAAGCTTTTAATTTATTGGATTATATACCATGGATTTTTCGCAGATAATTATTTTTTTACCGATTCTGCTTTTTTCGGTGATTATTCATGAGTACGCCCATGGATGGGCGGCATTGAAATGCGGCGACCCGACTGCCCGGGATGCCGGACGTCTTACCTTCAATCCGATCCCTCATATCGATCCTTTTATGACCATTCTCTTGCCCGCTATGTTAATCTTCTCCGGATCCGGTTTTATCATCGGGGGGGCCAAACCGGTTCCTGTTAATCCCTATAACTTTAAAAGGGGCGAGAAGGATAATATGCTGGTCTCTTTTGCCGGACCGGCTTCCAATATTCTCCTGGCCCTGGTCGCGTTCATTTTATCCATCGTGGTGGTTTATCTTTTGAAGACGACCGGCTCGCAGGTCTTCATCGCCGCGTTTAGGTTTTTAAATGTAATCATCCTCCTCAATCTGATCCTGGCTAACTTCAACCTCCTCCCGATCCCTCCGCTGGATGGTTCTCATATCCTGGCTTATTTTCTTAAGGGTGAGGCGAAGATCTTCTACCTGAAACTAAGGCGGTATGGATTCCTGATCCTGATCGGGATTATTATGCTTGGGGGAGGATTATTCCGCATTCTGCTGGCGCCGAGTTTCAAGCTGATCGGGTTGTTTAACAATTTTCTCTTCGGCTTGTAAACTGTATTACGCCCACGGCCGCCGGTCAGTTTCAGATAATTCAGGCACTAATTATGTTGATCGATATTCAAAACTGACTCATCGATCAGCGGGAGTTGATTTATGGCGATCTGGAGACAGCAGTCCATTGATGAAGCGGCCGCCCGGCGGCTATCCGGAGAAGCCGGGGTATCCCTGCCGGTTGCCCGGCTCCTCTTGAAGAGAGGATACGGAGAACCGGAGAGTGCCCGCCGTTTTCTCAATCCTCAGCCGGTTCATCTGTTAGATCCGTATCTGATGCTGGATATGGATAAAGCCGTGGAACGGATGAGCAGGGCGATTTCCGGCCGGGAGAAGATCTTTGTATTCGGAGATTATGATGTTGACGGGGTTACTTCGATCACACTACTTTGCGCTCTCCTGGACCAGGTGGGAGCTGACTACCTGATCCATCAGCCCAACCGGCTTAAGGAGGGATACGGTCTGAGCCGGGCCGGGGTGGATATGGCGCTGGATTTCGGTGCCGATCTTCTCTTTTCCCTTGATTGCGGAACGGAAGCCGGAGAAGCGATCGAGTACGCGAATAGCCGGGGACTGGAAGTAATCGTTATCGATCATCATAAACAGAAGGGAGTTCTTCCTCCGGCCACGGCAGTACTCAACCCGAACCGGAATGATTGTTCTTATCCATTTAAAGGCCTGGCGGCGGCCGGGGTGGTATTTAAATTCCTCCATGCGGGATTTTCCAGATGGAAGGCCCGCCTGGACTGGGAGCGTCTTTACCAGATCGCGGCACTGGGGACAGTGGCGGATGTGGCGCCGCTTATAGATGAAAACCGGGTTATTACCAAAGTCGGACTTTACTTTCTGGATAGGAAACCGGACCCCGCACTGGGGGGGCTTCTTGAAGTGGCCGGCGTGGACCCCGGACAATTAAACGCCGGACATCTCTCTTTTCAGATCGCTCCCCGTTTGAACGCGGCCGGCCGCATGGGGAGTCCGGAGATCGGAAGGAGGCTGCTGCTGAGTAAAGATCCCGGAGAGATCCGGGATCTGGCGGGTCATCTCAATGAATTGAACTATCAGCGCCGCTCCCTTCAGGCGGAGATTTATGATCAGTCCGTGGAGATGATTGAGTCTGATCCAGCGAAATATTTGCGCAATGTGATTGTGGTCGCGGGGGAGGGATGGAATAAGGGTATTGTCGGGATTGTGGCCGCTAAGATCCAGGAGAGATACTACCGGCCTACGGTGGTTATCGCTCTGGATGGAGAAACCGGTTCCGGATCCGCCAGATCAATTCCCTGTTTTGACCTCTTCTCCGCGATCAGCTGCTGCTCGTCATTTCTCTCCCGGTTCGGGGGACACAGAGCCGCCGCCGGTCTCAGCATAGATCGGAACAGGATAGATGATTTTCGCGATCGTTTCGACCGGGTGGCGGGTGAAATGCTGGGAGAGGATGATCTGATTCCGAAGCTGGCGATTGACGCCGAACTGAGCGTATCCGATGTTGGATTGGCATTAATCGATGAACTGACAAGTCTCGAACCATTCGGGATGGGAAATCGCCGGCCGGTTTTTTCCAGCTCGGCGGTTCCTCTCTCCGGTTCCCCGGTGGTAATGGGGAAGAAGAAAAATCATCTGAAGATCCGGGTCGGTTCCGGAAATAATATAAGTGAATGTGTAGGTTGGGATATGGCCCGGCGAATTGATGAGCTGGAGACGGAACTTATAGATGTGGCGTATCAGCTAAAAGCCGATGAGTGGCGAAACCGGCGGAAGGTTCAGATGGTATTGAAGGATTTCAGACAATCTGAGATAGGCAGTGGGGAGTGGGCAGTAGGCAGTAGTGGCATTCGTGAAGATTCGTGAATCCCCGCAAAATGATCTTTGATCATCGCGGGGTAAAATTAGTGGTTTCAAAATGGGTCGAGATAGAGGCAAATATTAGTGGAGATGAGTGGTTAAAAAGGTGCGAGGTGGGCAGAAATCAATAATGATTGGAATTAAAAAAATTATCTTAGCACTTTCGGCGCTGCTGATCTGTAACCTCTTATCCGGTTTATCGGCTTGGGGTGAGGAAACCCCCGGGGATCCGAAAAAAACGGCCCAGAAACTGCTAACCACGCTCCCATATCTTTCCGGGTATGTCCCCGCGAAAAAAGAAGTCGGAGTGATAATGGTTGATTCCGCCAGAGCTTGCAATGGTCTGAATTTTTATGTTTCCGGAGACCGTCCGGCGGCGTATTTAGTGAATATGAGAGGGGAGGTGGTTCATGAGTGGTCTCTGGATTCACGGAAAGCCTGGCCGGAAAGAGCTGCCATGGGGCACTGGAGACGGGCTCACTTATTTAATAATGGAGATATTCTGGCAATTTATGAAGGAGGAGGCGTTGGCCTGGTCAAACTGGATCGGGATTCGAATTTGTTATGGAAATACCGGGGGAGTTGCAGCGTCGGAGGACCACATCATGATCTGGATGTTGCCGCGGACGGTCGAATATTTATCTTAACTTCCCGCCGGATTACCGACTTGAAGTATAAAAATCTGGGTTTAAAAGGCTCGATAATGGAGGATTATATTACTGTTTTGAACCAGGCAGGTGATGAGATAAAAAGTTTTTCTCTGATTGATTCTTTTCTTAATTCCGATTATGCATCCGTCTTGAAAAAGATGCGTAAGGCGGGGGATATTTTCCATACTAATACTATAGAAATTCTGCGGGGAGAAGGTGTGAATAGAGAGCCCGCTTTCCGACTGGGCGGCTTGCTTGTCTCCAGTCCCCATCTGGATACTATCGCGGTGGTTGATCCCGAAAAGGAGAAAGTAGTCTGGGCAATGTCGGCGGGTTGGGATGATCAGCACCAGCCCACACTGCTGGATAACGGGAATATTCTGCTATTCGACAATAAAGGGAACGATGGCAGCTCCCGGGTGATCGAGATTAGCTCTTCTTCAGGAGTGATTATTTGGGAGTATGAAGGTGATCCTCCTGAAACTTTTCTCTCCAAGACCTGTGGGTCCAACCAGCGGCTTTCAAACGGAAATACGCTGATCACCGATACTGAGGCCGGCCGGGCTTTCGAAGTAAGCCCGGAAGGGGATATTGTCTGGGATTTTGTCAACCCTCACCGTGCTGGGGAGAGAAAAGAGCTGACAGCGTCTCTCTTCGACCTGATCCGGCTGGAAGCGACACCTGATTTCATCAAGGAGAAAAAGGAATGAAATTGATCGACTGCCACGCTCATCTTGATGAGTTTGAAGATGTGGAAGCTGTTCTAACCCGGGCGGCGGCGGCCGGAGTTGCCGGAGTATTAGGTGTGGGGATCAATACCGCCACTAGCAGAAGGATTTTGGAGATTGCCGGAGACTGCGCCGTGCCGGATATTATTCCAGCTATCGGGTTATATCCGGACGAGGTTACGGCGAGTGAGATCGAGTCCATTTTATCCTTGATCGATGAAGAGCACGACGGACTCCGGGGAGTGGGGGAGATTGGGTTGGATTACTGGATCCGGCCCCTCCGGAAAAAGCAGCCCGGGAGGGAGGAAGTGAAGGCGCTCCAGCAGGAAGCCTTCCGTCTCCAGCTCAGGAAAGCTCTGGACTACTCATTGACTCCGATTATTCACAGCAGGGGGGCCTGGGCTGACTCTTTCCGGATGACCGAAGAGGAAGGGCTCCCCCGGGCGGTTTTTCACTGGTACACCGGCCCCCTCGATATTCTGGAGAAGATTATCGTTGCCGGGTATCATATATCGGCCACCCCCGCCACTGCTTATAGCCCACAGCTCCGGGAGGTTCTTATGGCTGCTCCCCTGGAGAGAATTATCCTGGAAACAGACTGCCCGGTTCCCCGGAGGGTAGGGGATGAGAGGATAGGGACCGAACCGGCTGATGTCCATTATTCAATTAGGGCACTGGCGGAATTAAAAGGGATCCCGGAGGAGGAAGTGGCCTGTATAACAACTGAGACTGCTTGTGAGTTGTTTTCTTTAAGTTCCAGAAACTAAAAAATGAACGTCGAACATCGAACGCCCAACGTCGAACTTCGAACGTCACATTGGCAAACTGGCAACCAGGCGACGTTCGAAGTTCGACGTTGGGCGTTCGACGTTCGATGTTCGGCTTTTAATAAATCTGCTTGGATGATTAAATCGATATAATGAGTTCAGAATCTACCCAACCACTTTACACCCTTGAGTTTCTTCGGATCATGGTGATCATGTTCCTTCTGATGACCTCCTTTACAACTTTTCTCCTCCTTCCGATTATGGTTGAAAAGATGGGTGGCGACGCGGTCGATATCGGTCTGGTAATGGGAGTTATGCCGCTCGGAGCCGTGGTCAGCCGTTTCTTCTGGGGGCGGTGGATGGATATGGCCGGCCGGAAGAAGATCCTCCTGGTGAGTATATTATTGAATACCGCGGTGGTTTTGTTATTTCTAACTGTTCAATCGGTCGGTCCCTGGATCGTCATCCTCCGTCTTCTCCAGGGGGTGGCGATGGGAGGCTATATTACCGCGGTCTGGACTATCACTGCCGATATTTCACCGCCGGTTCGCCTGGCCGAGTCTCTGGGGATTTTCGGGATAGCCGGGATGGTCGCTCTGGCGGTTGGCCCCTGGGGCGGCGAACTGATAATGAATAGATTTGATTTCGCTGGGGTTTTTATTGCCTCCGGATTAATATCAGCAACAGCGTTGATACTCTCGCTTCACATCAGGGAAAGCCGTCCTGTCGCCGGCTGTGAATTGATTGCGCCCTCCTCCCGTAAATCAATGGGCCATGGCGTGGTGGTGATCCTTTTGATTACATTTGGTTTCGCGGTCAGCCGTTCCGCTTTTGCCTCATTTTTCGCCGAGTATTCCCTCATCCAGAAGATCGGCTCAATCGGGGCGTACTCAATAATCTACTCCGTGACGACTATCTTTGTCCGGATCAGCACAAGGAAACTGCCCGACCGGATCGGCCGGGCACGGGTTCTGCTTCCGGCCCTGATAATTTTCGGTACCGGGATTGGTCTGATCTCTGTGATCCGCTCCTGGCCCGTTTTTGTTATCTCTGCGGTTCTCTGCGGACTGGGGCACTGTTTTCTCTATCCGGTTTTGAACGCTCTGGTTGTCCAGCGGGTCCATTCCTGTGCCCGGGGAACCGCGACCGGATTATTTATCAGCAGCTTTGATATCGGTATCGGCGCCGGCTCTCTGATCTGGGGCTTGACCGCTCAATATCTTGGATATCATTTGATGTATGTCCTGGGAGGCCTGTCCGCCTGGGCGGGAATCTGCGGTGCTTGGTGGCTGCTGAGGGAAGAGATAAACTAGCTCACTTCGTTCGCAACTTTATGTAGGATCACTTCCCGACTCTGTCGGGAAGGTTTGTAGTATCGGCTTCGCCTTGTGGGAAATGTAGTATCGCCCCCCGGATTCATCCGGGGGACTTGT
>Ga0180435_10004566_pt1 | contig 13643 bp, 9 predicted proteins | sample SS_ome_3_FD_132467 | JGI IMG/M metagenome (GOLD analysis project Ga0180435, IMG submission 132467) | Hypersaline lake sediment archaeal communities from the Salton Sea, California, USA - SS_3_S_1 metaG | ecosystem: Environmental > Aquatic > Non-marine Saline and Alkaline > Hypersaline > Sediment... | reverse complement strand
TCCTGAAACATTGTTTTTTTATAGGACTGCCATCAACTTGAATTTTTTATCTCTTTGGAGTTGATTAATTGGTTTTCCTATTAAGGATGATTAGCCTGATTATCTGATCCTGTCATTCTGGTATGATTTGAGTGTCGTAGTTATCCGTTTTTGTAATAATAAATATGAAAAAAATCTTCTTTTCCCTGCTGATGTGCCTGATGCTGCTCCTGGTTCTTCCTGTGTCAGCCTTGGCTCATCCAGCAGATATGTATTACCACACTCATACGATCAAACTTGCTCCAGAGGGCATTTTTATCACCTGGCAGATCGTTCCAGGCCCTATGATCGCTCAGAGTATCTGGTTCGATGTGGATAAAGACCAGGATGATCTGGTATCAGAAGCAGAAGCGGCAGATTGGGTGAACTCCATATTAATGACCTTCAGTGTTGATGTGGGTGAGGAACCCCTCTCCCTGGAACTGGAATCTGTTGATTGGCCTTCAACTGTGGATACGCTTTACAGTGGAGAGGAACCGATCAATATTTCCCTATTTGCTGAGTGGCCGGAAGAAGTCCGAGCGGATGTTATGGTCTCTCTTCATAATCGCTACAACCCTAAAAGCAGTCTGAGCTGGTTTGAGATTCAAACAGAACGCGGCCTGAGTTTTGAAATTCCCAACCAGAATAGCGGAAATTTGGAATTCCTGCTTGCTCCAGAAGAAGGGGATAGCGAGACTGCCCGCCTGAAAGGTTGGGAGAGCGGCTCCCCTACCATACCCTGGGTAGTGGAGTCAATCGGTTTGGGAGATCTGGCTGAAGAGGCTGCGGCAGAGTCCCAGATATCTCCGGCGGCTGGTACTGGACCGGCTGCCATCCTGGAAGGATTGATTAAGAAACAGGAAAGCTCCTTCGCCTTTATACTGGGCGCCTTATTCTTAGCAGCTCTCCTGGGTGCGCTCCATGCCCTTAGTCCGGGACATGGAAAAACGATTGTAGCTGCATATCTCGTAGGTTCGCAGGGAAAAGCCTATCACGCTATTGCCCTGGGTGGAATTGTCACTCTCGTTCACACGGGTTCGGTATTTCTATTAGGTATCTTGACCTTAACCGCCTCCCGCTATTTTCTGGCAGCGGATGTTTTTCCAGTGTTGGAGCTGGTTTCAGGTTTATTGATTTTCGTACTTGGTCTTGGCTTGCTCTATCCCCGGTTAAAGCTCTGGTTTCAAGATTTCCGGCAGAAACGCAAAGTGAAAAAAGTTGAGATAGATCCGGGTAAGAATTCTTTGGCCGCTGAAAAACGGTTGATGATCGATCAGCCAATTGAAGAAATCGGTCCGGCACACAGTCATGATCCATCCGATTTGGGCTCGATACCACGGGGCCCTTCCGTGGGCAGCCCACTCGAGAATATCCGCTGGCGAAATTTGATCCCGCTTGCGATCAGTGGGGGATTGGTGCCCTGCCCAGACGCGATTGCTATCCTCCTGGTGGCAGCAACTATCAACCGGATCGCTTTTGGATTGAGCTTGATTATTTCTTTCAGTTTTGGTTTAGCGGTCATTTTGATTGCCATTGGCTTGCTAATTGTGCAGGGTAAAAGGCTTTTTGAACGGCTGCAGTGGTTTAACAAAGCTGCTTTGATCATGCCGATTATCAGCGCTGTGATCGTCTTGGTCGCAGGGACCTGGCTGTCGATTAGCGCTCTTCGGAATATTTCTGAATTCCCTGGTTCGGCAATCGGAGGGCAAGGACCACTTCACGTGAACTTGAAAGAAACTGATGTCCTTTATACTGCCCTGGATGAAAACGATCAGTCTCAATTATTTTTGATACCAGCGGATGGAGGAAACCCTCTCGTTCTCTCAGAAGGGATCAATATCTGGTATTTTTCAGCTGCGCCAGATCACAGCGAAGTGGTGTATGCGGGAGGTAATGACAAGAATGGATCTGAAATTTGGAAATGGGATCCGATAACTTTCGAGAATGAATTGGTTCTGGAATGTGCCAATGCATACTGCTCAGAGATCGCCTGGTCACCCGATGGGCAGGGATTCCTTTATAGTCGATTGGAATTTGATCAAGAGACCAATCCAGCTAATGTTCAAACCATCTGGTGGCTAGATCTAGATACGATGGAATCAGCTCCGCTATTCCAGGATGCGTTGACACCGGGATTCAGTGCTCGTTGGTCGCCGGATGGGAAATGGCTTAGTTATACTTCCATCAATCCCCTGGAAATCAAGATCTATCAGATGGAGACTGGGGGCAGTCAGATCGTGCCTAACGCTCTGGGATATCCTGCGGTCTGGTCACCGGACAGTGAGATCGTGATCCTGCAGAACCTTGAATTAGTGGGTAGCGGATATATGAATAAACTGTTTTCTTATTCTGTGTCGGATGATTGGTTGACTATGCTGGCCTATGACCAGATGTTCGATGAATCCTACCCGGCCTGGTCCCCGGATGGGGAGTGGCTCGCAGTGGTACGCCGGGCCTGGGTTGATGGTATTCCAGAAGAAGGAAACCAATTGTGGGTGATGCGTCCCGATGGCACTGAAGCCACTCAATATACAGACGAAGAGAAACATACCTTTGGTCAGCCATCCTGGTCATCGGATAGCCGCTACCTTCTTTTTGATTACCGAGCTGTTGAGGAAGGGCAGATCAACTCTGGGATAAAAATTCTTGATTTAAAGACTGGCCAAATATCTGTTCTGATAACACCAGGCAGTCATCCGGCCTGGTTAGAATAATTTATCTTTATGGATCTAATCACAGGGACTGAGTCCTTTTATTAAGGACTCAGTCTCTATATATATTAATTGTGTGAAGCTTGGCACAAAGTATGTTTTATGGTATACCTTATAAATAATTATAAGACATGTTTATAAATACAATCTGGAAAATTGAATGAAGAGAGCTATGCCTGTTACTACATTAGACAAATTGGCTCCTGGAGAATCGGGAAGGATAATTAAAGTAAGTGGTAGAGGAGCAATAAGACGCCGGCTGTTGGATATGGGGTTAACGACTGGAGCTGTGATAGATATGGTTAAGCTTTCCCCATTGGGCGATCCGGTTGAGTACAGGCTGCGAGGGTATCATCTCTCCCTGAGAAAATCAGAAGCAAAAACAATTGAAGTGGAATTGATGTCTGATCTGATCCCAATGAGAAGAAGAGGAAGATTTTTTATATCGGGCCCGACATTAGGGAGATGTAGATCCGGACAGAAGGTAGTAATCACTGGGACCAGGGGAGGTAGACGGTTTCAAAAGAGGCTTAACGAACTTGGTTTGACACCCGGTTCTGTGATCAGAATCATTCAGAATGAATTCCCAGGTCCCTTAATTATTTCAATAAATGATGAAAAAAGATTGGTCCTTGGAAAAGGATTGGCCATGCATATAATGGTGAAACATTCCTGACCAAATCTGGAGCAGAAAATTACAATGACCAAGACCATCGCTCTGGCAGGCAATCCCAATGTAGGGAAAAGTACACTTTTTAATGCGCTGACAGGTTCCCATCAGCATGTCGGAAATTGGCCGGGAAAAACAGTTGAGAAGAAAGATGGCCTGCTGCGGATTGGGGAACAAGAGATCCTGGTCGTGGATTTACCGGGTACTTACAGCCTCACTGCTTATTCGATTGAAGAGATCATAACCCGTGATTTTATTGTCAATGAAAAACCCACCGCGGTGGTTGCGGTCGTAAATGCTGCGAATCTGGACCGAAATCTATATCTGGTCACCCAGTTGATCGAATTGGATATCCCTGTCATTGTGGCTTTAAATATGACTGATGTCGCCCTGAGACGGGGTCTGACCATCTCAATAAAGGGATTATCAGAACGCCTTGGTGGGATCCCGGTTGTAGAGACCGTGGGAAACCGCAGTGAAGGTTTGGAAGATCTGACAAATGCCATCGGAATGGTTATCAAAAATCCTCACACCGGGAATGTTCAGACCACCTTCAGTGATATCGTTCAGAATGAGATCGCGATCCTTAAGATTTTGATTGAAGGTCAAGACCAACTTAAAGATACCTTCCGTCCCGGTTGGTTGGCAACCAAGCTCCTTGAAAATGATCAGGATGTGGTTGCTAAACTGAGATCTTCAGAAGCAGAGGAATTGCTAGAGGCAGCCCAGGCAGCCAGGGCGCGATTAGAAAATCAAACCGGAGAAGATCCGGAGATCCTGATAGCAGATCAGCGTTATCAATTTGTGGACAAGATTATGGATTCCGCTGTGGATCGCCCGCGGGAAACTGCTATCACCCGCTCGGAGATGATCGATAATGTTGTCACTCACAAGATCTGGGGCCTGCCGATCTTTATGTTATTGATGTGGTTGGTATTTCAATTTACATCCAATGTCAGCGGCCCATTCCTGGATTGGGTGGATGTGTTCATCAATGAATTCATTCTTAAGTGGACAGTTTGGGTCCTGGAAATTATCGGGTTGGGGAATTCCTGGATTGGCTCTTTGATTACAGATGGAGTCATCGCTGGAGTAGGTGGGGTGCTAGTCTTTGTACCTGTTTTATTATTCCTTTACCTGGCTCTGGGAATCATGGAGGATTCAGGTTATATGGCCCGGGCAGCTTTTGTGATGGACCGGGTGATGCGCTGGATGGGATTGCATGGGAAAAGCTTCCTGCCCATGATCATTGGATTTGGGTGTACGGTTCCAGCTGTTTATGCCACAAGAACCTTAGAGAATGAAAAAGACCGTAAGCTAACAGCTTTCCTGGCTACTTTTATGAGTTGCGGTGCCCGACTGCCGGTATATGTCGTATTTGGGGCTGCATTTTTTGGGGCGGCCTCGGGTACACTGGTATTTGCCATGTATTTGCTGGGTATTGTTGTGGCGTTGATCACGGGCTTTGTGATGAAAAATACTGTATACAAAAGCCAGCCCCCGGCGCCATTTGTAATGGAATTACCGCCTTACCGCATCCCTCATTTCAGAGATGTCTGGCAGCAAATGTGGGAACGTACTCAGGGCTTTCTTGTGAAGTCAGGGACAGTTATCCTGGGAGTATCAGTCGCACTATGGCTCTTAATGGCGATCCCTGCCCATCAGGAAACAGGTCTATTTAATCAAGTTGACGCAGGTGACAGCCTTTTCGGGCGCATCAGCGGTTTAATAGCTCCAGTATTCAAACCTGCAGGATTTGGATCCTGGCAGACGACTGGCTCGTTGGTGACTGGTATTCTAGCCAAGGAAGTTATTGTGAGTACCATGAGCCAGATCTATGCCGGGGAAAGCGTTGCTGTTGAAGGAAATAACAATACATTTCAACAGGATCTTGTGTCTGTTGGTATGGGATTTGGCAGGGCTGCTTATCTAACTGTACAGGAAACGATCAATATCATCCCAAGAACCATCAATTTGATCCCATTTGTGAATATAGGGAATTTAGATTTGTTAAAATCTGATGGAGAAGAGCTGGATTATACCCGGTTAGAAGGTTCACTAATCACAGCCTTTGAAAAAACTGCTGGCTCTCCAAGGGAAGGAATAATAGCTGCTGTTGCGTTCAATGTTTTTGTTTTGCTTTATATCCCCTGTGTATCAGCGGTTTCAGCAATGCGCCAAGAATTTGGACGGCGCTGGATGTGGGCTCAGGTCTCATATACCTTAATAATTGCCTGGACTGCAGCTGTGTTGGTTTTCCAGGTGGGAAAGTTAATGCTTGTCTAAAGAAAAATTGGTGAAGATGAGTAAATTAAGTATCCTTCTTGCGAAAATTGAAGAATCGTCTGGAGCTTTTTCTATCCAGGCTTTGGCACGGGAACTGGATCTCTCTCCAGAACGGCTGGAAAGCATGCTGGAGTACTGGATCCGGAAGGGAAAGATTCAATCTTCAACTAAGTTGACTGAGTGTGGAAGTTGCTCAAGCCAGGGAGATTGTCCCTTTGTGCTGGAGATGCCCCGGACCTATGAGTTGGTGACGGGTCAGGATCAACTAACTGATCCTGTAACTCACGTTATTTGCACTCACAAGTAGTGTGATCTGGAAATATTAAAAACCGCCATTTAGATGATGGCGGTTTTTTGCTATCTCAACCCGGATTATCAGTTAGGTTCAACTTGATAGATTTTTAAGTACCTAAAATTCACCAGTTGGCGTTTCTTTTCATCCCAGAGCCGGAAAGTCATTGTTTTAAAGCTTGACCAGAGTCTTAGTGGTTCAACTTGGAAGATCGGATTTTCCCGGTGGCATTTTTCGAGCAGGTAGTTGGGGATGCGAGGGCTGAGGTGGTGGATGTGGTGAAAACCGATGCTCCCACTGAACCACTGCAGCACTTTGGGGAGTTGATAAAAGGAGCTGCCTTCCAGGCCGGCTTTAAGGAAATCCCACTCCTGAGCTCGTTCCCAATAGACCCCTTCAAATTGATGCTGCACATAAAACATCCATACGCCAACTGTGGATGCCACCCAGATTACAGGCAGTTGAATTAATAGATAATTCTTTAATCCAATCGCCCAGGACATTCCTAGAATAATGACGATCAAAGCCAGATTGGTCAAGTGTACGCTGTTCTTTTCCCGCTTTTTATAAGAATTATTGGGTAATCTGTGCAGGATCAAAAAAGTCAACAGCGGACCGACACCAAACATGATCAGGGGATTGCGATAGACCCGATAAAAAAGACGTTTCCACCAGGGCGCTTCTAGAAACTCATCAACTGTCAGGGTCCAGACATCTCCAACACCGCGTTTATCCAGGTTGGCGGCTGTTGCATGATGTACGGCATGACTCTGCCGCCATTGGAAATAGGGGGTGAATACTAGAACCCCCATGATGGATCCTACCCAATGGTTGGCTTTGGCTGATTTAAAGAATGACCAATGTCCACAGTCGTGAAGGAATATAAAGATGCGGACAACCAGTCCGCCGGCAATTATCGACAATGGTAGTACAAGCCAATATGAGATCTCAATTAAATAAACCATGAGTATCCAAAGAATGATATAAGGAACCAGTGTGTTCACCAGCTGCCAGACCGATTTTCGCATATCTGGATTTTGGTAATCATTCACAATCTTGCGCCAGGTTTTGGTGGCTGAGCTGCCATCATTTTGAAGGGTGTTCATAGAGAAACCTCCCGATTTGGAGTTGTCCGAAACCGCTCCGCAGCAATACAGGATTGCTGGTCTTGTGGGTATTTGATTGAAATAATACAGACGAGAATGGGGGATGATAATTTCAGTATAACTGTAATAATAATCATCGTCTAGATAAATAATGACAGGAGTCATATTTGGTAAGTAAACCCTGTCCGTCGCAGGGTGGTTTACAGGTCTTAGTTACGGTTCTAATCTTCGTATTTGATGGGGATATACATCCCTTGACATTCCTTAATTACTCTATATAATTAAGCGGACTTAACTATTAAAAGAGGTGAAGTATGCCCCATGAGGACACATACCTTTCGACCTTTGATGAATGGGTAGATATATTTATGCACCGGTCCATGCGTCGGTTTATTCACCATGCCCGGAAGAGTGGATTATCGATGTCGATGATTGGTGCATTATTCCACTTGCATCGATCTGATAGCATTGGTGTTACAGACCTGGGTGAACACCTCGGTGTGACCAGCGCTGCTGCCAGTCAGATGCTTGAAAAATTAGTGCAGCAGGATCTAATCGAGCGATCAGAAGATCCAGATGACCGCCGGGTGAAAAAACTTCTCCTGACGAAAAAAGGCTGCCAGGTCCTGGAAGAAGGGTTACGAGCCCAGAAAGGGTGGCTAATAGAGTTTAACAACAGCCTTTCTGGGGAGGAAAAGCAGCAAATAACCGCTTCGATGCAATTAATGATTGATAAAGCAAATCAATTAAGCTAAATTATTGTTTTTGGATAACGGATAGAGGAGTTACGAGATTATGCGGCGATTACTAAAATATTTAAAACCATATACCCTGTTGATCCTGATATCGACCATATTTCTATTTATCCAGGCTAATGCAAACCTCGCTCTGCCGGATTACCTTTCCCGAATTGTTAATAACGGTATCCAGCAGAACGGCGTGGAAAATGCGGTGCCAATGGCGATCCGTCAGACTGAAATGGAAAAGCTGCTGATCTTTATGGATAGCGAGGATGCTGATTTTGTCCTTAAAGCTTATCGCTTGATCAATCCAGGTACAACAGATGCAGAAAAATATATCGAAGACTACCCGATTCTTTTGGATGAGGCGATCTATATCCTTGGGGACATTGACCAGTCTCAAACAGACACGCTGAACCCGATTCTGGGAAAAGCTGTGGTAGCAGTATCCGGTATTCAGCAGATGGTGGATGATCCCTCGGCAGCGACGATGCTTGGGAGCGATTTTGCTTTCGATCCTTCCAGGATCCCGGCCGGGATGGATGTTTTCCAGGCTCTCGACATGATGCCAGAAGCCCAGCGATCTGAACTAACTGGAAAAATGGATGAAGTGTTCACGTCGCTAGGTGAAAGTATGATCAACCAGATGGCTGTGGGAGCTGTGAAAGCAGAATACGAAGCCCTTGGTATGGACGCCGGGGCAATTCAGCGAAATTACATACTCCGTACTGGCGGCACTATGCTGATCATTTCTCTGATTGGCGGAATCAGTACGATTGCTACCGGATATTTCTCTTCAAAGACAGCGGCTGGTGCAGCCAGGGAGATCCGGAAAGATGTTTTTAAGAAGGTGGAAAGTTTTACCAGTGCTGAGTTCAATAAATTTTCAACAGCATCTTTAATTACACGATCAACCAATGATATAACCCAAGTTCAGACCGTGATCTTTATGATGATGCGCATGGTTCTCTTTGCGCCAATTTTGGGGATTGGCGGGATCATCAGGGCAATCGAAAAAGGTGCCAGTATGTGGTGGTTGATCGCCCTTGCTGTAGCTACGCTCATTATTCTAATTATCGTGGTCTTTGTTGTGGCTGTTCCAAAATTCAAAATTATGCAGGATTTGATCGACAGGTTGAACCTGGTCACCCGAGAAAACCTGTCCGGTATGATGGTGATCCGAGCCTTTAACAAGCAAGATGACGAGTTGGTCCGTTTTGATAAAGCAAATCGGGATTTGACGGATACAGGCCTGTTTGTGGCCCGGGTGATGGTAACGATGATGCCATTAATGATGCTGATCATGAATGGCCTTTCATTGGCGATCATCTGGGTGGGCGCTCATCAGGTAGCAGAATCTGCCATGCAGGTGGGCGATATGATGGCGTTCATGCAATATGCTATGCAGATTGTTATGGCATTCCTGATGATGTCGATGATGTTTATCTTTTTACCCCGAGCAGCAGTCTCGGGAGACCGTATTGCTGATGTTCTTGAAACTGAAATTGAGATCCAGGATCCTGAAGAACCTAAAACCTTTATTCAGCCTGTTAGAGGTGAAATTGAGTTCCGGGATGTGTCATTCAGGTATCCGGATGCTAAGGATGACGTCATTCATGATATTAGTTTTTCCGCAGAGCCCGGGCAAACAACTGCGTTTATCGGTTCTACAGGCTGTGGAAAATCCACAGTCATAAACCTGATCCCCAGATTTTATGATGTCACCGAGGGCAGTATTCTCCTTGACGGACTTGATATCCGGGATGTACGCCAAAGTGATCTCAGAGACACTATCGGTTTTGTGCCCCAAAAAGGGACCTTGTTCTCAGGAACGATTGAAAGCAATTTGCTTTACGCAGACCAGGATGCTTCGCCGGAAGTAGTCCGGGAAGCACTGGATATTGCCCAGGCAAGTGAATTTGTTTTTGATGATGAAAAAGGGCTGGATTCCGAAATATCCCAGGGTGGCACTAATGTGTCTGGAGGTCAAAGGCAGCGGCTGGCAATTGCCAGGGCATTGGTCAAGAAACCACCCATATATATCTTTGATGATAGTTTCTCGGCACTGGATTTTAAAACAGATTCCACACTGCGCAGAGAATTGAAGGATAAGACTGGGGAGAGCACTGTTCTGATTGTCACCCAACGTGTCGCCACAGTAAAAAACGCTGATCAGATCATTGTTTTAGACAAAGGGCGTGTGGTTGGCAAAGGAACCCATCATGAGCTGATGAAAACCTGTGAGACTTACCAGGAAATCGCGTCTTCACAGTTGAGCGAGGAGGAACTGGCATGAGTGATAATAAACGTACTACGACACCAACTCGCCCATCTGGCGGTCCAAGACGGGGAGGACCCGGTGGACATATGTCCATGATGAAGGGAGATAAGGCCCGAGATTTCAAAGGCACAATGGGTAAATTGCTTGATTATTTGGGCTCTTATAAGTTAGGCATTCTTGTAGTTATGGTTTTCGCCATAGCCTCGACAGTGTTTACTATCATTGGTCCTAAGATTCTTGGTAGAGCAACCACAAAACTTTTTGAGGGTGTGCTGGAAATGATCGCCGGCACAGGTGCTGGGATAGATTTTGACTTTATCGGCCGGATCATTTTGATCACAATTGCCTTGTACCTTGTTTCAACGATCTTCAGTTTCATCCAGGGCTGGATCATGTCTGGCATTTCTGTGGATATTACCTATCGCTTCCGGAAAGATATCGCTGAAAAGATCAACCGGATGCCGTTCAGATATTTTGACAACACCAGCCAGGGTGAGGTGCTTTCGAGGATCACAAATGATGTAGATACGGTTAATCAAACCCTGAATCAGAGTCTCTCGCAAATCATCACATCTGTAGTGACAGTGGTCGGTGTGTTGATCATGATGCTAACTATAAGCTGGAAAATGACCCTTGTGGCCCTTACGATTATTCCTGTATCTGGATTAGTTGTCATGCTGATTGTGCGTCAATCTCAAAAGTACTTCACCCAACAGCAGGAATATCTGGGCCATGTCAATGGTCATGTGGAAGAGATGTTCGGCGGTCACCTGGTAATGAAAGCCTTTAATGGCGAAGCTGAAAGTGTTGAAAAATTTGAAGGATATAACGACACACTCTATGATTCAGCCTGGAAATCGCAATTCCTATCGGGATTAATGATGCCGATCATGCGTTTTATCAGTAATCTGGGCTATGTGGGAATATCGATTGTGGGTGGTTATCTGGCTATCCAGCAGGCGATCACAGTGGGAGATATCCAGGCCTTTATTCAGTATGTCAATAACTTTACCCAGCCGATAACCCAGATCGCCAATATTTCAAATGTGCTGCAGCAAACTGCAGCAGCGGCAGAACGGGTATTTGAATTTTTGGAGGAAGAAGAGGAAGTTTTAGAAGCTACTGATCCCGTGATGCCGGATGAGATCCTGGGCCATGTTGAATTCCAGAATGTTCAATTTGGTTATGATCCTGACGAAATGGTCATTCATAATTTTTCTGCCGATGTAAAACCCGGGCAGAAGATCGCATTGGTGGGACCTACTGGCGCCGGTAAAACAACCATGGTCAAGCTGTTGATGCGTTTTTATGATTTGAATCAAGGCGCGATTCTTGTGGATGGTCATGATATTAAGGATTACAAACGTGCGGACCTGCGCTGTTTATTCGGCATGGTACTGCAGGATACCTGGCTGTACAATGATTCCATTATGGAAAATATTCGCTACGGCCGTCCCGGGGCATCAGACGAAGAGGTGATTCAGGCTGCTAAGGCTGCCCATGTGGATCACTTTGTGCGAACGCTCTCTGAGGGATATGATATGGTGTTGAATGAAGAAACATCCAATATCTCCCAAGGGCAGAAACAGCTGCTGACCATCGCCCGGGCTTTCGTGACGGATCCCAGTATGTTGATCCTGGATGAAGCCACCAGTTCAGTGGATACCCGTACTGAGGTACTGATCCAGAAAGCGATGGAAACCCTTATGGAAGGCCGGACATCCTTTATTATCGCTCACCGCCTTTCCACAATCCGCAACGCGGATCGGATCCTGGTCATGAATGAGGGGGATATTGTAGAGCAGGGGAATCATGAGGAGCTGCTGGCCAAAAATGGTTTTTATGCCGAGTTATATAACAGTCAGTTTGATGTGACCGGGGAGAATTGACCTTCCTGATCTGCTGAAATAAACCGCACCTGATATTGAGGTGCGGTTTTTTTATCTATTGAGTTTCTTAGTTTTGAGTTTCTTTGAATATACTACGGCCAATTCCAGGCCAGATCCGCAGAATTCCGAATAACCCTCGCAGGATGTTCCAGCCACTAATTAGAATCCAGACCCAGACCAATGAACTAGAGCCGCTTTGTTCCAGGATCCAGATGCTGATGATCCCAGCCAGAGAAGCTAACAGCATGGCATTGCGCAGGTAGCGGAAATCGCCGGTTCCCCAATGGACGCCATCAGTTATGAAGGCCAGGGAATTGATTGGTTGACTGAGGGAAGAGATCCCCCAAGCGGAAATGAAGACACCCACGGCAGTGAAAGGTACCAAAAGATCGACAACCAGATATCGTCCAAGCCACATCAGGGTACCTAGAAGTACACCGGTTCCAAGACTCCACCATAAACCTACTCTCACAACTCGTTTAACAGTAGTTAATGAATCCTGTCCAATAAAGAAACCGACCAGGGATTGAACCGTAGCCGCAAATGCATCGAGAATAAGAGCGGTGAAAACCCACATTTGACGGATAACTTGATGTGCAGCGCCTGCATCAGCACCAAGTTGATTGGCAACCCGCGTGGTATAAGCCAGGAAAAGGTTTAATATTCCGGTGCGAACGAACATATCTCCACCGATGGATAGAAGCGCCCCGGCATCCTTAAACACGATCTCACGGGTTAATCCGAGTTTTTTGTTTGCTAGCAGAATACCTGTAAGGGCGCCCAACCATTGGCTGATGGTGCTTGCCAGAGCTGATCCAGCTACACCCAGAGCTGGAAAAGGACCACGACCGAAGATCATCATCCAATCGAGCAGCACATTCAGTAGGTTTACACCCAGGGCGATCCATAATGGTGTTTTCATGTCCTGCCGGCCGCGCAGAGCGCCAAAGCTTACCAGGGTAAGCAGAACGGCCGGTGCACCAAAAAGACGAATTTGCATATATGAGACAGCATTTGATTTAACGTCGCCAGAAGCACCCAATAATTCTGCTAGCCAAGGGGTAATAGGCCCTATCATAAGAATTAACAACAATCCAAATCCGGCCGCCAGCAGCAAAGCGAGGCTGAGAGTCTTTTTGACTTTTTCTGTATCACCTTTCCCGAAGGCCTGGGCAACTTCGGTTTGAGCGCCAACACCCAGGAAGTTGAACATCCAGAATAAGCTGGATAGGGCAGTGGTGCCCACTCCCAAGGCCGCCAGAGGAACCACCCCCAGTGAGGAGATAAACGCTGTGTCCACCAAAGCAGTAATCGGCTCCGCGGTTAGGGAAATAAGGACAGGCACAGATAAACCGATCAGGGTTCTGTGGGGGTGTTTGATGAACGGATGAGAGGTTGTTTCCATAATTTAATCTCAATAAATGATGTGAACTGTCTTTTGTACAAGCTAGATAAACCCTATTCTACCGCTGTTCAGGGCGATGGATTTGCCACTTGATTTCTGAATGGATAATGCTTCTGACTCTAAACCAGCATGATTTTCCGGTATTGTTTTTAATCCTTCCTCTCACGAAGGAGTGTATCCCCCCTTTTTTGGGAAGATTTTGTTCTTATTTATCTTAAAATCATCTATTTTGTTGATGACAG